>Ga0193958_1000057_pt1 | contig 60812 bp, 108 predicted proteins | sample FB_1_MG_FD_140320 | JGI IMG/M metagenome (GOLD analysis project Ga0193958, IMG submission 140320) | Microbial mat bacterial communities from the Broadkill River, Lewes, Delaware, United States - FB_1_MG | ecosystem: Environmental > Aquatic > Freshwater > River > Microbial mats | place: USA... | reverse complement strand
TTAGGAAACTCAGGAGCCAAAGGTTTTCAAGGAGCGGTATATGACGGCAGATATGTGTATTATGTTCCTTATTACAATGGGGCATATTTTGGAATAACAGCCATACTAGACACTACAGACAATTCAGTAACCTACATAGATTTATCATTAGGAAACTCAAATGCTAGGGGTTTCAGAGGAGCGGTATATGACGGCAGATATGTGTATTATGTTCCTTTTTACACTGGGGTATATCATGGTATAACAGCCATACTAGACACTACAGACAATTCAGTAGCCTACATAGATTTATCATTAGGAAACTCAGGAGCCAAAGGTTTTCAAGGAGCGGTATATGACGGCAGATATGTGTATTATGTGCCGTTTAATAATGGGGTACATCATGGAATAACAGCCATATTGACAGCAATTAATAAAAGACCTAATTATGTATCAATTAGCGGGCTGTAACTTAAATAGGCAACGAAAGGAATAGGGATGAAAATATATAATACCGAGAAAGAATTTTTAATGTACGCACACAGCCTTGATGAGGTGATAGCATATTTTCCAGATTTGCAACAAAAAATTGAAGTAAGAAGCTTAGGCGAAAACGAGAGTGAAAGAAAAATTATAAGTGAAAGAAAGTTGCACTTAATTTCAGAGAATACTGAAATTGAGGGTTGTATTTTCACAGAAGATATATCAAAAATGACTAATGATGATATATCTGAAGGAATAAATAGTCTGAAGTTAAAAAAGAAAAGGACAGAGGCAGAAAAGTATCTTTCAGATACTGGATGGTATATAGAAAGATTAGTTGAAAGAGGCATTGCTGTTCCTGAAGAAGTAACAAGGTTAAGATTAGAAGCTATAGAGGTGCTAGATAAGTGAAAAAGTTAATTTTATTATTCGGAATAATTGCATCAAGTTTTGCAAGTAATTATCACGTAAAAAAAGATTTAGTTAGTTATTCAAAACATAGCGATAAATTAAAAGACATGAACCTCCTAGAAGGCTTTGATAACAAAGGAAGAGGAATATCTATATTTAAAAGATACAACAAATACTACTCTTACGGCTTGTCGCACTATAAGATGGAACGAAACTCTTACGAAGCACCAACGGAATACTGGGGCACTGTACACGAGCTAGAGTATAAAATAAACGACACAATAGCCATAAACACAACAGGATACATAGGATATCAAGAGGGATATTGTGGTGGTATAAATCTTCATAGATGCAAAGAAGGTGAGAAAAATTCAGGTTTAGCTGTAGGAGCTACTATAGGGCTTAGATTTGGAGAATATTTTTACATGGACGGGATGGTCACACCTAAAGTGTCCGTGGCTAAATTTGGATTAAGGAAAGAGTTCTAATGAACGAAGATGAAAAACTACTTGACATACTAACTGAAATATCCAAAAACACAAGCGAAGTTCCAAGACTAGAAGAAAAGTATCAAGAGCTTTTGGAATGGAGAAAAAACTTTAAAGAAGAAGTTTTGGACTTGATAAAAAACAACAATGACCTAGATGATGAGTTTAAAAAAAGAGCTTTAAAAGAGGTTCAAGCGTATCTAAATACAGATGAAGCAAGAGAAAAGCTAGAGAATCAGGTTAAATTAATTGTAGAGAGAAGTGATTATGGAAAGATTACTAAAATACTTACAATTTTTGGAACATTGTTGTCTATAGTGATAACAGCGGTTTTAACATGGATTTTAAAATGAAAAAGAATCTAACGATACTCATAGCAGAAGATGAAGCAATAGTAAGGCTATCTTTAGAGAGAGAACTTAAAAAGTTGTATTGTACAGTAATTGGAGCAAATGATGGAAGTGAAGCAAGGGATATTATAGAGAAAGAAAACATTGATGTGCTTATCACGGATATTAATATGCCAACAGTAAACGGATTTGGAACAGGGTCAGATTTAATAGAATATGTAATGAGTAAAAAACATATAAAAGTAATACCTATAGTGATAATGTCTGCATACAGTGATCTTCTTTGTAACTATGAAGGAATAGAGTGTATATCTATAGTAAAAAAACCGATTATAGATATAGGAAAGATATATAATAAAATAGAAGAGATGATAGTTAAAAAAGAAACTGACTGTGACGATGATGTTTTTAAAAAACTAAGAATTGCTAACGACTTAGTAAAAGTAGCAATAGAATTAATAAAGAAAGGGTAATAGATGATAATAGCAGGAGCAATAGCAGCAATAACTTCAATGTTAGCAGACAAAGGACTAAATGTAGTAAAAAACGCAATAGAAGGTGGAGCAGATAAAGCGATAGATTATGTATCAAAAAAAACAGGTATCGACCTATCATCAGAAGATGTGAAAAAAAACGGCTTAACAAATGAGCAGATAGTAAAACTTCAAGAGCTAGAATCAAGTGATAAAATAGAATTAGAAAAATTAGCACTTGAAAATAAAAAAGAAGATAATCGTCATGATGAATTTAATACATCAGAAGTGTTAAAAGACAAAGACTCATCAAGAAAAATGAACGTAAATCTACAGTCATCAAAAGATTGGCTAGTAAGAAATACAGGCAGTATAATAGCAATTTTTGTAGTAGTATCTACTTTTGGACTATGGTTTTCAATGCTTATAGGAGCTACGGAAGAACTAAATCAAACAGTAATAGTAGGTATAAACAACTCACTAACACTGTCTCTTGGATATGTTCTTGCATTCTATTTTGGATCAAGCAAAACAGAAGCTGATAGTAAAAGAATATAACACAATGCCAATACTTGAGCAGGATGCAATAGATGGAATGGTAGCTAAACAAGCTAGGATAGATAATGCAAAAAGTGCCAGAGAAAAGATTGAAGAAATGTATATCGAAGAGGTAGGTCAAGTTTTAATAAGTCCTTTGTTAACTATGGATGAAATAGGACAAGCGATAAGAGAAATAGAATTACATATAGAGGAAAATTCAATATACTACGAGTCGTTTAAAATGCTTAAAAAAAGCTACGAATTTAAAATAATAAACAGTGCAGGAATATAAAATGAAAGATATAAAAGAAGTAGTAAAATACATAGGTGAAGTAGAAAGTAAACTAGTTCACCGAAATGAAGGTGAAGAGGACATAACTTGTCCATATGGTATATATCTAAAACCAAATTCAAGAATGTATCAGTATATAGTGGAGTTAGCTGAAAGTTTAGATATAGACAAAGATACAAAAGAGTGGAATAATGATGATATAAAAATAGTAAATAGTCTAGTTGAGAAATCAGCTTATGGTGTGCAACAACTAGCAGAAGGGTTCTACAGAGACTTTTTAAAAGATGCACATATGGAACTATTTCCAAAAGAATGTCAAGTAGCTATGTACTCTATGTATACAAATAGCCCTAAAAACGCATGGAAAGCAGTGCAAGAAGCTCTATTGGAAATGAGTGTAATATTTAACTTTCCTAGCAACTTATCATCAATAGATGGCTCGTATGGTGAAAAAACAAAGAATGGACTAGATTTTATAACTAGCCTAGAAAGCGAAGGGTATCACTTTGAAACAAGAATGTTATCAAATATGAAATCTATATATATAAAATTATGGAAATCAAATCCAGACAAATACGGTAGATATTTAAGCGGATGGGACAATAGAATGTCCCACTTGGAGATGTCAAAATAAAAGAAGTGTCAAAACAAGACACCTTCTTTTTTATCTACGGGCATTCTGGGAGATATCAAAATCTCAGCACATAATTGAAGAGGTATCTTACTTCTTTCGTAACTCAAATTTTTCCCTTGAGTTCCAGTCTTAGACCCTCTAGGAGCAGACTCGTGATGGCAATGATGGATAACATTACCGTCTTTATCTTTTTTCTTATTATGACACATAGGGCGAGGAATCCAGCCTTTATTGTTAGTCCAAATGTCAGTAGGCTTAGCTCTATCATCTCCATACTGACAATACCAAACCGTATGTCTAATAGGATAATAATCCATAAAATCCATCTTTCTCATACCACCTCTAGGATTTTCAATATAGTAAACCAAATTTGGATTTAAAATTAACAACTCTTTTAACAGGTTTTGAGTATGCAAATTAGTAGCGTCACATTGCTTTGCATATTCTGTTTTTCCACTTCTGTCATGTTTATTTCTATGAGTCGAAATAGCAGCAATACTATATGTTGTACAGTCGGGACTCATATGAACAATATCAGGAATCCAAGGTAAATCACTAATCTTTAACTTAGCGATATCCATTTGCAAGTCAACATTTTCATAATCCTCCCAATCTATACTAAAAACCTCATATCCTAAAGCACGGGCAATATCACCCATGCCTCCACTTCCTGCATATAGTTCTAGAAATTTAATCTTTTCCACTTTTATCCTTTTGTAGTATCTATACTATTTTATCTTAACCCAGTAGGGTAGCCTTCTCCTGTTTGCATATATTCAACATTGTCTCTATATTGTTGTTCCCAATCAGAACTTTCATCCAAAGGCTCTATGTTCCATTGCTCACAAAAACATAAAAACTCTTCATAGCTTATTTCTTCTTCCATAATTTCATCATTCCAAAACTTTACGATGTGGCATACCACAACAACTACAAACATACCCACCTTTATACCAAACTACTTTGGCTTCACAACAACTACTCATTTTTTATCCTTTATGTTTTTTTAGTATCCATTCACAATTTTTTATTATTGCTTCCTCTTCAGTTTTAGAAATAGATTGATTCCATTCTCCGTCTTCTCTATTTATGCTTCCTTTTAGAATTTCTACGCATACGTATTTTGAATCATAATTAATGCTCCAATAAAACCCTTTGTTTAACGCCCACTCTTTACAGTTCTTATGTATGAACTCGCAGAGGTTGATTTCCTTTACATTACCATCGAAATATTTTTTAACATTATAAGTTATATACAATACATTGTTTCTAATATCTATAGAATCGTAATTTATATTTAAAACCTCACTCACTAACTCTTTACTTATTGTTATTTCACTCATTCGGTATCCTTTCTTACTAATATTTCTTGCAAAATATCATACTTCTTTTTAAAAATATAAAGCTCTAGAATCCTATCATACAACTTAGGTATTTCACCATATTTCCCGTATCTACTTATACAATCAGTTTTTTTACCAAGCAAGTTCGTAAAAAACTCTTTTCTTGATATATTGTTTGCTTTTAATTTTTCGTAAAATTTATCTCTTGTCATGTTTATCCTTTAAATCGTAATAAAGTTTAATATGATTTAGTAACTTTATATGACAACTCGTTTCCAAGTGCAAACCTTTTAAATTTAGTGTAAAATTAGCAAAATAATTTCCGCTCCAAGGTAATTCACCAGATAGAATAAAATGACTTTTAGTACTGTGATTTTCATGTAGCAGTATTTTAGTACCCTTTAAAGAATCAAGCTTTGAAGAGTTATTTTTAGCCCTTAAGATATCTATAGCTTCAAGTACTTCGGATGGAATTTCTTTTTTTGTAACATATTCAAATATCATGCTATAGTCCTTTTTCATCTTCACTAGTCCAATTAGACCATCTAATATATCGCTTATCTACAGTTTGAGGATATATAGAATAATCCTCGTCTGTTGCTTTTCTTTCTTTAATAAAAGAAAAGCCTTGCCAGCTAACAACACTATCTTTCATGATCGTATAGTCGGGGATTTTAGAACTATTACAAGAAATTAGCCTATCCAACTTATCAACACAAATAAAACCGCCGTCTGTTTCTTGATAGTGACAACTAGTTTTTTTAACTCTTTTGATTTGTCCGTCTAAATCGATCCAAACCATCTTGGGGCTACACTTTTTAATTTCCACAGGATAAGTATCTATCCCATCATTGTAATAAACTGATTGATTTAAAAACATTTCATATCCTTTTTTGTTATATTAAAATATTAACATAAATGTATTAAAATAAACTTAAATCTTTACATTTAGGTTAAGTTTACATCGTATAGAAGTAATTTTATAAAATTACGCTATAATTCTCTTACAGTTTGTTAGTGACGCACACTATGAAAAGCCATATATCTCAAAACATATCTTTTGTTTTGTTTGATGTGTGGCTTTTTTAATTCCATATGTCTCCGACATCAATGTCGTAGACATACTTACTAGTTCTATTATTATACTAAATGACTGAAAATAATAATAAACCATCATCTCAAACCAATAAATAACTCTATAATCAGTAACCTCAATATCCTTACTAATTATACAATTATCAATCAACCAATCAACATTTTGCTTAAGTATTCCATGACTATATGCTTTCTTATAAATAGCCTTAGAATACTTTTCCTTGCTAAACGATGTAAACCTTATGTTCTTATGTAGTTTAGATCTATAGTCCCTCTTAACATCATCTAATAGTAACAATTGATTATCGTCTTGTATCTTATAGTCTTTTACTACATAGTCATATCGTACATCTTTACATTTAGGTATAGTAGTAGTACTATATTCAGAGAAAAGACCATATCGCTCAACTGTGGCATCTTTAATGTGGTTTATTTTTGATATATCATCATAGTATATTTGAAAATGAGCATGAGGGTTGTCATAGTCACTTCCAACTTCAATCGTTGCATAATATTTAATACCATAGTTTCTTAACTGTTTGGTAACATAATTCTTTATATGGTTGATTACATCCATCTTGAAGTATTTATCGTCATCTTTATAAGTGAATGTTAGCATTAATTGTTTTAATCCACTAGATATGCTCTTATCTCTAAGATAATAAAAGTCATGGAGTTTAGACTTATTAGCTTTTTTAATAGCCTTTAGTCTATCCCATTTTTTTGACAATAGTATGGTATTGGAGTTTTTAGAATCCATTTTTGGTAGTGGTTATTTGACTGTTAGATTAGCTATTAGTCAATCAACCCTTTCTCTACTACTGTATCTTCTATACGCTTTTTCGCTATGTCAAAATACTTATCATTCATCTCTATACCGATAAAGTCACGACCTAAGTTCTTACAAGCTACACCCGTCGTTCCACTACCCATAGTGAAGTCTAAAACTAACTCACCCTCATTTGTATATGTTTTTATTAGATATTCCATTAGTGCTACTGGTTTTTGTGTTGGATGTACATTATTATTTTTACTTCCATTTATTTTAATAACACTTTTTGGATTTCTAAAACCATCATCTATTTTTCTAGTGTGTTTTACTTTTCCTAAGTGACATTCCCCCCTATCTTCTATATTGTTAACATTTTTTCTTCTGTCCACTTTTGCAAACCTATCATAAAGCCTATCTGTAAAAAAAGACAATAATGATTTTTTATCCATATTTTGTATTTCTTCTAATTCAATAACTTTATATTGTTGCCCATTGTAAAAGTGCTTATTGTTACTAAAAACAGATATATTCTCGTGATACTTCAATGGTGCATTTTTAGCTCCCATGAAGTTAGTGGCATATTGTTTCTCCCAAATCCAATCATACTTATAGTTCTTAATATTACTCATTCTTAAAGTACTACTAAAAGGCTCACTTCCAAAAAGTACTATTGCACCATTTGATTTGATGAGTTTATTTAGTCTGAGCCACATATCAGGCATAGGTATAACTGAATCCCACTTACAAGCAGTTGTACCATAAGGTGGGTCTGTAATTATTGCATCTACAACTACACCTTTAGCTATAAGCTCATCCATAACCTCTAAACAGTCACCTTTATATAAATCAATCATCAAGATTCTCCCATATCAAATAAACTAGCTTCATTCTCATAAACAAACAACTCATCTAAAGCACGAGGATTAAACTTTATACCTGTACCTTCACTTTCTTGATATCCGTAGTAAGATTCTATAAGTTGTTGCTTATTTATTACAACCTCTTTGTAGTCTATGATCTTATTTTCAAGTAATTTTTCTATAGCTAAATCTTGACTGATTTTAATGTTTCTATCTTTTATATATTTTCTAAGAGACATGAATCCATCTTTATATGTTTTCATATTATTTTTAGATACTTCACTTAGTTGTTTTTGTGCATTTTTAAGTTGAGTTTCTTTCATGAGTAGCTGATTGTTGATTAAAGATTTTTCACCTATTAGTATTGACTCAATAATTTCATCACACCATATAGCAAATTTAACATTTATAAATCTTGCAAATAGCATAAGTAATTTTTTATGAATAAATGTTTTTGGTTGCGAGCCTCTTTCTTTGATAACCTTAATATAATCTAAAGGATTAGATTTTTCTAACTCTTCAATGTAATTTAAGGTTTCTTTGCTGTTTTTCCAATCAGTGATATTCTTCTTATATCTTCCAGATACACCACTTATGTCAAAAAACAGTTCACCATTAGTTTCTTGCACCTTTATCGGTGTACCATTAAAAACTTTGGAAAGTTCGTTCATGTTTTCTTTCGGAACAATAAATTTTAAGGTTTTATGATTGAATGCGTCCAAACTATCTATCATAAAAATTAATAACCTTAATGAACGCCCTAGCAAGTGCTAGAGCATAGATGAGTTTGGACGCTCATTAAGAATATTAAAACCATTATACAATAAATAAAATAAAAAATCAAGTTAAAATAAATATTGACATGATGGGTGTTTTTAGATATAATTTTACATCTCCTTGATAGATATTTTAAGCTAGGTTTCCAATGGTGCGGTCGCCTAGTTTATTTGGTTTTTATTAAAATACCTTCTGACAAAATAATTCCTTCCACTTGAAGCAACAGTATATATCAAAGTAATCTCAAGACTTACGCTAAACGATTGTTCTACACCATATAAAGGCAAAACAGTTAGTGCTAGTATATAAGAAACAATAAATCCTATAAATGTATTTGTATTAGCTTCTATAAAGCTTTTAGTTTTTGTTTGCATTAAAATAGACTCCCCTGTGTCATAACTTTTTCAGGCTCTATAACATCCTTAAAATTACTAAATAGTTTCTCGGTTACCTCATTGTTAGCAGTTGCAGATAGCGTACTTCTATGTTTAAATTCTTTTACACATATTAAAGGACTTTCGTAGCTTGTAAGATAAACTTTATATCCTTTATCGGTAAGTTGCTCAATCCAATCATAAAGTTCCTTATGGCAAATTCCTTTAGTGTATTTTGCAGTATCTATATAAGGTGGATCAAGAAATATTATAGTTTCTTTAGGATCAGTAGTTATGTTTACTTTTTCGTAGCTTAGATTCGATATCTGTAGGTTCTGTAGGTTCTGTAGGTTCTGTAGGTTCTGTAGGTTCTGTAGTCGTGTTAAAGACTCTATCATAATAAGATGTTGCACCAGAGGATTGCTATTATCAGAGCAAATAAAGGATTTAATTTCCGAAACAATTCTAAGTCTTCTTTGGATGACATCTTCTTTAAAAATACCATTATTAAGATTTATACCAATATTATATTTGTTATTTAAAATATTAAGAGAGTCTTGGCAAGAAAAAACTATAATTTTATGGAGTAGTTTTTTGTCCTCTTCTATATCTGCTCCGTACAGATACCCTTTATCTTTATTATTTCCAAAACTCCAAACAGTAGCTAAATATCCACCATACCAAGTATCATCATCTTTATGCTTTTTAAAAGTATCTCTATCTATCCACTTATACATCTCACCTACTACACCATCTTTGGCAAGTTTTTTTAAAAGCTCAGTTATACCTGTATTAAAATCATTATAAAAAACTTCTTTTATTTTGGGTCTTTGAATAGCTTCTAAACTCATGGCACCGCCACCGCCAAATACATCATAAAAATATTTAGTATTTAGATTATGTTTTAATATATAATCAATTATTGGTTTTGCTAACTTTCTTTTGCTACCCATATAAGGAAGTCCTAACTTATGTATTGGTTTATTTGTCATTCATACACCCTTCTAATCGCAATACTTACTAACAAACTCAGCAGTATCCATATCTACCCACATAAATTCATCTTGTATAATTTCACATATTTTCAATTGGTCTTCAAAATAATTAAAGTTTGGCTCTCCCCAATAAATAGAATCAATAGATACAAAATCATAGAACATCATAAATTTATTTGTAGATTTTTTGATAGCTTTGTTAATGTTTATTTCGATACTTGTTCTGTCTTCTACACCCCATAAGTTCCAAAGATTCAATATAGAGGGCTTTTGAACTTTGTCTATTGTTGATTCAATTAGTTGAATATATAGTTTGCTATCAATTGACTTTTTATTTAAAAGTGCTTGTTTAAAGTCACTTACTTTTATTTTTATACCTTGTGGTTTGCATTTGCTCATTACATCTCCTCATATTCTTTAAAATTATTAGCTATCCAAAGATAATTACTCCTGTCTTCAATACTGTCTTTCAAAGACTCTTGAAGTTTGTCATATATCCTATCAGTACACCTAGATGAACCTTTTTCTAGTTCATTAAGTTCTTGTATTTTTAACTCAATAGCTTCTATTCTAGCAGTTTTCATAAGTGCCATAAGATTACATACATCCATTATGGTTACTAGATATTCTAAGCCTTTGTTTTGTTGTAGATATTCGTTCCATTTGTCTTCTATGTCTTTAAAGTTTGAGCCATATTGCTCTTTTCTTTGCTTTATTAATTCTTTATTTATCATTTATGTCTCCTTTTGTATTAATTTAGTCTCTATTTAATAACAGATGAAAGCAAAGCCATCTATAATTAATAAAAAAAGTTATATGAGGATTATTCCATTTTGACCAATGTTTACCTATTCCCCACTTGCTCAGACTTCCATCGTAGTTTTCGTTTTTATCATAACCAAAGTAGCTAATTTTGAATCCGTATCCTAGAACACTTAGATTAAATATCTTTTTCATGATTGCTCCATATTAAACAAATTCAACTCTTCATCTATCTTCTTAATATTTCTCTTGTCACAAATATCTAGCATTTTTCTTATATTTAAAACTACAGAAGTTCCATCATATTTAGAAAATTCACCAGTAGGGCAGGGTACATATCTATTCACAAGTTTTTGACCAAGGATATTTTCATCTATAAAGATATTGTTTAGTTCTTCATCTGATATGTCAAGTTCATGATCTATTCTAAATCTGTGAACATTACAAAACTCATCATCTCCAGCAGTTGCATATTTTTGTCTTTTAGCTTTTTCGGTTTCTTTTTGAGATAGTTTTAGTTGGTATTGTTTTGATTCTAAAACTTTTTTATTGTTATCACATCTCTCAAGGTTTAATGTTTTAAACTGTTTTACCAAGTCAAGCTTAAATCTTTTTACAATAGGAGTATTTTTCATAAGGGTAATCAAAAAAGAAGCTTGATATTCATCAAATAAGACGGATTTGAAATCCGACTCTTTAGGTATGCTTAAGCCAAGTTCTAAGAACTCATCTCTTGACTTTCTCACGAGTCTTTGAGTAGATTCATATTCTACACCACTAAACTTTGCAATATCTTTGATAGACACTAAAAGTTTATCATCTCTAACTTGCACTATATTTTTCATAGTATCTTTCGGAACAATAAAATTAAGGTGTAGATTTTTGGTGTCCAGTCAAAGTCTACATTTTTAAATCCCTTAGTAGATGCCCTATCAAGAGATAAGGCTACTTCGGCTGGACACCTACTAAGTAATTCAAAAAAATTAACAAAGTACAAAAGTATAAATACTTAAGACTTTGCTCGTTAAAATAAAAGTATAGCAACATAAAAATAAAGCCATACTTAAAACACTACCTAAAAACCACATTAATAACAAATATAAAAACAACTACTATTGCAATAGCTATTTTTAATTCTCTGTTACCTTCATCTTCAAAATTGTAATCGCTCATATTTTTCTCCTTGACACAAAAAAACAAAATAAGATATACTTACTTAATCCTTTGGTATTTTTAAATTTACAGTCAGAAAAAGAGTGAGTATTATTTTACTTGCTCTTTTTTCTTTTATTATTTGCTTTTCTAGCAACACAGCACTCTTTCTTGTAGCAGTAGCTTCTTTTTATAGATTCTGTATAGTTTGGGAGCTCATCGCCACAATTGGCACAAAATATACTAGATGGGTTTTTATCGTTTTTGGTTTTCATTAAAAAAGGTAACCTTCTTCTATGGTATTTTTGCCAAATGCACATCCAACTATATGTTTACCAAGTTCAGGAACTACACAGTTTCGCAAGACTTTTCTTTTGTCGATACCTTTATATTTGGAAAGATCATAGCCAAATTCTTTTTCTAAAAACTCCCTTTCGTTTTCAATCTTGCAAGTTTTAAGATTTTTAAATTGCTTATTTGAAATTTCAAAGTTACACCAAACGGGGTGACGATGTATTACTCTAGTAGCCTTAATAAGATAATCGTAATATGGTTCTACATTTTCCACTACATATTTTCCTTTAAACCAGTGTTTTAAAAAAATAATTTCCTCATACAGTTTCATATCAGGAAAAACTTTGTTTTCGTTTAAGGTTCTAAGTTTGCTATGAGTAGGACAAGGAGGGCTAGCCCAAATAAAATCAAACTTATCAAAATTTTCTAATAAATATTGATGTGCATCTCCTATAATTAAAGTATCATTTGGAAACATATCACGATAAACTGATGCTATATTTTCATCAAGTTCAACAGTAGTAATATTAAACTCATTTCTATCTAAAAGTTTTACATTTCCACCAATACCGCCATATAGATTTAAAAATTTCTTTTTCACTTTTTGTCCTTATCAATCTCTCTCAACATTAAAGCCCAACAATTATCACAAATAACAATATCTTTACCAGTTATCGGATGTTTTTCTTCTATTAGTCGTCCTTTAAACTCAAGGACACATTTTTCACAGTCACTATTTCGCTTTATCAAGATTCACCTCAATTGGAAATTGACCACTTAGAATCAATCCTAAACACTCAGTAGCCCTATGAACTAAGTTTGGCTTATTAGGACTAGATGTAAAAAAAGTAGCCATTTCTTTACTAGGTATAAACTTTAAAACTCCATCCCCAAAATTTCTAAGATAAAATTTATCATCAACACATACCATAAAGCAGTCTTGATTGTTAACTTTATGATATGTTATCTTGATATTTTTAAAACTTGTATTTGGTGTATATACTGATATGTCTAAATCATTTAGTTCCATATTTTTTAACTTCCTTGCTTTTGTAGCTCTAAATATTTTAGTTGCTAGTGTTTGATTTTTGGTCATCTGTAGAGCCAAACCCACCAATTCTTTTATCTGTAGTTTCAATATCGAAAAGATATGACTTGTGTTCTGATAGACTTATTTGTGCTATCCTGTCACCTTTCTTAATTGTATATTTCTTTTTGATAGCATCACATTTGAGAAAGCCATGCTGATTTAAAAAGTCTTGATTTGCATATTCCCCATCCCATGGCTTATGTAAACAAATAATAATCTCACCATCATAATCCATATCAATAACACCAGTACCATTTGCAATAATAAGTCCGTGCTTTGCACTCATACTGCTTCTTATATGTAGGTTTAATTGGTGAGACTTTAAAAAGTTGTCGAAGTAAATATCTCCTTCATCCCCATCAATTTTTGGTATCTCATCAAAAGACATGCCAAAAGTATTTTCCATATCTTTATCAGATATTTGTTTCAATTTATCTAAATCTATACTTACGCCAAGTGGAACTAAAACAGTTTCGCCTGCACCAATAACAACATTTTTTCTTGAATATAAATCTACACAAGCACTAAATTCTGAACCTTTCATTGGTAGTTTACCACCATTTACAGCTTTAAACATTATTCTACTCCATATTGTCTTTTTATTAAAATATATAAATCGTCAAGTTCATTAAAAGATAAAAACCTCAACAACTTATATATTCTTTTCATTTTAATTATTCTCATAACAGTCCTTTTTTGAAAACTTATCAATACCAACACATATCCCTGATTAGACATGATATATTCGAAACTTAAAATTATTTTATCACCGATTCTTGATAAGTTATATAAAATTATAGCAAAAAAGATTCGATAAAAAATTGATATATGTCAAGAAAAATGTTTTTAATAACATCTTCCTTGTATTGGATTATTTATAGGTCTTTTATCGAAAACTTGACTCACGAATACTTTTACGCTTTTTGAATAATCAGCAAGTTCAATATGAAAACCCCACTCTATAGGTTTAAAAAAATTAAAATGGAATTTCATCTAAGTTTATATCTATTGTTGGTATATTTTGCTCATAAGAGTTTTGTTGCATACCACTGTTTTGTTGCTGTCGCTGTGGCTGATTATAGTGATTATCCATCATCTGCTGACCTTGTTGCACGTTTTGTTGATATTGTTGGTTTCCTTGCATCTGTTGATTTGGCTGTTGATGACCACCTGCTTGTGGTGCATTATCTGATTTAGTATCTAAAAATTTAAATTCAGATACAATTAATGCATGTCTACTTCTATTTGAACCATCTTGTGCTTGCCATTGCTCAAATGCAAGTCTACCTTCAAGCATAACTTTAGAACCTTTACGTACATATTGATTTAAGATCTCCCCACCTTTTCCAAATACAGTAAAATCAAGAAAACAAACTTCATCTTTTTGCTCACCTGTTTGTGTTTTATATTTGTGGCTAGTAGCAATTGCACCTTTAGCAATTGCACTTCCACTTGGAAGATATTTAAGTTCAATATCTCTTGTTAGGTTTCCTATCATAATCACTTTGTTATACATTTTTATTATCCATAATTTGTTGCACTTTATCTCTATCTAGCCATATAACTATCCCCATTTTTACTGTTTTATCGACATGAAAAGTCTCGGTAGTTCCAAATTTTATTTCTGTATGTGCTTTCTTTGCATCAAACCCAAGAGCAGAAGTGTCTAAACTTTGAAATTTATAATTGTCATCCCCATATTCTCTAAGAAGTTCACTAAGTTTCATTTTGTTTCCTTTTTTAATATATCTTCCCAATCCCACTACATCTATATGTAGTGAGACACCTATTTACATCTCTTCAAATTCTTTTTCTAAAAACTCTAATTCGCCTATTAAAAGCTGTTTCATTTTTGCTTGTGTTTCTGGTCTTAAATCCTTATCTTCAATATTTCCATCAGTCCAATTTTCTATTTTAATTTGAAAGTTGTTATCTTTACAAGCAGTAAATCTTTTGATTTTCATTTGTAGTTCTTTTGCTTTTTCTAAGTCTCTATCTGTCATTTTATTTCCTTATAGTTTAAATATTCTTCATATATACTATCACTATGTCTCATCATCTCTTCAAAGCTCATAACAGTAGCATAAAACCTTTCTTTACTTAATACATGTATAGCATTACCATTATAGTGATATAAACTATCACCTTTATGATGTGCCTTGCACAAGACAATCACTCTATCCCATGATCTACGCTTACCCTTTATATTTTTTAAGTCTGTGATATGGTGTATGTCTATATCACTACACCCACACACAGCACAAACTTGACCTGAATTATGAATCCAATCATAAAAAGGATTCGACTTTTCAATCTTCTCACTCTGAGTCTTGTCACTTCTTTTTTTTAAATGATACTTTTTAGTACCAAAACCACCTTTGCTTTTTCTCATACCCCACGGTATCTTTTCTGTGGGGTCTTTGTTCTTTTTTAGTTGTTGTTCTTTTGATAGTCCTGTTTTCAACTCTTGCCTTTCATAATGTCTATACTATTTTATTCCAAGTGCCTTCGCGAGACCTTGATAAATTGTTTTTGCATTATCTTTTTTGTTTACATAACTATAACCGTTATCAAAGACAATCGTTAATTCATTTGCCTTAGTAAATGTAATAGTTGTAATTTTTTCTATATTTATAGTAAATGTTTTATTATCAAACTGAAATGCTATCATTTGTGTCATATTTTAATCCTTTCATATATTTATACTATGCTATTTTTCCATATGTCCTTATTGCGAACACATCTACTTGTCTATCTGTTGCACCTGTATTATTAAAATGATTATGTCTGATACCTCTTAGCTCCCATCCTAAATATTCTTTTTTAATTATTTTATGACTTTCATCATTTCTAGGATAACCAAGTTTAAAGTGAACTTCATCATATTCTCTATTAACAAGTCTTTTTTTCCAATATTCATTATACAGTCTATATTCATAAGGCTTCTTACCTTCTTTTATTTCGTTAAAATACTCTGCTTTTAAATTTAAAATAAGTATTTTCATATTTGACCCTTCTTTTCACAGTATATTTATACTATGCTATTTTATTTGTTGTTCTAGCTTAGAAAGTTTAAGTTCTAAAACTCTCTTGATTTCATTAAATAAGTTAGGGTCATAAATATCATCCAACTTATTTATTCCGTAAGCATTACACAGTTTTAGCTTACTAGAAGAAGTCTTAGTTATAAGTTTTTCAAGTTCTTTTATATCGAAACTTTTAGGCTGTTCGGGGTCACCGATGTTGTTACTGTCATCGTCAACCGCATCATCAATAGCAAACAGACCATTAAGTGCATACTTTCTAGCATAACTAGAGCAAGCTCCTGTAATCTGTGCTTCTGTCATTCCTTTTAAAGATAGCTGTTCTCTTGCTATCCCTTTGGAAGATACACTGCCTTGGTCGTTTTCAAGGGATGCGGTAGCCTCGATATAGTATCTTTCACCTACTTGCTTAATCTCATCTGTTATTAGGACAACACAATCATGTTTTTTAAGAATAGGCTTGAGTGCTTCTAATATATCTTCTGCACTTCTATACTTGTATCCACCAAAATCATTAAACTGATTCTTCTTAACTTTTAATTCAGATTGAATCTTGACCAATATGCCAATAATTTTTTTATTATCCATCTAAAAATCCTTATTAAGATCGTTTATATATTCTCTACTAAATGCAGTTTTGAATAAATTTTCTTCTTCACCACGTCTAACAGACATTAGTTTATCTAAAAGATTAGCGTATTTGGCACGACCATTTTCTGCAAGTTCATCACTACAAAAAACACCATAAGGCTTATGGGGTGCAATATTTGGGCTAACTATCCAACCAAACTGAGTAACTTTAGGAAAAGGAAGTTTAAACTTTTCTATAGCCATATTTACAGTATCTATATACCATGCAGCAGATAAATCATAGTCATATTTTTCAATAGTATTTATGAATCCAACAGGAGTATCTTCTTTAGAAGTTTTATAGTCTAAGATTATCCCTTGCTCTTGCATCCAGATATCAGTTCTGCACTTATGATACATTTGAGTTTCTTCACAATATACTAAAATACTAACCTCCATTTTTGAACTATTTAAATACTTTCCAAAAATAAGTTTAACTTTTTTAGCTCTTTCATCTGCAACCTCTAGTGTTCCTTGTGGAACAATTACATTGTCTGGATTGTCCCCTATCATCTGCTTAGTGGCTTTTGTATCAAAAGTAGCAGTAGTAGATTCAATAAAGATATGTTTTTTATGTGGCTCCAAAAGAAAGACATGGTTGCAATCCCCGATATTGAAGCAACCTTTGGTAGTTTGAAAATATCGTCTGTTGTCAAAAACAGCAACACTCAAGTCTAAATCTTTAAACTGCGTTGAGCTAATACCATCTGCCTCATGATAGTCACTATTTAGCATATCGTAAAAAATACCTTCTTTTGCATCTTTAGTGTTTATAATATCAGATTCATCAAATAAATTATCATGTTTTTCTTCATGCTCTGATATCTGCTCCAAATCCCCATTTGAAAACATATTTACTTCATTTAGGTCATCATCTGTTATAGTCATCATATCAATAACTCCCTACAATATAAATAACGCCTTGCTCATCAACTTCGTCAATTTCGTCAATGCTATCACTTACAAATTCAAATTGTGACACATCTTTATCAATATTTTCAGTATCAATTAAGCTGTAAAGTTTTATTTCCTTATCTATATCTTTTAGACTAATAAGTTCTTTTATTAACTCTCTTGCTGTCATATATTATCCTTTATAAGACCCATACTATTTTCTTGTATAGTGTCTATGATTTTAAAATTTTTAATTGAATTATTCCAGACTTTATCTGCGAAACTCATTACTGCACACTCACCTATTGTTAATATTCTAATAAGAAAAGATAGGTACTTTTTATCATATGTAAAATATCCAGTTAAAATATCTCCAAAATAATCAAACTCAAAAATACTACTATCAGCATATATAGGCTTATCGTTTATATCTTTCAGTCCTATGCCTTCGAACAGCTTCCAAGAAGACATATATCCATCACCACCAAAAAGACCTTTAAGACCGCCATTACACAAGTTTAAAACTATTTGATTTTTAGACAAATCAATCCATTTCTTATGGTCTTCATCCCATATAGCATAATCCTTCATCTAAATAACCTCAATACTTTCAATAGCATCATCACATCTATCACTAAGTATTTTGTTTCTAGCTAGAGTTTTAACTTGCTCTTCATCTATTCCATATGGGTCTTTGATTTTTAATGATAAAATATTAGTAGAACTTTCAAGGGCTGCAATATATTGACTATTTACAAATTCATTACCTTTTAAAGTAACTAGAATATTATATATAGTATATCCCTCATCCGTTTTTGGTGCAGGAGTTTTTTCACCTTCACTTTCAAGTCTTTTTTCAATAGCATATCTAATCTTATCAAGAATAGAAATCTGACGATTAGCAATATTTATAGCAAATTGCTTTAAGTCTCCAAACTGTTCAAAGTTATAGCTAGAGATTGTGTCCATGTGCATACCTGCATCTTCGAGAGACAAATTCATTTGACCATAAGGCTTTTCAAAAATACTTCTGATTTTGTTTTCAGTCCAACGTGGCTCAAATTGCTCTTTAATCTTTTCCTCTTCTTTCAATCTTAACTCTTCCTCTTTTCTAGCAACATCTTCTCTGTGTTTTTTATTAGTTTCAAGACCATTGTTTACAAAAGCCATTATGTTTGAAACTTGTCTTTTGGCTTCTGTAGCAATAGAAGTATATAAAGTATCAATATTAGAGTCAATATCCTTAAGTTTTTCAAGAGAATTGTTTAACTCATCATCAGTCCCGCTAGTCTTGATGTCTTTAAGTTGATTATATAAAAATAATTCTTCTTTTTGTTTCTGCTCGTTTAAAACTCTTAACTCTTCATCCTTTCTATCTTTCTCAAGTTTTGCTTCAATCAAAGGATTGGCAATAGTGTCAAACTCTGCTGTTATTTTATCAAGTGCAGTTTTATTTGGTGTGCCATCTGCATTTAGTTTCCAAGTTGTTTTGTTTCTGTTTGCTTTACAACAAGACTCAAAAGATTTAATATCAATATCTATAATACACTTGCTTATTAGTTTTATAAAATATTCTTTTATCCAATTCTCACGTGCAATAAAAGTTTTTTCAAGTGCTTGCGATATCTCATCTTTTCTATTGTTGTATTTAGCGGTCATCATATCAACAATATCTTTTGCTAAACTTTCCACTTTCTGAATATCAGAAGATTCTTTATCTATGATAGGCTTAATCATCTCTTTAAAAGACTTTTTAGTCTTATTAATATCTGCAATCTTAGTTGTTGCGTCACTTGCATTATTTTCTGTTACGATAAAATTGAATTCATCACCATTGAGATATACAGAAGCACTTGCTTTAATATCTTTTTCTTTTTCTATAATAGCACTAAGACTATCTAGGTTTTGTATTGAATCCAACACACCAGTTTCGTTTTCTACAGTTGTTAGTTCTTTACTCATCTATTTTCCTTTCTCTTCTTTTTTAATAAACTCATCTGCTTTTTCAGATGAAGCAATAGTCATAAATCTTGTTAAAGTGTTGCCACTGTCAATCTTACAAGCTTTTTCAATCTTCTCTTTAATTTCCTTATCTATCCGTATAGTAATAGTAGTCATATTTGACATAAAGTAAACCTCCTTTGTAAAGTTATAAAAGAAGTATAAATAAATATTGCTTAAATACAAATTAAATACAATGTACTAATAAAATTAATACAAATTTAAGTTTAAATACGTCATACTTTTATCACAAGTTCATAGAGAACTGCCTAGAATCATATTCTATAGGAGAAGAAAGGTAAAGTATCCTAGCCCTATAGTCTGAATTATAACTTTGATGTTATATATTATTATTTAATTTATATAGCGAATGTTTAATCCGTAGATATTCGATAAAGGAATAGGTAGTTTTGTGTGAATTTAAAAAAATAGGAGAATAAAATGGACAAATATATAGGGTATGCAAAACATTTAAGTGCAAGAGAGGAAGTGTTAAAATGGATTAACACTAATTTAAAGAATTACATAGGTAAATATGGAACAAAAAATTTAGAAAATCAAACAGAAATAGAGCATATCATTGATTATCTTATTTCAGAAGATGCTCCAAAAAGACTTAAAAAAATGTCTTATAGCGAAGCAAAAAAGAATACAGAAAAATGGAACAAATCTTTAATAAAAAAAAGGAATCAAAATAAGTGAGACTGAATCAGATATTGAAATAATAAAAGATTTCAAAGATGGTTTCAAAATTGTTAAACTAGTCGGAGAAAATGCGTTTAAGAGAGAAGGGTTTTTAATGAGACATTGTGTAGCCTCATATTTTGGGACAGAAACTGATATATATTCTTTAAGAGACAAGGATAATGTGCCACATTGCACAATGGAAGAAAATCAACAAATAAAAGGCAAAGGAAACGGAAATATAAACCCTAAATATATATCTTACGTTGTAGCATTTCTTGAAGAAGTAGGGATGAAAGTCGGAGACAATGAGATGAAAAATATTGGATATGTAAATATTGAAGATTTAAAAAATGATTTTGATTTCGGAAAACTTTACAATGATAAGTATTTTTATAAAGAAGATATTAATAAATTGAAAAATAAAGATGATATGAGATTGTGGGATAAGTTTGACATTTTCGATTTTGATACAAGTATGAATGTTAAATTTAATTTTGATTTGAAGTTAAGTGTGTTAAATTTGAAAAAATGGATAAAAAACAATTTAAAAGACTCAATATCATCAGGATATAATGCAACAATATCATCAGGATATAATGCAAAAATATCATCAGGATATAATGCAAAAATATCATCAGAAGATTATGCAACAATATCATCAGGATATAATGCAAAAATATCATCAGGGAATAACAGTATAGTAGTTGCTGAAAATAAAAGTATAGTAAAAGCAAAGATAGGAACAGTAATAACACTAATAGAAAGAGACAATAACTTGAATATTATAGATTTTGCAAGTGCTTTTGTTGATGGAAAAAATATAAAAGAAAATGCTTGGTATAAGCTAGAAGATGGAAAACTAGTGGAATGCGGTGAGATGTGATGTGTCAGGCAACTAGAATAGAAAAATATTTAAGGAAAAAATACAACGGCAAAGAGATGGATGCTTATCAGATAGCAACAGAATCATTAATAAATGTAGTTACTGTATATAATCATTTAAGATACGAAAAACTAAAAGACAGAAGTTTTAAACAAGTTGCAGAATATATTGCAGAAAATTATTAAAGGATAACACATGAAAAAAAAAAGCATAGAATTTACACCAATACAAATAGAAGCACTAGAAAATGGTGCAACGATGTTTGTAGTTCCTATATGTATTCCAGACGGGATGAAGTTGGATTTTATAGATTACGATATAGATGATTATTGCGGTTGGTTTATAGATAAGAGAGACAATAGTACTGCACAGGTTAAATTTCCAATAGATAAAGGCGATAAAGATATATATGTAAAAGAAGAGTTTTTAGAGGTAACTTATCCATCAGGTAAAGTGTACAGTATAATATATAAAGGAGATAATAATGAACACTTTAAAGATGAAATCTATCAATCAGCTTCAAAAATGACAAAAGAACAAAGCAGATACTCTTTAAGTGAGTGTATAGATGTTCGTGTTGTTAGAGTACGTGACATAACAGCAAAAGAATCATGGAGAATTGTAGGAGATATTATACCTAAAGAATTTTTATTTAATAATGGATTAATGTTCTATAAATATTACAACACCCAATTAGAAGAACAAAACATAAACAGAACATACGATGATAACGACTACATATTTTTAATAGAAGTAAAAACAAATGTTCCATGTGGAACAATAGGAGAATAAGATGGCAAAGTTTAAAAAATACAACGTAGCAACAGATATGGGAACATATAATATTATAGCAACTAAATTAGAGGATTTAAAGACATACTTGGATGAGAAAAACTTAAGAATAAAACAAGCATTTCAACATAAAGTAATATGTGAGCTAGATAAAATACCTCCAAACTTTAAGCACGTAACTATAGGTGCAATACACGCAGTTAGTTATAATGATACAAGAACAGATACGACAGGACTAATTAAGCCAGTATATAAATCTAAAAGATCAATGCCTAAAGAGCATGACAAGAATATAGTAAAAAAAGTAAAGGAGATGTTAAATGATTATTAATAAAGAACTGCACAGAGCAAAGCACGTATACTCAGAAAAGTACGTAATAAGCAACAGTATAAAATGGATAGGAGATATGCTATATCTGCTTAAAGGCGACCTATGGATAGAATGTGAACCTGAAACAAGGTCAATACACTTTAATGATATGATAGACAGTGAAAACAATCCAATATTTGCATCTCTTCAGGAAGATGGAAGAGGCGGGAGTAAAACAACCAAGGGAGTGTGCATATACAATAGAGAACACAATCAGTTTAGAATAATAGTAGATTTTAATAGTAAAATGTGGTGCGAAGTAAAAAGAAACGATATAGAAGACTACAACATAAAAATAACAGGTATACAAAAATGATACTAGAAACAGCACTAGGAATAGTACTGATAATAGAACTAATAATAGCTCATATAGCTACAATAATACATCAAAGGATAAAACATGGATAATAGTTTAGAACCAATACATGAAATAAAAATAACAAAATGGTATAAAAAGGTATGTTCAGCTTGTTCTAATTATTTTAGAGATTTTGGAGATTACGATAATGTTGAATGGAATGAATGTCGAGAAAATAAAAAATTATTAAATTTAAAATGCTTCCCTTTATGTAATGCAATAAGCTGTGATAGATTTAACCCAAAAGAAGTATTTGAATTAGAAAATGATTATTGGTCAATGATTGGAAGAATGGATAAACTAAAATGGGGATTAAAAAGAGAAAGCAACTTTGTTTGGAATATCTTACAATTCAATGAAAGACTAGGTTGTTACAAAAGCGGAATAGTGCAGTACGAGGCAAAAACAAATGAACGATAATACAAAACCACTAAAAGTAAATAAAGCCACACACGAACTAATAACAAATGGTGCTATGGCTTTTATTGAGAAGATAGAACATCCTTGCAAATACTACAGAGATAGAAGCGAACAAGCTATAAGAATAGAGCCAGAAAATGATTGGTATAAGAAAAGTAATCATTGCATCAGGGAAGAGGGTGGTGGTTGGCAAGACTTCACTAAGGAAGAGTTTTTAGAGTATATCGGGTTGCCTTATCAGATGGATGATATTGTGTATTTGCAAGAAGAATACGTAGAGATAAAAGGCAATGTTTTAATAGATTGTGATTTTGACGAAGAAGGGCTAGTTTACTTCGATAGCGGTGAATCTTTCTCTAGGGATGATTTTATTTGGAATACTAAAGAATCAATGACTTTTAAACCAAGCAGGTTTAAATATAAAATAAAAGATATAAAGATAATGCAAGCAGATTGTTTATCAACTGAAGATATCATGAAAGTATGGGGAATAGGACTGTTTAAAATATTCTTTAAGCAATTTGATATTGAAAGAAACGAATATATAGCCTATATAGAACTAGAAAGAATATAGTATGACAAAATGTATAAACTGTAAAAGCTCAATGATACCAAAACAAAAAGACATAGGAAACAACTACATATGCACAAACCCAGACCAACCAAAAGGTCTAGTAAAAGCTACAGACAAATGCGAAAAAGAAGAGAAGAGATAATGAATAAAGAAGAGATAGAAAAGATAACAAGATTTATAGAAAATGAAATTGACCCGTATGATTTAGCGTATGATTATAATATAGAAGAAAATACAATGCAAGTGATTTTTGACGGTCATTTTACAAGCAATCAGGAAGTAGAACTTAGCTTTAAAGTAATAGATGAAGATATACATGTACATGGCTTATGCGAAAGTTATATTTTGTGCGATACAAGAGAATTTTGGATTGAATTAATGGGGAGAATATAATGATATTTGATAAAAACTACGATACAGTAAGAGAAAATGATAAAGTAAAACTAGACTATGAAATGGCTAAGATTGAAGTAGGCATAGAAACTGAAACTGGCAAGATAAAATGTACTGCATATTATGAACCAAACAAAATAGTACTAAGGGATGAAGATGACAATAAATACGAATTTGATATTGATCCAAATGGTAGAGCAAATCAACTTATGTGTATAGAAGTGATTGAATCAAAAGATGAAGATACGGAGTATTTGATATGAATTTAAAACAAATGAAAGAAGGTCTTGAATATATAAACGAGATATGTATAAAAGAAGATGAGAGATGGAAGATTTACTGTAAGTTGTTTGAAAATGTAAGGCTTGGTGATATAGGCATTGTGAAGTGTATAGCAAAAGAAGAGTTAGAGTATTGTAAACTTGAAAAAAGTAAAGATCGAGAAGAACTGCAAGAGCACATTGACTCTCTTAGTCTAGTAAACAAATTTTGCATTATTCCTTATCCAGACGATATAGAACATGAACATAGAGAAGATTATTTAGTGTTTATGAGATATCAATTGGATGGAACAAGGGGCGAAGAATATAATATAGTAATGGATTGTAAATACTTCATAGAGATGGCAAGAAATGGCTTTGAAATTGTTTTTGAGGTTAAAGAGTAGATATGAAAGCAATACATGAAGATATAGAAAAAAATATAAAGTACATAGAAGAAAAAGACGAATATAATGTAAATGCACTACAAAGTCTTTTTTATTTAAAACAACAGATAGAAGGGATGAGTTGCAATAGTTGCAAGCTTCAAAGAACAGTGGAATGTCCTATAGAAGAACTAAGGGAAGTGGTAAATGAAGAAGAATGGGCTAATCAAATGCCATATGAAGAAATAGAACTAGAAATTAAAATGCAGACATTAACACTAGGGGAATCGTTTTTTTGCAACAATTGGGAGAAAAAATAATATGTGCATACCATACAATATAACAAAACCAACAAAAATAACTCATCCGTCAGACAAAGCAAGAAAAGACTTTATAATGGATACAGTGTTTATAAATGTAGGAATATCAGTGTTTCATGTAGCAATAAATGAGAAAAATGTTTGTGGAGAAATAAGAACACTACACAAAAATAAAAATCATAAACTATATTCTAAATTTAGAAAGATTTTAGACAAACTAACGTCAAGAAGAGATAGAATTTTAAATATGATAGACTATAGAGATTTAAGAGCCATAGAAGCAAAAGTAGAAAAATCTATAGTGAAATTTATAGACTACGTATCAAATACAGATAAAGTAGTAAATCTTGAACTTCTAGCAGTAGCTTTCATAGATGCAGGCATAGATAGAAAAAGAAAAGCTAAACCATACAAAATAGTACAAGACTTCCAAGACTCAGAAATGTTATATGGTGGAATATGCGAAAACATGGAACTTAAAGGAATAAGACCGAAGCACGAGTATGATATAGCGGAATTATTCGTAAGTAAAGTTAAGTATTAAGGATAGCAAATGAAAGAAATACCAAAAAACAGACCAATAGTTATAGAAACAAAAGAAGGCAAAAGAGTAGCTCAATGGAGCGGTGCAGATAATAAATTTGCATATGCAAATCCTCAGATAGATATGTATGAAGGAAAGTGGAATATGTGTTATTTTGAGAATGAATATATAGAGGAGAAATATGTTTTAGGGTGGAGTGAATTGTAAGCAAGAATACTTTAAGTATCTCTAATGTACAATTAGATTGAAACAAAATACAAAGGAGATACTTATGGAAAGTATTATAACAACAGATTTCTCAAAAGTTACTTTAAGTAGCAAATTCTTATCATTGAAAACACCAAAAGGTGAGCTAGAAATAGATATAAAGCAATTACTTAAAGAGCCAATAAATTCAGACAGTGCATTTTTCAATGCTACTCAAATAGCAAAAATGTATAGCAAAAATATAAATGAGTATATGAGAAGAGAATCGACAAAAGAATATATTCGGAAAAAAGAAGAGCTTTTAAATATGGGAAAAACTACATATTTAAAACTAACAAAAACAGTCAGAGGAAAATACAACTCTGGAACATGGATACATTCAAAAGTAATTTTACATTTTTTAAGATGGATTGATATGGACTTTGAAATAATGATGGATGACTTTATAGAGAAATTAATCACTCATTCAAATGAACTTAAGATAGAGCGTTCCAACACTAAAATACACTTCATTCCACTTGCAGAAGCAATAAAAGATACTTATATTCCAAGTCAAGAAAGTGATAATGCTAAAAAATTTGCATATCAAAACATATCAACGCTTATAAATATGAAGGCACTAGGAATGAGCGGAGCTAAATATAAAAAAGATAACAATATAAGCAAAGAGGCAGAACTGAGAGACATTCTCCCGAAAGAAATATTAAAAAAAATTGATGAAACAGAGCTGGACTTATTTGGATATATAAAATATGCTGGTGTTACAGACTACGAAACACTAAAAGAAAAAATAGGAGTATAGTGTGAGCAAGATTGATTTATATAAAGACAACTATTGGTCATACTGTATGAGAGAAATAAACAAAAAATATAAACTAGATATTTCTAGAGATACATCTTTTATGTTAGCTCCAAAGTTTATAAAAATAGGATTTAAAATATTTTACGCAAGACCATTTATTGCTATTGATAGCGGGTGGTACATGATGAGCATTTTTGTGAAAAGTGAGCATATTGTCGTGGATCATGGAAAAATAGAAAATATAAAAAGGACTACTTAATGACTAAAAAGAAAATAGAAATCGGAGACATCTGTAAAGACTGTCCAAATCCAATAACGGAAGAAAACAAGTCAATAGTATCAGTAAAAAATGATATTGAAAAATTAAGAAATAAGTGCAGACCTTGCTACAATAAATACCAATTAAGTTTTCGGCAAACAAAAGAAAAGGAAAATATTTGCAACAAATGCGAAAAGCCACTCACAGAAGAAAACACGCATTATAAAAAATACAAAACAAAAGATGGTACAGAAAAATTAGGAAAAACATACACTTGCTATCCCTGTACACTAGAATATAATAGAGAAAGAAATAGAAAAATAAAAGAAAAAACTTACGTAAAGCCAAAGCCAAAAAAAGCTACATCAAAAAAGGAAGTTAAAAAACAAGCCCCTAAAAAAACACCACCAAAGAAGCCTAAAAAAGTAGAAGTGATAAAAGAAGAGCCAAAACTTTTTGAAGAAAAAAAGCCTGAAAGAAAACTGACGACTATAGAAAAAATAGAGAAGATGGCAAAAGAACAAAAAGCAAGAGAAGCAAAAAGCAAAGAGTTGTCAGACAGTGAAAAGATGATACAAGCACACCTTAAAAAAGGAAAAGTCACTAGCCATATAAAGCCGTTTGATAATAAAATAGAGCCGTACAGTGGCACACTAGAGCCAACAAATATAATAACAAGGAGAAGATGATGAATAGTAAGTTAAAAAGACAGTTTATAAGTGCTATGTATAAAAACGATACAGTAAAAATATTAAAGATGCTATTTAAATATAGATTTTTATCGCAATATTTATTCGAACAATTTAAGAAATATGACATATTGAATACAACTACAGTAATAAAAAATAATCAAAGTTGCTATTCATGTGTTTACGAAAGAATAGATGACCAACATATATGTAGTAATGATGTAGTAGTGCCTCACTGGTTAAAAGAATACGAGGATAATGATTGTCCTGCATGGGAGCAAGGATATGAAAAATTAGTGAGTGCTTCTAAATTATAACTAACGCACAAAAACTAACAATAGCAACTCTATACATACTATCTGTATGTGTAGGGATAATAATAATATATAAAGGATAAAAAAGAATGTCAAATAAATCACAAGACGATACAAGAAGAGATGCAGTAGCAAAATCATTCAAAGATAGAGCATATAAGCATCTAGTTTTGATATACGAATTTAATAAAAAGTACCCTTGGTATAAATTGGAGAATAAAAGATGAAAATAAAAAAGATAGAGCAAAAGGCATACGACTTAGGATATATAATAGCAAGCGGAATGGCAGTATCAGGATGGGGATTTGCAGAAATTTACACAATAGAAGATATTATGAAAGATAATGAAAATGCAAAACCTGTAAAAACATTTGGAAGAGCTGTATCTAAGAAAAAGAATGTAAACATGGCTTACGAGTGGATAAAAAATAATCCAATAGAAGGATAAGAGATGACAATACATGAAGAATACGAACAATTTAAAGAGCAATACAAAGAGAAATATAGACTAGTAAAAATTGATGGAGAACGTAATAAATACCAGATAGAGTTTAAAGATAATAAAATAGATAGATGGTTGTTATTTTTCCGTATATACGAAAATGAATGGAGCTTTATAGATATAATATTTGGAAGAAAAATAACATATGAAGAATATGCAAAAAAAGAGTTTATAAATCAAATGATAGTTTTGAATAAAAAAGTGAACAAAGAAGTAGTGTAGTGAAAAATAAAAACCATGCCAAACTCTCCTATCAAAAATACCTAAAAGAACCATACTGGCTAAAACTACGAGAAGCAGTCCTGAAAAGAGATAACTACACTTGCACCTCTTGTGGGTCAAAAAAGAATCTTCATATGCATCATGGAAAGTATAGGGGCTATTACAAGGAGAAACTGAAAGATTTAATAACTCTATGCAGTTTTTGCCACAGATACTACGAACATAGCATCTTAGGAAAGTTCTTAAAAGTAGGGTATCCAATACTATATATTGTGGTGAGTATCTCCATAGTATATTTGATTTTAAATAGTGCATAAAAAAAGCTACTCCGTTAAGAGTAGCTAAAATAGTCTATCAGAAAGACCAACCCAGAAATTTGTCTTGCGACTTGCCGAAGCATTTTTCAGCCCCGATGATAACATTAAAAACTTTCAAATATACTTAATAGTGCATAAAAAAAAGAGCAATTAAATCCTAAATTGTTTTTGTATGTACAGTCGTATCTATAGCTAGATATTTAATTTTCTTAAGTATCTTTTTAGTCTTTCTTTTATTTTTTTGAGGTTTAAATCCGTGCGTTTTAAACATAGTATTTAAATCAAAAAAGTCATTTCTTAGAGTGGGTGGCAAAACATAAGTCATAGCATTCTCCTTTATTTGTTTTGTAAAAATTGGTGGCAAAGCCTACTATGGCTTTGCAAAAAATTGGTGGACGTGGCTACTATGGATTTTGCCACATCATCTAAAGGCTATAGCTTTTTTATTAATTTAAACCACCTAAATGGTCTGCCTGTTTCTGAATAATCAAGTGTTTGAATCAATAATTTTTCATCTTTCATCTTTTTTAAGTATTTTCCAATCATTAGTGCATGAGCCTGAGGACTGTATGGAATACCTAGACTTTCGTTTTTCCAAACACCAAACACGAAATAACCAATATCGCTTGGTCTATAACCTGTATTGTCTTTCATGCATTCTAAAACTCTAGTTTTAATATCCAAGTAGTTCATTCTAAATTCCACCGAATGCAAAAAAAGAAGTTATGAATCCAGTCATATAACCTCTTTGATAGAGTGTTGCTTTTTTATTATGATAAATAACACCATTTTTAACTGAATATTTTTTAATATTACAGGTTTTTACAAATTCATTTATAGTTAGTTTCAAAGCATTTTGATTGTATTCTAATGTTTCGAGATTGTCCGTTTCTTCAAAAGATAACATAAGAAAATCAATCACATTAAAGCTAAATTTAAAAACACTACTGTTTGCAACATTATGGTCAAGTTTTGATATAAATTGAATATGCTCCATGACATCTCCTTAAATATTTTTCTTAACAAAATCATCCAAACTAGTAGCAGGAACTACAAATAAGTCCTGCTCTGGATATTTTGCATCTGCATTTTTAGAATGAAATCTTATAACTTCATTTCTACTTTTGCACTTTTTTATTATCGCTAAATCTTCTAGCCCATTAGGTTGGACTATAAGATATTTTACTTCATTACTCATGGTTTATAAATCCTTCTCCATCTGTGTAGAAAATACTAATATTTGCCTTGTGTAAAGCCAACACATTTTCGTCTGATAACTTTCCTGCAATTAGGATATCATTATTTATTTCATTGATAGTATAAGCATCTTTTGAAACAACAACATCAACTATTTGTGAAGTTAAAACATCGATACTAAACGCAGTGTTAGAAAAAGTGATCGTGTCCTTTTCAAAATCATCAAAATAACCAGTGCAAAACTTTTCTAAAACATTGCTAGAGTCAGTAGTATGTGGCTCTTCTGTTAAATCAGATACAAGTCTTAACATATCAAGAGAAAGAGAGTTTGTTTTACCAGTTGAAGAACTCATCAAATAAGAAAGAGTATCAAGCCCATGAATGTCATCAAAATCTTTTTGCAACTTATTTTTGTTGTCCAAAACTTTAGTAAAATACTTTCTAGCAATATAAGTTTTTACGCCATCTTTATTAAAATAGTAAAATCCATTATGCTTTTTGTCTTCAAAGATATCTAATACACTAGTATCATGTATTTCTGTATTTGAAATACCTTTACAATAAATTTCATCTTTTAAAGAATCAATAAAAGCTTTTTTGTACTTTTTAAGGTTTTTGTTATAAGAAGGAAGAGACGGTAAGAATGGAATAACATTTCTTTCTACCCATCCAACAGAACTTTCAGCATCATCAGGTATATCTTGAACCAAACTATCAGTTTCTTTATCATACCTCATCTCTTTAGGAACTAATTCTGGTATAGCTTCATATATAGATACTTCTGGAATTTGTAGTTTTTCAAAAGCGTTAAAGTCAAAAACTCTACCACCATCTACTTTATGTAAACTATCACCTTTAACAGAAGTATACCAAAACCCAAACCATAATACATTTTTCCCTAAAATTTTAACTAACTTATTTATGTCTGCATCAGTAGGTATAGCAAACTTAACATTAGGTTTAAACCTACTAGAAGAAGATGTGGCACTATCTACTATAACTTTTTCACTACAGCTAAATATTGGCAACCCTCTTGCAACTACATTGTCTTTTATGTTGCAACTATTTTGTTTTTTACAGTTTTTACATATCATTTTTTATCCTTTAATTTGTCTTCTAGTTCATCAATTTTTAATCTATACTCACTAATCATAGCTTGAGATTTTTCAATCTGTTTTGTTTGCCTATAAATAGAATTTTGCATAGATGTAACTTCTTCTATAATTTCATTTTTTATAGCCTGTATCTCGTCCGCATAATTAAACGGGATATATACCATCAGCAAACCTACATTTTTTAATATTTTCACAGCATATCCTTTTAAATAATGCCCATAACTAAACCAACTAACAATATTGTTGCACCAATGCTTAACATATCAATTTACCTCCATTTTATCAAATCTATGCCGAATATAAACAGCTTGGACATAAGTTTTGTGTATCTGTTCATATTTTACCTCTACAATATCACCAACTTTGGCAAATTCCAATACATCTTTTCCTACTGAAACTTTGGCAATTCTACCTTCTTTATCAGTGCACCAAAGCATTTTTTTAACAACACTTGTGATTGGTATATCTACAGAATAGTAAGGTTTAATTTTAAACGAATCAGTAGATTTTTTACCCTCTATGTGCATATGGCTAGGTTTTTTCGCAACTAAGCCCTCATATCCTTCTCCTTGAACTCTAATAAGTTCCTCTTTGCAAAAAGAATAAGGCACGTAAATATTTTCTACCACTTGGAAAATATCGCGATCTCCAAAATGAAAACATTGAAGATCATCAAGTCTATGTCTTGCATTTTGCTCAAACTCAATACTATCAAATATCATAAATTTTCCAGTAAGATTAAAAGAATTATCTTTTACAACCTTTTTGATCTCATTATCTGCTTGTGCAAGCTCTAAAATATTAAACTTACCTTCATTAATGATATATTCTGTTTCTATCTTGAAATCAAAAGGCAGCTCTTGAAAATTAACCCCTAGTTTGCATGTAAATTCTTTACCGCCTGAAGTATAAAAGGTTACATTTTTCCCAGTTTTGTGTATCTGAATATATACACCATAATACTTTTTGCTAACTAAAACCATAGTATTGCCACTAATACTTAACTTATCTGCATCTGTAGCCTTGCATTGTTTTATAAATTTATTCATGATTTACTCCTTCTAAATCTTTAATTATTAATCTCACACATTTCTCTTTGATGGACTCAAATATAAAAGCATTTCTTTTTTTTAGTCTTGTTAAATAAAGCGAATTAGTATTGCTCATTTCACTTATCTGCTCCTGTTTCAAAGTGCTATATATAAAATTGTATAGTGTAAGTTCCTCTTTATTACTCAGCTCTCTTGCTATCTTTAATGTCCTTTGATTTTCAGTAAAATTATATTTTCTTAGAAAATTTACATGTTTGTAATTGCTATCCATTTTATTTATCCTTTGTTTGTTTTTAAAAAATTGGTGAAGCCCATGCTAGAACTTTATCACCATTTGCGTATCATCTACGTTTTTTATCCTTCTTTATCATTTTCAAAACTTAAGGCACGATCTACTATCGCATCCCAACAATTAACTCTTTTTTTATGTCTCAATTTTTGTGTATCAGTGTTTAAGCTTTCAACACAACTTTTCTTAACAACTTTTAATCCTGTTCTTTTTTCGGGCTTTGTAAATTTAGTCATCTAGTAAACTCCAATCTAATTTACACTTAGTTATATATAATTTCCAGAACTTATCAATCTGCTCTTTAGAGCCATCATATAGCCTTAAAGGGTTCAAGTGCATATCAAGCTTAGAAACATAATATAACCCGTAGGAAACATCATAAAACACTCCTAAGATACGATTGTGTTGAACTATCTCTAAATGCTTAGTATTCTTTATCTTTTTCATGTCACTATTGTCTGTAATCATACACATAACTTATCCTTTTTTTAAAAAATTGTTGCTAATTCTAGTAGTAACTTTTGCATAATATTCCCTTCTATTGTGTTCTTTCTTTAAGACTTTCTATCTTACCTCTTTTTTTGTAGTTTGGACTGTTAGGTATTTCACCAGTATTATAGGCTTTAAGTTCATCTTTGGATAGATTATTGGAGATTTTACCTTCCCTAACCTTCTTGTTGTTTTCAATCGCATTGTTTAAAAAATATTTACCTAAATTCATAGTTTTTCCTTTAAAAAAATTGGTCGATAGTCTTACTATCAAATTTTCGTGCTACATCTACTAAGGTTTATTTAGTAGATGCTTTCTACTTACTATATATCTAGCTTATCAACTGTTTCTAATTCGGATATTTGTATAGTTAAATCTTTATTTTTGTAAATTATACAAAATTCAAATATATCTTGCCCACCATTAGTTTTAAAATCTAAATTTTCAAAATAAGATATTAAATCACTTTGCTTAATTACTTCTTTTTCTAATATTAGATATTTTCCATCTTCAAATATATTAACTTGTAGCATATCACTATCTATAATTAACTCACTCAATCCTTGTATTATATCTTCTTTCCCATATATCATAATTTTTCCTTTTAATTTCTAATTTTTCCAAAAGTGGTGGTATACACTACTACACACTTTTAACATTTTTGTGTTCTACTGTATAGACTTATTTGCTATATACTCTTTATACTCAATAGATGCTTTTATCTCTTCTATATACTCATCTATAGGTTTTAATGTGTCTTTTACTCCAAAGAAATCATAAGCAATAAAAGATGCAGTATCTTTACCATATGTCTTATTTAAGAATCTTGAAAAGTTTTCAATTTTTAACTTATCAGTAATAACTATATATAATCTACTGTAAAGAATACCATCAATAAGTTCAATATGAGCGTTTTTATCTTCATCACTCATAAACTCATAATAAAGATGTATATTATCTTTAGTGATAGGAAAATCTTGTATTATATCGTTTAGAGTTCCTCTTTTGTCATAGCCCTCATTAATACCATCTTTTAATCTATATACTAGCATAGAAAAGACATCATCTCTATGCTTAGATAAAGTGTAAACATGAGTATCTATCGTGACTTTCTTTTCTTGTATATTTTTGGAAAAATTGATGGGAGCTTCTACTATAGCTTTTTGATCTTCTTGTAGGTGAATAGTATTCTCCCTCCATTTTCCACAATAAAATAATTGTGGTACTTTATTATCCTTAGTATCATCTAATAATAAATATCCATCATATCCATTCACTTTATACTTATTTGCTTTTACTTCTTTTAAGCTAGCTGGATAAACTCTTTTTGCATTTTCTCTCAACTCTTCTAATGTAACATTTTCTAACATAATTTACTCCTCAGTAAAAATTTTCAAATTCCACATGGAACAACCAACCTCTAAGCTTATATATAAATTCAAAGAATCCATAAAAAAATCTAAAAAAATGATGGGGTATGCTACTACCTCTAAACGTGACTAAATTAACTCCAGTTCCCAACCGTACAAGCTACATGTAATTTCACGATCACTTGAAATACTATCAAAACTATAAAGCAATCCTATACCCTCATTATCTTTGTGAGTATGAGTAATAATTAAATCATCATGTACCCAATTCATGCAATAATAATTATCCTTTTTTTGTTGTTCACTTACTTTTACTTTTGTTCCTACTTTCAAATTCTCCATATTTGCCATAACTCTACCTTTCTTTTAAAATCCCAATAGGTTAAAAAGGGATATATTTATTTTATAACTTAACTATCTATTCTTTACTAATTTAAGTCTATCATTATTTTCAAGCCTTAAATACCCACATTCTTTTAATTTATCGTTTGTTTTACTCCAAATATCAATTTGATTAAGCCATAAATCCCTCTTAGTGTCATTAGTATTGAAACTTATCTCAACGCTACCATCTGACTTAACTTCTGCTTTTACACCATCTAAAAACTTTAATGTTATTACTTTTTCCATTTTATCCCCTTTAATTTTAACTATTTTTTATGCTTATATAAGTCTTTTTTACTTATAAAAGCATACCTATTATTTTTAAAAGTATATTTACTACTATCAACCTCTAGAAAATTATAACCGTATCTTCTTACTATTCTAACCATGAAAACCCTTTAATTGATCTACTTAGCTATTTTAAAGTCATATAGACTAATTCTATTGTTTTTAATCCGTTGAAAAATACTTTTTTTCTTGAATCCCACATGATGAGATCGAAATAATTCCAACTCTTTTAACCGTTTACCTGTGAACTTTTTCATAATTTCCCCTTTGATTTTAACTAATTTATATACTCAAAAAGCACATAAATAAACTAAAAATAATGTGGCTATAGCTCCTATAAAAAAATAAGAGCTAACCAAAACTTAAGAACCTATTTTTAAATCACATCTTATATCTTCATAATCATAAGAATTATTAACCTCCCTATTCAAATTCACTCGTAATGTATCCAGTACTAAAAGCAATTTTGATCATTGTTATCATCTCGTCCATATCTCCATAATTTTTAAGCTCGTGCAATACCTCTTCTAAAGATATATTGTTATCTTTCATTTGTTCAAATGCTTGTTTTCTTTGACCATTTTCTATACTTTCTAGAATCTCATCCATAATATCCACCTTTTAAATTTTTTGTATATGAAATATACTTTCATAAACTGTACTAAAGATAATACAGTTTAAAGAAATATATTGTTAAATTCTCCACTATCTCCGAAATTAACATGAAAATGATAAAGATCATCATTTATACATGAATAGCTAAGTATATTAAGTGTTGTTCTTTTACTTTTTTCTTTCATCCAATTTTCTATAAATGTTTTAAAGTTATCATCCGTATTAAATTTTATAGATTTACTTTGTTTAAATCTTGTATCCGTTATTTTGATCTTGTCTTTTAATAATTTAAAAGCTATTGTTTGTGCTTGTATTACTTGCATTTTGTTTCCTTTTTTATTTTTTAAGAATAGTAACTATTAATTACTATTCTAATGTTGTGTTAAAACTTCTTTGTTTAATTTTAGCCACTCCTTAAGCGTTGTTGTTGTTGGATATTTGCAAAAACTATTATAAGAAGTGTCTGATCCTCGACCCCATCTTATAGATTTAAAATCGCTATTAAATTGTAAATCACGGGTATGAAGTTTACAATTATCTATTTTGTACCCACCTCTGAAATCTGTTCTATCTCCAGAAATATGGAATAATTGCTTAGAGTCTTTTATTTTAATCCATACCCCCAAGAATGTATCTTTATATTTAATTTTACCATCAATACTTAATCCGAAATAATCATCAAAAGAAAGTTTAAAATGCCCTAACTTATTCCCTAGCTTTTGATTAGTATAACCCCTCGGTATTTCGCTTTTATCTGCATAGAATCCGTTACCATTATGTAAAAACATATCCAAAAGTATATCTTTAGTAGCAAAATCCATAATATAATCAAAGTTAGCATCTTTGATTGATACAAAGGTATCAAATATATCTATATCTTTACCAAATGTATCAATAAGAAAAGTCTCTTTATCTTTTAATGCTTTAATACCTTTTAATACTTCTTTACATTCTTTACTATCTAAAGTTTTACCGCTTCCAACTAATTCGCCTAATTTGCTATTTAAATCTTTTAATACTTCTTGCATTTTTGTCTTTATCCTTGTTTTTTCTTATTCTCTAACTATAAACATAGCTATAACTAACCTCTATAAATTCATAGAATACTTCATGTAAGTACTCTATGAATTTATTTATCTGTGTATTACATTTTTGTTTATAAAGTCACTATGAAACAAAACTATAAGCAAAAGCCAAATAGCTATACCAAATAACAGTATATTAATAAATATTTCTTTAATCTCTAATGGAGCAGTAGGGCTAACACCTGCCATAACTAGAAAGATAAGCACAATAGCAACAGTTGTTATAAGTAATAGTCTTTCAATAATGTTTTTCATAATTAAGCCTTTTGATTTAAAAAGGTGAAGCCGTTATTTTGAGGGGTCAAGATGTTTTAATCTCTTTTTGTACTGTAATTATATATGAATTACAAACCAATGTCAAGTATTTTGTATCAAATATGAAAGAAATTGTATTTTTTAGTTCCTTTTAAAAAGGAAAAGGTACTATATTGAAACGAAACTTAAGATAAGGGTGTTCGAAGCCCCGTCACTTTCCTCAGAACAAAATTTTTTAAATAGGTTTGAACTGAGTGAACAATAATAATATAGTAAATAATGGCAAATACACCAAATAGTCAAATATGCCAAAAAAAGAGATACAAAACAACTAGTATGACTATATTGGCAAATATACCAAAAAGTAAGGAAAAATTAAGACTTTTAGTGATATTATTTGGAAATAAAAACAACCATAGAGGTCAAAAATGGAAGATAAAACAGCATTTGAAGAGTTAGAGTCTAAACTAAGCACCACCCCTAAAGAGATATCGTCAAGGATAGGCAAAGAGTGGAGTGGATTCTACAAGACGTATAGAAGAATAAGCAACTTCAACTTCTATGAGATACTAATATATGGAACATTTATAAAGAAGATATTGGAAGAGTCAAATTTAACGATTGAAGATATAGTGGATCAGGTAAGATTATCTGCCAAAATAAAAGGATGAGATAATGTATACATTACAAACTGTTGCAACAGTATATTTTGATATATTTTTTGTGCTTTTTGTAATTTTCTTTACAGAGAAGGATGACGCTGAAATTATTGCTATTTTTATTGTGTTTCCATTAACACTAATGAATATAATAGTTTTTGGATTTAATAAAATAGTATAGATACTACAAAAGGACAGAAAATGATAGACATAAAAGAAGTTAAAGAGGATATAAAACAAGCAGAGCAAAAAATATCTAAAATACTACTAGAGTTAGGCGAGAAACATAAAGAAGATTTTTACTTTAATGCAGAGATAGAAAATAACCATGTATCTTTAATTGCAGGGGGACAGATGGTAGCATATGAGATAAGTATAAAACCTTGCATTCAAGGATTTTAAAAATATGCTAGAACAAAAAACTTTCATAGACAAGCAAAGACTATTAATATCATCAGAAGGAATACAAAAATACTTTTCAGTAGGAAAATCAACAGTAACATCGTGGAAAAAAAAAGACGGATTCCCAGAAGAAGTTGAGGTATATGGAGAAAAGGCTAAGTTCTATGACTTTGTGCAGGTTTTAGAGTTTAAGAAAACACTAAAGGATAAATTCAATCCAAAAGGTAGAGAGGTAAGTGTAGCTCCACCATCAGATAACTTACCAATAGAAGATACAACTATAGGTGGACTTGATGTAAGCAAAATAAATCTTAAAAATAGAGTGCATTTAAATATAATAGCAAAAACTCAAGGCGGAGCAGAATTTCTTGATGCACTAAAAATTGCAGAAGATATTATAGCTAAGTCACATAAGCAACAAGTAGAAGAGAAGAAGTATATAGTAGTAGGAGAACTTGATACGCTCATGAGTGAGTTTATGGCGATTATTCATAATAATATCACAGGAATGAGGGATCAACTTCCTCTGGCTCAACTAGAAAAACTTATAGAAAAAAATATAGTTGATCCAAAACTAAAAGAAGAGGGTATAAAGCAACTCAAAGAAGTAGCAGACTCGTATTTTGATACTATGTATAAACACTCTACAAGAACACTTTTCAAAGAAGTAGACACAGATACTATGATAGAGTTTTTTGATATGATGAAGAGTAATTATGAAGATATAGAAGATGTCGAAATTATAGAATAAAAGGATAGCAAATGATAACAATAGAAGCCAAATATAAAACAACAAAAGCAATAGAAATAATTAAGAAAATAACAGATAAAAAAGAGACTGTGTTATTTGTGTCAGATTTTAAAGCGAATAAAATAGGAGAATTAATAAGACAAAAACTAGTATGTAAATTTGACGTAAAAGATGTAACAAGAAATACTTTAACATTAAATAATGGTGCAAGAATAATAGTATATAGTAACGATGAGTATACAAAAATGAAAGTCATATCTGTGAAAAATATTATAATGGATAATTGCAAAGCACCTCAAGGCGTAATAGAACGTGCAAAAACATTTAAAGATTCAAATATAGTATTGGTAGTTAAAAAACAAAATATGAGTTGGCTTAAGACTTTAGAGATTAAGATAAAAAGAAGCATAGGCAAATGGTGGGTTAAAAACTTTGGAGCATTAAAAAAATGGGCTTCTAGTTAAGTGAAAAAACAAAATAAACACAAAAATGAAAAAGACCTCAGGAGAATAAACGAAGAATGGGTAGAGTTTGATAGTAAACTAGAGGCAAGAAGGTACGACTACTTATATTTAATGTTGAGAGCAGGAAAAATAAGAAACCTAACGCTTCAAAAAAACTTTGTAGTATTTGATGGATTTACACATAAAGGCAAGAAAAAACAACCTATCACATACACGATTGACTTTGTATATGAGCGTAAAACAGATGATGGATGGGAATTTGTAGCAGATGATGCAAAAGGCATGCTCACTGAACCTACAAGAATGAGACAAAAGATGTTTTTAGCTAGATATAGTGACGAGTATGTGGGTATAAATACAAGGGATAAGACGAAGAGATGGACTGAAAAGGAGTTTTAAAATGATAATAGACATAAAACTAGCAGAAAAATTTGCGAAAATAGATACACAATTCTTATGGGTGCAAAATGTAGTGGAAAACCATAAGAAAACAATAAAAGAAGGACTATCAGATAAATATATTGATACAGACGTAGTTAAGAATATACTTTTAGATGGAATGATAGCTAAAACGTTGGAAGGCAATGATGATATAAAAGAAAGTGTGGAAAATGTACTAAAGATAAGGATGTTAGAGATAAAATATAAAAACCTTATGGTAAAATTACATGAAGATAAAGAGTTTAGATACTCTATGATGAAAACAGATGGGAAAAAGGTGGAGTTTTAAGATGGAGACAATTTTATATGTAATCGGATTTATAGCATATACCGTGACTATATTTATGATAGGATTTGGGTTTTCAATGAAAGGGTATCGAAAAGGATGGGGCAGAATAGCAGACGAAAAAGAGAACCAGAAGAAGACAAGGAAAGATTCACTTAAAGAAACAGAGGTCAGATACTAGACTTGAAAATTTCAAAAAAAAGAAGAAAAGAACTATTATCAAATATACCTATAATTACTAGGATGCTTAAATGGGCTAAATCCATAAGTCTTAAGGAATTCGCAGAGAAGTATGTGCATCTACCATCAAATTCTCCATTTAATGCAAGAGAATTGATAAGTTTTTATTTAACGCCACATTTAATAAAAGTATTAGAATCAGTGGATAACGGAAGAACGCAAAAAATAACACTAATGTTTGCTTCTCAAATGGCAAAAACTACAGTTCTGTTTATAATTTTTGCAAAAAATGCAAAGATGGACGGTAAAGATTGTGTATGGATGATAAGTAAAGACAAATTAGTCTCTAAATACCAAAAAGCAAAGATAGATTCCCACATAAATGTAAGTCCTCATTTGAGAAACATGATAGAAGAAGCAAGGATAGAAGAAAACAGGAGTGCTAACAAAATAGGTGAATTGTCGCACGGAGGGTCACACACATTTCTTATTGGGTCAAAAGTAGATGATGATAAAAAGTCTATTACAGCAAAACTTATACTTGTAGATGAAGCAGATGAAATAGACGGATTAGCTGCAATAGCTCCTTTATGGCAAAGAGCAAAAACATTTCTAAAAGTTGGTGCAATGATGGTGATTGCATCAACAAAGAAGACCAAAAACGGAACAATTACCCAGAGTTTTAATAGTTGTGAACAAAAAAACTTTCTAGGGATGTATTGCCCTCATTGCTCAGACTTGATAGAAGTGGTATGGACTCAATTTAGAATAATGGAAATAGGAGAGTTTAAAGACACTTATGGATATGATGACGATACATTTACAGATGAGATAATGTCGGAAAAATATATCCCATTGGCTCAAAGTTTAGCATACTACGAATGTAATTCATGTGGTGAATCAATAACTAGCGAACAAAAAGATATGCAAATAAAAGAAAATAAAATAGAATGGATAGTTAAAGGAAACAAAAAAGACCCTAAAACAGTAGGCTTTAGTGCAAATTCGTTTTTGTCTTATTTTTTAAGTTTTGAAGATATCGCAACATCTTATTTAGAAGCTATAGTTCTAAAAGACCCTGCACTAAGAAGAGATGCACTAAAAGAACACTTTGAAGGATACTACAACGAACCATACGAAGAAGAGATAAAGGAAACTGTTAAAAAGAGTGATATATTAAGAATATCAAACGGGCTTGAAGAGAACATAATACCAGATGATACATATAAAATATTTATGGACATTGATACTCAGCTTACGCATTTTTGGTTTACTATAACAGCATGGCAATACGGGTCAATATGTAATGTAGTGGACTATGGAAGAGCAGAATCCTTTGAAGAGCTTGACATCATAAGAAAAAAACTACTCACAGATAGGCATGGTCAAATAAGATATGTAGATCACGTAACAATAGATAGTAGAGGTGTAAAAGAAAGAACAAAGCTGGTTCTTGAGTGGGTACAATTAATAGACAAAGAGGTGGGGCGACCAGATTATATATATGCTTCAGAGGGAGAAAGTGGTCAAAAAATGATACCCATGTTTGATTTTAGAACTATAAAAGGAACAACTACAAAGATACTGAAAATAAACAATCTTCAAGCAAAACTAGAACTTACAGATATGATAAATAGAAGTATAGAAAGGATTAAACATGATGACGGCGAAGTAGGGTTTGAAGAATCGCAACTTTATAAAGAAAGAATGTTTTGGATAAACAATAAGCCCGTGAGACTATTTGACGAGAGGATAGAGAAAAATATATCATCAAAAAGAGAAGACTTTGAAAGAATGATGACATCTGAACATTATATATATCATACGAATCCAGAAACAGGAAAAACAGATAATTTCAAATCTTATCAAAAGATAAACGAATCAGTAAGAAATGACTTGTATGACTGTATTGTTTCAAGTGTTACTAGATGGCACTCGTTAAGTTATCATCTAGTAGAAAAACCAAGAGAGTTAACAAAAAGAGAAATAAGACTAATGGATAGTAAAAATGTCCAATATCACACACCAAATGTATCAGAAAATGACCACTTTTAGATAGCTAGGCATTGAAGTGAGCAAGTTAAAAACTTGCCACTCAACAATATTATCTGTTTTTTTCTACGACCAAAGTGAATCCACTTGTTATAGATAAATTATTAGTATCAGCATTAGCCTCTATCCATATATCAGTTTTTTCAGGGATAGGAGATGAGAAATATTCTAAATCTCTATGTATGAAGCTCGTACCATCTGCTAAGATAGACCCTTGTCCTGCAACAATAGGAACACTGCCGTATTCTCTTATTTTTAGCCTAACTTGTGCTACTCCTCTATTTTGTCCAGAGAAGAAAGCATACAAATCTTCCATAAGTGCAGTATGTCCAGCAGGAACAGTGTAGCAAGATATCATAGTAGAATTATGCTCGATAGGAACTACTGCAAAAACATTGGCAGTATCAACAGATTGAGAAACTGTAATTTCCCCAAGGTTTTTACGTTTGCTATTTTCTTCGCTATTTGCAATTCCTTTTAGTGTATCACATCTAATTCCTGAAAAAGTAGTGACAACAGGTGTAAGCCCATTAAGTTCAACGTCTGCTACTTGTGGATTATAGTTTTCATCCAAATAGAACATACGAATGTATCCAAGACCAGTACCGCTTGGCTTATCTTCATCATTAGAAGATGCAAGTCTAAAAGTCTGTGCTTCGACAGCGTTAAATCCTGTATATTCTGACCCACCACCATTCCAGATAACTTCCCATCCCCCAGTATCTACATCTGAATTAAGACCGTATTTGCCTTTTACAAACTTACCTGAAACTCTACCCATTGCTAGTTCATGTTTATATTCTGTCATTTTTCATTCCTTAAAATTTAAATACAACATTATATATCACGTAAGCAAGATTTAATATTAAAATATATAAAATACAACCATCAAGACCACTTGCACAACAAGATAGGCAAATACTAACAAAAGTTGAAATCACACTTTTAAAAGGAATATAATGCTAGATATAAAATTACTCTCCTTGTTTTGTTTAGCATTATTTATTATCGAATAATGGCTTACACAAAAGAAGAAATCCAAGAACAAAAAGATTTAATAACTGCATTGAAAACAGCAGTATCTCAAGCAAGAGCTACAGGCGGTGTACACAAGTTTGAGCAAGGAACTACAAGGCTAGAAAAAGCAACACTTCCTCAGCTGCAAAAACTATTAAATGAAGAAAAAAACACACTTTTTAGAATGGAGGATATCTAATGAATACTCCATTATATTTAAGTAGATCAACAGCAAATTATCTTCAATCTGCAACACTAGGTGCAAAAGCACAAGCAGCAGATGCAGAAAACAAAGATATAAACTCAATAATAGATGAAAAGACAACATTAACAGATAAAACAAGATATATGAATGCAAACATCAGTTCAATACAGGCGATTATTCAAACATTTGAAGCTGGTGTTGTAGGAATAGATGGAGATGTTCAGTTTAAATTTAAAGACAAAAAAGGTATTTTGGATAGAAAAAAGAACGATAAAGCTGAAAAAGATTGGAAACTGTTTTGTAAAAAAGAGTTTTTTTCAGCAGATAAAATGTCTCACTTTGTTGATACTTTAAGACAAGTAGTCAGAGCAGAAAAAGGAACAGAAGGAGAAGTATTGTTACTTCACATATTTGACCCGTCTAAAAAGTTCAAATATACTACTAAGTTAGTAGAAACATCAATGATAGATATAAGCAAAGATAGACATGCTGAGTACGATGAAAAAAACAACAAAACAAAAAACGCAATAGTTGGCGGTATAGAGCTTGGAGACTACGAGGAACATATAGGAATATGGGTATATGACAGTCAAGAGAAAGCAAACTCTATTTTTTATAAAGAAGGTCAATATACGCTATACTTCAATCCTCACTTAAGAATAAACCAAAAAAGAGGTATATCACAACTTAGTGGAGTAATATCAACAATTCAAAACACTATGACGTACACTGATACAGAGCTTCAGACAGCAAGCAAAACAGCAAAGTCTCAGTTTGTGCATAAAACACCACTCATTAAACCACTAAGAGAAAAACAAGATGCTTGGTGGAAAAGTAGATTTAATACTAATGAGTTTGCAAGCATTACTGACTTTAGCACAGAAGACCAGTCAAATAGTCCAACTGCATATATTGGACTAGATGAAGAGCTAAATGTATTAAATAAAGGCAACAGAGACTCTACATATAATTCATTTTTAGATAATCACGACAATGTAATAGCATCAAACTTCAATATATCAAACAATACAATCTTGAAAGGCGAAGGAAAAGCAGTATTTGCAGTAGTAAAAGCCCAAAAACAAGAAAATGAAACAAGATTTGGAATAGAGAGAAACAATCTTATAAATAAACTTGTAGATGATATTATAAATAATTTTATACTTACAAACTATTCAAATTGGGGAATAAGTACAGATGATTTTTATGATGATAAATACAAATATTACTATCAGTATCAAATAACGCTTGGGACTAAAACAGAGCTAGATGAAGTAAAATCTGCAAATGCTAGAAAATTAAACTTAGCAAATAAAACTATAGACCCTTATCAGTCAGCACTTCAACTAGGAAATGATTATGATACTGTAATAGAAAACAATACTAGGGCAAAACTAAAAGAACTAGAAGAGTTGGAAAAAATAATAAAAAAACTCAAAGAAGTAAATGAAAAGGGTGCAGAATTGGGAATGAGATTCAAGCTTGATGAAAACAATAATATAGTTTTAGATGAAACTGTCATAGATGTTGAAGTTTCAGAAACCAAAGATAAGGAGGTTGAAAAATAATGAGAATACTGATAGATGATGATATATCACCTTGGTATGGAATAAGTGCTGACAGTATAGACAGAAAATTAAAGTCAGCAAGTGGAGATATCACTGTAGAGATATCATCAGATGGTGGTGACGTTTTTGAGGGAGTAAGAATTTTTAATCTTCTTAAAAATTACACAAAAGGTGAGATTACAACAGTAATAATGAGTCAAGCTATTTCTATATCTAGCTACATATTTTTAGCGGGTAAAAATAGAATAGTATACGACAACTCTACATATATGATACACAATGCTTCTAAAGGAGCTTGGGGCGATTATAGAGTTATGTCCAAAAATTCAGAATTACTAAGAAGTGTTACGGATATTGCTATGAGAGAATATGCAAAAGTATCAGGCAGAGATAGTTCAGAGATTGAAAAAGAACTAGATGATGAGACATGGTTTTTTGGGAAAGAAATACTAGACAAGGGATTTGCAACGGAAATTAGAGAGTCTGGAAAAGATGTAAGTTCATCCAAGAAAGAGACAATATTAAATTTCAAGCAACAAAAAACAGCGTGTGATGCTAGAAATTCAGAACAGTGTCTTAGAAATTATAAAAAGGACGACAATACAAGAGAGGATATAACGCAAATCCTCGAAGGTTTAAACCAAATTCAACAAAAGGAAGAAAATATGGAAGTAAAATTGGCAGACGTGATCAACTTCATATCAACAGCAAACAGTACAGACAAGGCACTTATCTTGCAATCAGCAGGAGCAGTGGATGAGGTGGCACTAAAATTGAAGACAGATGAGATAACAAAATTATCTAATCAATCATCAACTTTTGAACAAAAATTAAAAGATAATGGCTTAGCATTTGAAAAAGCAATGGTTTCAGCAAATGATAGCATGAAAACTGTTCTAAAAATGGCAACTGACTCTACATACTCAGCAATGAGTGCAACAGATAAAGAAACAGTTTTAGGTACAGTTAAATTATTAAATGATGGTACTTTTGACAAAGCAAGTTTTGAAAATGCTTTATTGAAAGCAACTTTGGCAAGTTCTGCACCGCAAGGTGGTCAGAATCATAGAGATAGCGGTGATGATTATTCAGAATACGAAAATAATCAAGATACAGGAATAGGAGGAAATGAATAATGGCAATTAAAACACCAAGAATAACTACAAAAAAAGCAAGAGAGGGATATCTTGCTAAAAAATGGGATGGTCAGCTAATAGAGAATCACATGATTATAGCATCAGACACATCTTTTGGTAGAGGAGTTATAAGAGTAGGCGACCAAGAGGTTCAAGTACCAGATAGAGGCAACTTGCTTGGAAATGGTGCTACGTCAGATGAAGCTAACAAGTTTGTTGGGATTCTGAAGGCATTTGAAATCGCAAGAGAAGATTATGAGCTAAGTGGTGCAGTACCTATGCCAACACTAGCTTCACCAGTAGGTAGAGATGACATATGGTTCGCAGAAGAAAACACTGTGCAAGGAATTATGGTAGTTGGATATATGGGAGCTATCTCAGAAGAAGCAGTAGTAGCAGGTGACCCAGTAACTTTAAGAGTTGCAAATGTAGATGTTCCAACAGGAAAAGTTTTAGGTGGTTTTGGGAAAACAGCAGTTGCAGATGAAGCACTTGTTTTGACAGGACTTACATGGGGTGCAGATTCAGACGCTCTTGGTGAAAATTTCATCATAATGAATATTAAGTAAGGATGGTAAGATATGGATTTTAAAAAAGTCGTATTAGCTAACGAAAATGGGATTAAAACAGAGGTAAGCCAAGATAGCAGTGTATACACTCCTACTATGCTTAAAGGTATTATAAATGAGTCGAAAGATTGGAGACAAAAACTTAAAAATACAACAGAAAGTCAAGCGATCCATGGAGACATTGAGCTATCTAGCTTAAATGCAAACAACAATATACCAATTATAGGAAGCACAAAGTCTGCAACGCTAGATGTTAAAACAGGAGGAATCACTCAAGGTCAAATTGTATTGTCACTGTTAGATAATCTAGTAGGTAAAGATCAAGAGACACAAGTAAAAGATGATTTAAAAGCCTTAATGTATCAACAGTATTATGCTCTTGATGATATGGTGTACGGAAATGTAGGAAAATATTTAAACCAAGGAATCTACGGGCTTGTAACAAATCCACAAGTAGTGCATGATTCGTCATCTCTTACAGGGATATATTCTGCAAATACAGCGGCGGATATTCTTGAAGATTTAAAAGAATTTATTACTGGATATTATGATTCTATAAATGATGACACGTCTGTTAGACCAATAAATCCAAGTGCATTAAATGTGACAGTAAAAATTCCTACTGTGACTATGAGAGTGTTGATGACAAAAGAGTTTGTAAATACTACGGGTAATCCTATGGAAAACAAAACAGTTCTTGAAGTTATTAAGTATTGGGTTACAAAAAATGGTTACAAAGTAACTTTTGAAGAAGATGCTGGAATGGATTTAATTACTCCTCAGGATGGAAACGGTGCAACTTACAAGGTTATGATGATTGGAGTTTTTGCCAAAAACTATATCTCTTTGGAGATTCCAAACTCTCCAAAAAGAGCAGGGCTTCAAGGAAGCAAAACTGATTGGGGATTTGATATTAAAAATGAAATTGCATCAGTTGCATACACTATGCAGGTGCTTGGTACTCAAATAATGAGAGCAAATATGTTTGAAACAAGAGATGTGTAAAAGCGTCTCTTAATCATAAAAACAAATAGAAAGGATAACAATGATAGTTTTTAAAAAAAGGGTAAAGTTTGTGGGGAAAAAAACAGATGAAAATACCTTTATTTCTCAAATAAACAACAGAATGTACTCAGATGCAGAACTAAGAAGAGGTGGTCATATTTGGATTAAAGAAACAAAAAAATTCAAAAACAGAGTAAAGGCAGGGATAATTATATCAGCTACTGAAAATGTAAAAAACATAGATAGTGACCTCGCTAAAATTGCAACAGACCTTGATATAAACTTTGATGATTCTATTTCTCAGTCTGTATTGGAAGATATGGTAAGAGCAAAACAAGAGGAGATCTTAGAAGAAAAAGAAGAGACTAAGGAAGTTCAAAAAAAAGAAGAGACACCAGATGTTCCACGTGGAACAGATGACGAACTTGAAGAAAAAAGAACACTAGTTGAAAAGCTTCAAGCTAAAGGTGTTCAAGGTGCTTCTGTAAAATGGAAGCTAGATACTTTAAAAGCGAAACTTGCAGAGACTAAGTAATGCTAGATAATATAATAGAACAAATGCAAAGTATTGTAGCACTATCAAGTACTGCAATTGCACCTTCTATTATATATCAACACAGAACAAATTCATCAATAACTGAGGTTACAAATACTTTTGCAACTACAAAATCTCTTAAAAACTACAAGGTAGAAGATGAGATTTTGCACGATGCAAGAGAATTTATAATATCAAGGCATATCACTATTGATGACAAATTAGAATTTCTAAACAAGTCAGCTAAAAAGAATGATACTATTTCTTATGATGGTAAGATTTGGTATGTAGTGACAGCAGAAGATGAAGATGTAGAATTAGTACTTGTATGCACCGCAAATAGTCAATCAATACCAATGCCAAATAAAAAGTTTCATCTATGAAAACTAGAATGGATTTTATGGACGAAGGTACTGACTTTATGCTTGAACTGAGTAAAAGAAGTTTAGGCTTAGTAAAACAAGGACTGCAACAGGCATCAGCAAAAGTAGCAAAACAGTACAAAATAGAGATTGCAAAAGAGACTCCATCAGAGTGGGGTAGAGCAAGTTTAAATGGCAAAGGTTATGTTTCTTTAAATGATAGAAAAGATAGGTTTGGTGACAAGCATAGCGATAGAACTGGTAAAAAGATTATCAGTAGCAAAAAGAGACATGGAAACATAAAAGACCATGTGACTTTTTATGTTCCACCACATTTAACAGGCTTATATGCAGTAGTTGGTGGTGGTCACAAATCATTTCAGCCAAGAGATTACAAAAATGGTGTAGACGTAGGTGCTTTTGGAAAAAGGCAAACTGCCACATCTAAAGAAACTTTAGCAATATTAACAAAGCTTGACCAAGGCGAAAAGAGAAATCTTTCAGGAAAACAAAGAAGAGCTTTAGCTAATACTGTTACAAAAACAAAAAAAGGCACTTATTATTTCAGAAATTGGAAGCAAGTGCCAACAACGATCGAATTTGAGGGTAGATTTTTCGTAAAAAGAGCAAGACAAAATAGCAGAACTGATGCACTTGCAACGATAAAAAAATTACACGATTCTCAAATACAAAAAGCAGCAAATAGCATAGTAGTAAAACCTACAAGGATAGCAGTATGACAATAGACTCATATAAAATATGTTTAGCAATAAAAGAAGCCTTAAGAAGCTTTGAAGTGGCTACAGTGGAAACAAACCCAGTAACTCAATATGCTTTAACACATTTTGGGTCAAAACCAACTGTTTCAAACCAAGTAGCGATAAATAAAAGCAACTATAGTAGACCGTATATTTTTATAAATGATATTGGTCAAAACAAAAAACACATGAACACTATTCAGATAGATATAGACTTCTCATTTGAGGTAGATGAAATTGTCGAGGTAGTGGATGGCGATACAGTAGAGTACAAGGATTATTTCAGATTATCTGAGTGGGCTACTTTAGTATCAAAAAGAATACAAGACAAAGCAAATATTTGTATTCCAGTGGTTCAAGAACTATTTAGACCAGATGAAGTACAAATAGGATTGAATGAATTTAAGGGAACTTTGCAACTCACATTAGAGACAGTAGTTCCAATAAAAAAGTGAGGTAAAAATGTCAATAATTTTTTTAAAAAGCCATAAGATAAACGGAAAAGAATATAAAAAAGGTGATCCATTAAAAGTTCACAAAGATACAGCGGATGACTTAGTGTCAAGAAAAATAGCAAAATATGAAAAGAAGGAAAAATAGATGGCAGCAAAAACATTTAGAGCGGACGAGATAAGAATTTCGGTTCAGTCAACATTAGGGGAACTAAACTCAAATCCAAAATGGTTTACACTACCAGCAGCAAGCTGTAATGTAAAAGCAAGTGAATCATTTATTGATATAGATTCACTTTCAGCAGGTGGAGAGCCAACAGGTAGTTTTCTATCAGGTATCGAAGATATTGCAGGAAATATCTCTTTTAATATGCAATATGCACTTATGGCATTTGTAAATGAGATAGCGATTGGTTCAGGGACAACAGTTGACTTAACAAGTGATACATGGGGTGCTTCTACTGTATATACGGTAGGACAAGTAGTGCATGGAACAACACCTGCAACAGATGACCTAGTGGTTGATTCGATAGTTGGTACTGGAACAAGCGGGGCAACAGCACCAGATACAACATCTCTTGCAGACGGAGATACTATAGTTGACAATGAAATTGTATGGAAAGTAAGAAAAGCAGTTATTAATAAAACTACTGGTGGTATTGAGCAATGTCAAACAAGATTTGCTATTGAGGTAAAAGTAACAGCAGAATGTTCAGCGGATACATACTACTTTAGAAAACTAGACTGTGTTTGTGGTTCAGCTGCATATACATTCGCAAAAGATGCAAGTATGATGAAAACAGACTTGGCTGTTGTTGGTGCAATATCTGAGACAAACATTAAGTCAGATGGAACAATAGATTCTGCTTATAAAGACTTTGAAACAATCATAGGAAATTCAAAACTTGAACTTGAAAATGGAGTATATATTAAGCAAAGCGATATTGACTTTACTTTAAATGGTGCAACGTCTGATTACGTATCATCATTCTCTATGACTATTGATAACAGCGTAGAAAGCAAGAATTTACTATCTAAAGACAATGGAAATAACACTAAGTGTATATACTCAGGAAAAAGAACCGTAACGGGGAGTGTAGACGCAATGTTCGATGCAGTAATCTTTGGTCAAATGGATGGAGTAACAACTCAAGAAGCGGTAGTAACTATGGATATGGGTAATGGTGAGTATTTAGAGTATAAACTACCTCATATTAAATTGTCAAAAGATGAGCCAGACTTTTCAAATGAAACAGTAATGTTAGCACCTACATATGCAGCAGAATACAAGGCAGGTGATGGAAGTGCATTGCAGTACGAAGGTCACTCAACAGCAGTAGCTTTTAAGTAAAAAGTAGTGGGGTTTGGTAAATCCACCGTATTTGTACCCCACACTTTATAGTGTAAAACAAATAAATAAAAGGATAAAAACAAATAAATAAAAGGATAAAAAAATGTTAAAAGAATTAAAAAAATTCCCAAAAGAGATGAGAGAAGCGTACAAAACAGTAACAAATAGACCAGATGAAAATACACCATCAATTATACTTAGTATAGTTGGTATTGATACAGGTGATGAGGCTGATAAAGTTTCTACAGGATTTGGAATAAATATGATATGTGATTTTGTTGACCCAAAATTACTAGATATGGATTTAGATGAGAGAGAAAACAATCCAGAGATTTATATGGAATTTGCACTGCTTGTAGCAAGAAAAATCACTCACCTTATAGACTTAGATACAAACAAATCTAAAGACTTGGATTTTTATGATAACAATAAAATGATTACAAAATTAAAAGCAAGAGATTTTACAACATTAGGTGATTTAAAAGATTTATCTACTTCTGAGAAGGCAGATAAACTAGCAGAGTTTTATGGGGTAAAAGATAGTGATGACTATAATGCTCTTACAGAATGGGAGAAGTCTCTTTTTGTAGACAAAGCACTTTCAAGACAGAGCACTTATCTGGAAAAGAACTAGCCCTTTATATAGAATGGAAATCAAGTGAGAATATAAACATATATGCTGGACTAAGTAAAACAGCAGATAGAAAAAGAAAAAGATTAAAAGGTGAAGAACTTGAAAGATTCAATAAGAGGCTTGAAGATTCTTCACCACCAATCCCAACACAGCTAAAATCACAAGAAGCTATGTTTTTCATAAGCAAAGCATCAAGTAAATTTAAAAGTTCAATGATGGGGTTTGCTGGATTAGATAGGGCGGAAATAAATCTGTCTTATTTGAACTACAAAGATGAATTTATGGAACTCACAGACCTAGATGATATAAGATGGGCAATAGAATACTTAGATGAATGTCTAAGTGAATATTACAATAATAAAAAGGAAGATTGATGGCAGATATAACCACAACGCTAAAAGTAAAAGACCTAGCAACAAAAGATATAAAAGCAATAAGTAAAACACTTGAAGAGTACAGGTCTGTCCATCAAAAAACTGCTGATACTTTTAAAGCAGATAATAAAACTATGGAGAAATCCGAAAGAGATTTAACGTCTGCTTTAAAAGAATTAACAAACAACAGAAGAAAAGATATACTTACACTATCAACTACACTTTCAGGATACACAAAGGCTCAAAAAACAGAGCTTAATAAGCAAGTTAACAACAAAAAAATACAGCTTCAACAAATAGAAAGTCTAGAATTAAAGAATCATCAAAAGATGGAATCACTTATGAAACAACACAAAGTTTCAACAGCATCAGGAGCAATGCCATCTACGTCTTTAGTTTCAGATATAGAACAAAGTAAAAAATTAAACGAAAGGATTATTGCACAAAAAGAAAAACTAACATCAGATTTATTAGCAATAGATGCAAGCAGAATTAGAACAACTTACGCAAAACAAGAACAGGCAATAAAACAAGAGTTAGACCAATTAAAAGAAAAAAACAATAAAATTAGAAGTTTCGCAAATAGCGAACTTAAAACAAAACAAAATCAAATAGCAGAAGCAGAAACACTGCTAGACAAGCAAATACAAATAGAAAAAGAGGCATCAAACACTCTTGAAAAGCTACAAAAAGAAAAAATACAATCACTAAATAAAGAAACAATAGCAAAAAGAAAAGCCAGAGAAGAAACAGAACTAAATAAAAAATCACTAAAAGAAGAATATCAACGGTTATACGAAAACACAACAGCAACAAATAATTATAATTCAGCAGTAAAAAAACTAAACACTATGAAAAAAGCAGGAGCTATAGGGGGAGAAAAATACGCTACTGCACTAGAAAAAGAAAAAGCTAGGCTAAAAGAGGCAACTTTAGCACAAAAGGCACACTCAAAAGCTACGGGTAGTGCAACAAATACATTAGTAAGACATTTAAGACAAGTGGAAACTTTAGCAATAGGAATATACGCACTGGTAAGTGCATATCGTGCTACTATTGGAATGGGTGTTGAGCTTAACAAAACTATAGAAAATAATTCATTTGGTCTTGCCGCACTTATAGCAACAAATACAAAACTTGTAGATAGCCAAGGCGAAGTAGGAAACGGAACTGATAGATTTAATGCTTCGCTTTCGCTTTCGCAAAAAACAATGCTAGACTTAAAAGATGCTGCAAAAGAGACATCAGCAACCTTTCCAGAGCTTTCAAGTGTATTTCAACAGTCAATAGGATTCGCTTTAAAGATGGGTCAAGGGTTTGGTAAAACAACTCAAGATATCATAGATAACACAATAGAAATAACATCATCGCTTACAAATATGGGTAGTGCAGTAGGAATGAATGCAGAGCTAGTATTAGAGGAAGCAAGATCGTTATTTTCGGGAGACGTATCAAGAGATTCAAAACTTGCAATATTATTATTTGGAACTCCGACACAAGCAAACAAAGCAATAAAAGACGCAAAGAAAAACGCAGAAGATAGCGTGGGTGCAGTTTATAACGTAATGAAAGATAGACTTAAAATGTTTGAGAATCTTAAACATATAGACACCTATCAAAGAGCAATGGATAAGCTAAAAGCAGAGTGGCAAGAGCTAATGATGGATTCTGCAAAACCTCTTTTTGATGATATTAAAGATTCCGCAAAAGAGTTGTTGCAAATACTAAAAGAAAATGGTGCAGAGATAAGAGATACTTTTAGAAGTGCATATCAGTTTGTAAAAGATGCAGAGCCTTATGTTAAAACACTAATAGAGATGTTTGTAGCATATAAAGGTTTTCAAGCAACAAGAGCAGGGTTCGAGATAGGGTCAAGAGCAGTAGATGGTGTAAAAACATTTGCAGGATATTGGGAACTAGCAGGCAAAAACGCGGATGGAACACTAAAAAAAGTAAGAAAAATAGATAAAATAAAAGATGTGTTTTCAGCTATAAATCCTTTTCCTAATCCTTTTACATTATGGGCTGCTGGAATTACAGGAGTTATTGTTTTATTAAAAGAATTTCATGATTATAAAACTGCAATACAAGAAGAAAGAAAAGTAGACTGGTCAAAAAGTTTAGTATCAGAATATAAAAAAGGTGCTTCGAGAGACGACCTGATAAGTGAAAGGCAAAGCATAAGTGATAGAATAAAAGTATCTACAGATGTCATCACGAAAGGATATGATAGATATGGCACTCTTGAAAAGTCTTTTATTCAGACTCATATAGAAAATATAAGTGCATATAATAAAGCCTTTGACGAGATACAAGACAGAATAAATAATGTTCCTGAGCAAATAGAAGAGGCAAACAAAAGAGTAAAGGCACTTAAAAAGAAAACACAACTGGAAGCTTCAATCGGATTTGATGACGATGTAAGAAAAAAAATCGAAGAAGCCACTATAGAAAGAAAAGGCGAGATATGGAAGATAGATCAAGAGATAGCTAAAGTAAGAAAGTTTATATCTGATACGGACAAAGCAATACTTCAATCGTCAGATAAAGAGTCTAAAAAGGAATACAAAAAAGAGCAAATAGAAGCTTTAGAACTTATCAAAGAGCTACAAAAAGACATTGCAAAAATAAATAAAGAAACCGCTGATAAAAAGAAAAAAACACTAAAAGATTTCAGAGATGAAATGGAAGCAGAGAGAATATCCGCACAGGAAGCAGACCCAGATAATATAATTACTAAATTTGAAACCATGTCTAAAGAATTAGCAAAGTCTAATAAAGAAAGTTTAAGTCTTGCTGATAATTTTGACAAAATAGAAAAAAGTATAGCTAAGTCTCAATCTGTGGCAAATATAACAAGAGATATAGACACGTTCGGTATGAGTCCAGAAACAAGAGGAGAAATGTTCGCAGGACTGTTTGATATATATGAAGGCTCAGATCAAGAAAATGACCTTTTGAAATGGATAAATAAAATAGAGTCAGAGTTTAAAAAAATAAGAATCGATCCTATAAAAATAAAACTAGAAGGAATGGATAAAATAATAGATGATATAAATGATATGAACTCAATCATATCATCATCTGATTCAGGTATAAAAAAAGAAGCACAAGTACTAATGAGCTTTGCGGATATAACAGCACAGTATCAAAGAGATAAAGTAGAAGGCAAAGAAAACGAACTTAAAATGATAGGTCAAATAGCAGGTGCATCATCAGCTTTATTTGAACAAGGCAGTCGAGAAGCAGCAGGACTGCAAGCGGTTCAATCAGCACTTGCAGTAGTTGAAGGTGCAACAGCAGTAGTACATCAGATGTCAAGCGGTGATGTATATACAGCAATACCAAGAGCAATAGCAGTAGCTGCAATGGTAGCAACAACACTGTCTCAAGCAGGGATAGCGTTTGGAGCAGGAACAACATCAGTATCATCATCATACGATGCACACGCTTCACAAGTAGCAAATATAGGCACAGGTTCAGTACTAGGTGACTCAGACCAAGCAAGTGAATCTATATCGAACTCACTGTCTATACTAGAAGATATGGCAGTGCCACAACATAGACTTACTTCGCAAATGGCAGACCACTTAGCATCTATAGATAAAAAAATAGGTGGACTATCAGCGAATATTTTAAAAGCAGCAGGGTTTGCAGTAGGTGAAGGATACGTAGGTTTTGAGAGTTCTACAGGTCAAGATTTGACAGTAGAAAAGATATGGGGGACAATAGATAAGATATCACCATTTTTAGGAACAATATCTCAAGCGGGAGATATCTTTAATGACTTAACAGGAGGAATAACAAATACAATACTTGGAGGGTTGTTTGGGGGAGGATCATCAACATCAAGAACATTAGCAGATGCAGGACTTACATTTCAATCTCAACTAATAGAGGCAGCTATAGGAAATCTACAAGGTAAATCGTATCAAACAATATTAACTAGAATAGAAAAAGACGGCGGATGGTTTGGTTCTGATTCAGTAACAAATATTTATAATACTCAGCTAAGAGGTTTAGAAAGAGAAACAAAAAGACAATTCGAGTTAGTGCTTGGATCATTATATGACACGGTAATTACATCAGGTGGAGCATTAGACGTAGCAACAGAAGATGTAAAAGCAGAACTTTCAGACTTCTATGTGGAACTTGGAAAAATATCTCTAAAAGGTAAAACAGGCGAGGAGATACAAGAAACTTTAACTAACATATTTGGAAAAGTAGGGGACGAGATGGCACTTGAGGCTTTTCCTGTTTTAGAGTCTTTCCAAAAGATAGGCGAGGGTATGTTTGAGACGCTAACAAGAGTTTCAGCAGGTATGGAGCAGGCTGAATATTTTATAAATAGACTAGGATATGATTTTGAAGATGCAGAATATCTTGACATAGTAAATAAACAAGGTGTAGTTTCGATAGAGGCACTTACACAGTCAATTATAAAATATGACGAATCAGTATATGGTGCAAACAACTCAGTAGTTCAAATGATAGACATGATAAACACATCAGCAGAAGATGTGTTTGAGACATATGAAGCGTTTAATGATTTAAGAGATCAACTATCTCTTATGGGTCAGGATGCAACTTATCTAACATCTCAAATGCTTTTAGGAGCAGGAGGACTTGAAGAGTTATCAGATGCTATGTCAAACTACTATGAAAACTTTATAAATGATAACGACAAACTAGTATTATCTACACAAAAAATGAATAATGAGTTTAAAAAACTAAATTTAGCAATGCCAGTAGGATCAAACGGATTTAAAGACCTAGTAGAAGGTATAGATATCTCAACAGAGGCAGGACAAGAGCTGTATGGAAGAGTATTGCTTCTTTCAGATGGATTCGCAGAACTTTCAGACCAAGCAAAATCACTTTTAGATGACGAAAGAGATAATGCTTTAGAATTGGCTTCCCTAAGAGAAAAATATCAAGAAGAACAATTAGGATTTTTCAATACTGCAATAGATGCAGTCAGAAACTTGTCAAATACTTTCGACAACATGATAAATTCTATAGATGATACGATAGCAAGTTTATTAGGGGCTTCGGACAGTGCAGATGCTCAAGATGTATTGATACAAACTTTTTGGGCTAAAAAAGCAGAAACTGAGTTGTTACTTGCTAAAGATGGAGACTTAACAGATACAGAATCAAGAAGACTTCAAGCACTTATAGGAGATATTCAAGGACTATCTACAAATATACAAAATGCAAATATAGGCGACAACACGCAAATCACAGGCGAGCTAGTAAATGAACTTTCATATTTGCAAAATGAGTTGAATTTTGACAACCAAATACTAAAAGCTCAAATCGTAACAGCATCAGGGCAAGATATAGATGTATCAACAGATGGTGTACTTACTGAATTATCTAAAAATATGGCAGAATACAACAGAACAATAGCTGAAAAACTTACACAAGATTCTACGCTAGAATTTTCAGATTTTAAAGCAGGTGGTCTGTTGTCTACAGCAGATGAGATAGCATTTAGACAATCATTTCAGGCAGAATCAGCATCTACATTTTCAAAAGAGCTAGAAGATTTAAGAGTAAACTTAGCATATTTATCGCTAGAAACAGTAAATACTACAGACTTTTTAACAGATTTATCGTCCGCAAATAATGTAGGTTATAAAAATATCATAGAATTTTTTACATCTATGGGGGAAATCCCACAAGAAATAAAAACAGTAGATATGATATCAAATTGGAATAATTTAATATCATCTGGAGATTTTGAAGGTTTTGCAAAGTCAGGAGCATTGCAAGACGAAGATTTTATGAGTGATACTTTTGAAGATTATAGAGACATATTAAATGCAAATCTAGTAGGATATGAAGATTATGCAAAAAAGTATATGAATTTTGATGAGTTGTTAAAATACATGGATGCTTCAAAGCTTCAAGAAGAGGGAAGGTTTTGGAATTTAGAAGCATTAAAAGACTTCATGACTGCTTACGCAGATGAGGGGTTTAAGAGCATGAAAGAACATATGGGCTTCTATACAAGTGCATACACGAGTGGTACATTTGATTCCAGTATGCTGAATCAAGAAATATTGGATAGTATAGAAGATTTTCATGGCGGATTAAATACAGAATTGAGTGCATGGAAAGCATATGCAGACGGAATAAAAGAATTAGGAGGGTATCAATATTCCGAAGCTCAGGTAGAAAATCTGTTAGAAAATGCAAGATGGTATTTAGAAGAAGCAGGATACAAAGCACTAGATGGGTCACACTACAGCGGTCTAGCAAATGTACCATTTGATGGATACAGAGCAGAACTTCATAAAGACGAAAGAGTATTAACAGCAAGAGAAAATAGAATATATACAAACAATTTGACATCAAATAATAATAAAGATATAATTGTGGAATTAAGAAGAATTGATGCAAGACTTGCAAGTGTTGAAAATATATCTAAATCCATAAATGGAATATTGGACAGTGCGAAAACATCAAGACCATTCAGAACAAAGGTAGTTGCATAATGAGATATTTGATTCCTTATGACTTGACAATATCAAATAGCAATATAGGAGAGTATGAAAATGCAGACGGCACTACAAATACACCTTGGAGTAGGTCGGAAACGATAAGCGGTGCGGGTGTAGTAAGGCAATATAACGATAGGGTTTATCAGTCAAAAGCAAGCACAAAAAAGCTAGTAATCTACATATGGAATGATGCAGACCCACAAAATAACTATAATACAACCACCTTAACTGACACGACAGACGATGGAAGTGCTGTACCTATCGTAAGCGGTGAAACAACAGTTTATGTTGTGTCTAGTGAAAAATACTATATTTCAAAATTCACGGGAACCATAAGTTTTATAGACGAAGATCATGCTCAACCACAACATTTCGATGAAGTGACAGATTTTTCGCTGAGACACGACTATTATATTCCAACAGAATCAACCCTAAAATGGAAAGATTTAGGTGCTTCAAATAGAACAGCATCTGTAGCAAAAGCAATAAATAAAACTTCATCCAAAAACGCAACATCGTTTTGGCAAGAGTTTGAGACAAAAAATGTGAGTTCTTTTGTTTTGTATAATGTGAAAGCAGAAACTATAAAAATAGAAATAAGAAGAAAATCAGATGATGTAGAAATAGTAGCAGAAACGCAAAGCTCCATAATGTTGGACTTTACAAGTTTTAGAGAGTGGTTCGATTCATCATTGGAAGATCCAAAATACAATAAGAAAGTTATATTTACCCCAGATTTTTACTATTTAGGTGAAGTGATAGTTAAAATGACAGTCAATAATGTCGCTGAGTTGCCAGAGGTAGGAGAGATTTTAGTTGGAAGATTTGCGGATGGTGGAGTCTCGAAAGATGGAGTCCCTACACCAACTGAGACGGACTCTGAGATAATAAAACTTGACAGTGGAGAGATAGTCCTTGATGGAGAGGGTGACCCGACAAGAGTATGGAGAACTATGCAACTGGATATATTTATAGACACACCGAAGTATGACTTGTACTCAGAAGTAACGGCTAAAATAATAAATAGAAGAATACTAGCAATAGGGGAAAATACGGACGACCCAGTATTTCAATCTCTTGTTTTGTATGGTGCAGTAACGAGAGCAACTCCAACACTTACGTCAAATAGCACAAAATCAAATATACAAATAGATGTAAGAGAATTTACAGAAGGATAAAAAAATGGCAGAAGAGATACCAGTAATAACGACAACAGTAAGTCCTACAGAAGCAGGAAAAGAAATAGTGGTAGGTTCAAAAAATCAACCAGAAAACATACAGCATTTCGCATCAGAAGATGGGTTCCCTAAAAGGGCGGGGGAATTTAATGATGCAGTAGATGAAATTAATCATACAATAGGAAAAATGAATCCAGCAATAGAAGAAGTTAATGAAAATGCAATAAAGGCAGAAGATTCAGCAAATGTTGCATTGTCATCTGCTCATTACAAAGGACTATATTCGTCACTTGTGGGAGTATTAAATAAGCCTGCAAGTGCAAAGCATAAAAACAAAATATGGATACTAAATGTAAACTTGGCAGATGTGACAACTTCTGAACCATCAGAGGATAATGAAGATTGGGCTGAAAGTGGAGTGTCTGAAACGGATTTGATAAATTCAAGACATAATGCAAAAAAAAGTGACTTTAAAACTTCTCTTGATGGAGTAGCGAGTTTAAAAAAATATGGTTCTATACGATATAGAAATCTAATTAATCAGTCTGAAAGACCAGTAAGTGCAGGTAACTCAGGAGCCAAAGGTTTTCAAGGAGCGGTATATGACGGCAGATATGTGTATTATGTGCCAGATAATAATGGCGTACATCATGGTATAACAGCCATACTAGACACTACAGACAATTCAGTAACCTACATAGATTTATCATTAGGAAACTCAGGAGCCAAAGGTTTTCAAGGAGCGGTATATG
>Ga0193958_1000055_pt1 | contig 61909 bp, 50 predicted proteins | sample FB_1_MG_FD_140320 | JGI IMG/M metagenome (GOLD analysis project Ga0193958, IMG submission 140320) | Microbial mat bacterial communities from the Broadkill River, Lewes, Delaware, United States - FB_1_MG | ecosystem: Environmental > Aquatic > Freshwater > River > Microbial mats | place: USA... | reverse complement strand
TTCAGGTATAGAATCAGCAAGTAAAGTCCGCTCTACTGCTGGTCTTATGGTTCATATTTTTGGACGGCTTGCAGCAGCTATATTTTTTTGGAGCTTTTTAAGAATTAGCTCTTAATTCACATATGAATATTTATTTAAGGGCAATAGAGTTTAATGATATTAATACATTCTTTTTGCCACTCAGTAGCAGGCATAGTAGGGTTTTTACAAATGGCATCCTTATAAGCTGTTCCCATACGTTGCATCAATGTTGCCCAACCTAAACTATGTTCTAGAATCCATTTCCACGCTTCAGGATCTTTTGCAGGCTCTGGGCAAGCTTTTTGTAATATTTTGATAAATTCTACAGCATTATCCTTTGAAAAAGGAGTTACCTCAATTTGTAAGCTGATAATAGTAAATATAGGTGAAGGAGTTTTTTGAGCCATACATCGATCCTCTGGAATGAAACGGCATGTCCCTAAAATTAACAATTCTAATAAATCATTATCTCTTCCCAGTCCCACTAATACATTCCAAAATGTATCACTAATATCAGAGCACTCATACCCTATATCTACATTATCTAAAAGCAAAAACAGAGGCTTATCTAAACCTTTAGCAAGTAATTTTTTAAAATGGAATAAATCTAAAGGTGATGGGATATCTATTTGCAATTCTTCTAAAATATAGCGCATCAGCTCTTTTTCATTTCTATGGCAAATATCTTTAAAATCAATAAAAATCCAATACCCTTTGGGTACTCCCCATTTGTTTTGACCTTTTCCCTCATTTTTTCCTAAATCAAATATATAACGTAATAAAGAGGTTTTACCACAGCCTTTTTTTCCATATAACATGATATGACGCATCGACATGGGGGGTGCCCATTCTTTCAGTATTTGGCTAATAATATCATGGTGTCCAAAAAATTGATTGGGTTTGCAAGGTCGAGTATATGTAAAAGGGGTAAGAGAAATGCTTTCTGTATACCCTGCTGCTTTTAGAAAATCACTTATTTCATGTTGATCTAAGCTTAATTCTTGTGCACAGCGCATTATTTTCTCTTTCATTTTGGGGTTAGGCATACTTTCCCCAGCTTCCCAACGTTCAATGGTTTTACGGTCTACTTTGATAAGTTGTGCAAGCTTTATACTGCTGTATTGTTTAGATTTACGGTATTTTTTTAAAAGATGACTAAAAAGATGCTTCTGTAAATTACAGGCAACATAGAACTCTGTACGCAATTCAAGTTCAGATTTTCGGCTTTCTGCCCCTTTTAAAGTTAACCCTTGTATACATTTTTCCAGTTCCTCTACTGTGTTAGGTTGTGCTGCACCTTTTAGCCATTTTTCCAATGTAGGTAGAGGTAAGTTTGCTTTTTTTATAATTTCTTCTAAAGAAGTATTATTTTTATGATATCTGAAGAGTTCAGAAAATGTGTTTTTTTTCATCATATATTAAAAACTTTTTTATCAAAAATAGTGAACACTAAATATAGGAGATTACTTACTATATCACACTCTTCTTAGTTAATAGAGGGGCAAGTATTTGCCCCATTTTCTTTTATATTTGGGCATAAATAAGGTGTTTATGCCCAGAATAATGCCCTTGTTTTATATTGGTATTCTTTGTAATAATTTATTTCAGGAGAACAACACTATTTAATTTTATTAATGGGTTAATTTATGAAAAGAATTATATTTTCCATTTTAATGTGTACCAGTGTTCATGTGCTTGCATCCCCAGTATCAGATTTATTCTGGGCTAAAAAAAGTACTTATGGTAAAAGAAATGATGTTGCTATGGTGATGTTTTACACATCTGGGAATGTACATTCTGCAATGGGAAACCTTAAGCAGTTAATGCACACACGTGATAAAGGAGCATTTAGTAATCCTTATTGGATTATTAATTTTTTTGCAGAAGCAGTTGATCCAAAAACAGGATGTGGTGTCGTTTTTGGAGAGTGGTATACAAATAATTTTTCATATAGAGGTACTTGGGAAAAAATTATGGATAAAAATATGGGGAACTATGCTGATACAGTTGCCTATTTTTATTCTCACAATGATGGTTTTGTACCCACTACTGACCACCAATCACACTCTAATGCACTAGAGAAAATCTGTATTAAGCCAAAGAAAAAATAGTGACAAATAAGTCCCATTTCTTATATTTACCTTCAATTTAAGGAGTTTAAGCGTAAATTTACATCACAATATATATTTTGTGTAAAAACCACATATCTTTATTTACTACTATGTTAAGGATTTATAGTTATGAGAAATATAACTAAAAGGGTGATTGTATTATTAACAATGACTTTTTCTCTTATTTTACAACCGCAAAGCTATGCAGATACTTGTCCATCAAACTCTGGACATAATTATGGGGTGACTAACCCAGGTACTTTTACTCCATATGGATACGCAGATCCTTTAGGGAGCTTCTCAACACTAACTCAAGGGTATGCTATTGGACACTCTGGTTACTCAACACATCTTGGAGTTGATTTTTTTGTTCCAGCAGGAAAAGAAGTTTTTTCAATTTGTGATGGAATTGTAACAACTGACTCTCAAGATTTTTCTTACCAAAGAACAATAAGAGGGCGGGGGTTAGAATCATCATATTTTAACTCTAGAGTTATTGTTAAATGTACAAATAATATTTTAGCTATATATGGACATGTTGATAAGCAGGCTGTGCCAACAGGTTCTGAAGTAAAAAAGGGAGACTCTTTAGCTGTTATTGCCCCTGCATATAGCAATGGTTCATCAAGAAATACTTCTTTAGATCATCTTCATTTTGGTATTCGCAGCGGTTACTCAACACCATATTGGCAATCAGGTGGTTTTGGTATAGCAAATACCTCTGTAGTACTTAGCGAGGCTCAAGAAAAAGGCTTTCAAGACCCTCTTAATTACCTATGTAATAACTCTATTACAAGTACCATATCTAATGCTAATAATGTTACAAGAGCAGAAGCATTAAAGCATATTATGGATAAATTTGGAATTTCATCAAAAAATGCTGGGTTTAACTCATATCGTTTTAACAGAAGTATAGAAAAACCTAATGATGTTACTACCTCTACTTTACATTACAATTATATAGTTTCAGGGTATAACAAAGGTATTGTACAAGGTAGCCAAAGTAGCCGAAATTTCTATCCTGATCGGGCTGTTAATTTAGCTGAATTATTAACTATGATAGTACGAGCTATACCCATTCCCATAAATAATCCAGACTATGACGCTTACCCTTATGATTCAAGTGAATGGTATTATGAAACAGCAAAAGCTGCTTATAATGCTGGGGTTATTGGAGGTGAAAAATATTCATTTACTGATTCAATTGACAGCAACTTGGTTGATACATTAATTGATAATGCTTATGAATATTTTATGGGTCGTGAAAGTGGGATAAGTATTTATGCACGTTGGACACAGAAGTATGTTGATCTTGATTTATATTTATACGATCCAGATTTGGGCGGAATAAATATAGAAACTGAGAATAATATTGTTTCTAATCTATCAGAATTACGAAATTCTAGTGGTATTGTATATTGGGGAGAACATGCATCTAACTGGGGGGCTAATTTAGATTATGATTCTTGGGGTGGAAATGGATCACAACCTTGGTCTGGTGTTGGTGAAGAGCGAATTACAGTTGATTCACTTATGATTAGAAGACCAGGTAAATACTCAATTATGCTTTGTTACTATGACTGGGGATCATCTTTAAGCCCAGATAGTGTTGACATTGAATGGTGGGGAATTAGTGGTGGACGAAATATTAATCAGGGGGGAGAAAACTTTATATCCTCTATTAATAAAGACAAATGCCTTTTTGCTGGTACTTTAAGTACTCAGTAAAGTTTTATTACCTATTTCATAGCTTAATGACTAAGTTTTAATGTTATTAAGCTATGGAATTAATATGGAATTAATATGGAATTAATATGGAATTAAAAAAAATCTCATTGGCAAGTTTTTCTTTTGTTTTTCTATGTTCATCAGTATATGCAAATGATGGTGTAACTTTAGAACCTAACCCTCCCAGTAAAATTCCTATTGATGAGGTAGATTTGACTATCACCTCCCCTACTAATGGGACAATCACTTGCGAAGGTAAAACCTGTGCTACATCCTTTAATAAAGGTACTAGTATTACTCTAACAGCTGAACCTGCTAGTGGTTACAAGCTTAGTAGTTGGTCTATATCGAATTGTAATGGTACACCTGAAACATGCACCATAACAATGGATAAAGATAAAACGGTATCTGCTACTTTTGTGAAAGATGAGGATGCTAAAAAACCAATATTATCTATTTCTCCAGCTACAGAGCTAACTTTCTCAGAAAGTGATGGGGAAAAGAGTATCACTGTAACAAATACAGGGACTGGTAATTTAACAGGTATTAAAGCAGAACTTAATAACGCTAATTTAGGGTTTTCAATTACAAACGGATGTGAAAATGCAAATTTAGCTGCTTCTGATAATGGTTGTACTGTTAAGGTTAATTTCAAGCAACCTGATGATGCAACAACTGATCAAACAGCAACATTAACAATTAGTGCAACTGATATTGATAGTAAAACAGTTTCATTAATAGGAAAAATAACTCAATCAGAAAATAATCCTCCTATTATCAATAAGTTTGAAGTGCCTGAAACAGCAAAAGCAGGGGACGAAATTACTTTAGAGGTAAATGCAACTGATACTGATGCCAATGATACATTAACCTATAACTGGGAATTTAATAGTAAATCTATTACTTTACCTTTCACTGTACCCGATACTACAGCAGCAGGTACATACCCTATTAAAGTTACCGTAACAGATAGTAATGGGGGAACAGATAGTAAGAAAAAAGAAATTATAATTGAAACCAAAGAAACTAATCCAGAAAAAGTTACTCTAAATATTTCTGTAACAGGATCAGGTAAAATTGAATGTAACAATGAAACATGTCCAAGCCCAAGTACTTACCCAGTAGGTACTAAACTAACTCTTACTGCTATAGCTGAAGAAGATTTTCAGTTTGATTCATGGGGAGAGGGGGCATGTAAATCTGCTGAAAAAGATAGTACATGTGAATTAACTACTGCATTAACTATGAGTAAAAATGTTAAGGCTATTTTCACAGCAAAAGAAGGTAATGAAACACCTGCTCAACTTTCTATTGTAGATAAAAAACCACTAGCATTTACACAAGATACACTAAGTCATTCAATTACAGTTATGAACAGTGGTACAACAACTGCAACAGGTATTAACGTAACTGTTGATGCTCCTTTCAGTACTAATGGTTGTACAGATGATATCAATGCAGAAAGTGAATGTTCACTCACTATCACCTTTGCACCTGATCAACAAACCAAAGGAATACAGCAAACAATACTCACTATCAGTGCTGACACAGGCAGTGATCAATCTATCACGCTATACAGCACCATCCACCCTAAACTTGCTCAAGTACTCTCTCTAAATCAACAAGGAGAAAGTCAAGCAGTTTCAACAGAATTCTTTAGTGGTATCTCTGTTGATGACACACTAATGAGCGAAGAAGACAACCAAAACCTAACAAAAGGACAAAAAATGGTTGTTAATGGCATGATTAAACCTGACGCACAACATATCGGCAAACAAGCTGAAATCATTGTTGTTGGTTTAGTTAAATTTGAGGGTGAAATAGATGAATCGGTTGATGCTGACAACTGCAATCCAAGCACAGGTCACTACTACATGAATACACAACGTGATGACCACTACTGTACATGGGATGACAGTACAGCAACTGAAATATGTAACCCAAACCCTAATCGCCGTAGTGGTAACTACACTGCTGATAACTACTGGCAACGTTGGAATGGTCAACTCGATACATTACGTGCTATTGATACAATCACATTAACTGATGCTGTAGCATTACATGATGATAAAGTACTCTATCAAGATGATCTAGACTATCAAGCACATGTATGTATTAACTTTGGCTACCGCCTTGAAGATGGTACATTAGTATTTAATGGCTCCCCTATTAAATACCGTGTGCAATAACAGCTAATACTTCATTTACGATAATTTATAATTATTCCTATCTCTAACGCTCCCTTTAAAGCAGGATTTAGTATCCAACTAAATCCTGCTTCATTTTTTTCCTTTCCACTAATCTAATAAGCAGTTCACTATGATTTACGATATAATAAGTAAATTATGAGCTTAGAGACAGTGGCAATGGCATACAAAAACCCACAAGCAAAGTTAGCCGTGTTAATTGATGCGGATAATACCCCTTCAAGTAGTATTTCTATGCTACTGACTGAAGTGGCTAAATACGGCGTTGCTAGTGTAAAACGGGCATATGGAGACTGGACAACCCCTAATTTAAAAGGCTGGAAAGAGGTTTTGCATGAGTATGCTATTTTACCAATTCAGCAGTTTCGTTATACCACGGGGAAAAATGCCACTGATTCAGCCATGATCATTGATGCCATGGATTTACTCTATACGGATAAGCTAGATGGTTTTTGTTTGGTCTCTAGTGATAGTGATTTTACCCGTCTTGCAACACGTTTGCGGGAAGCAGGGCTGATTGTGTATGGCTTTGGAGAAAAGAAAACCCCTAAGCCTTTTATCGGTGCCTGTGATAAATTTATTTTTACTGAGTTGTTGCAGCAAACAGAAGAAAGTTTACCTTTACAGCCTAAATCAAGTAATGAATTAAAGTGTGATACCGCACTGATTAACTTATTACGTAAATCTATTGAGACCTCTGCGGATGATATTGGCTGGGCATATTTGGGCTGTGTAGGTAAGAATATTACTAAACAAATGCCCGAATTTGATGCGCGCCAATATGGTTATACAAAATTAGGTGAGCTGATTACGGCAACACAATTGTTTGATATTGATGAACGGGTGTCTGATTGTTCCCCAGGGGCTTCGATTTATGTACGAGATAAACGTCGTCGTCTGGATATGGAAATAGAAGAGATAGATGAGTAAGGTGTGAACTTAATACTTCCTAATATTACATACTCTAAAGAGAAGGTATAAATCCTAATACAGTGGTATTACGCACAGTAATATTGTGGCTTTATGGGTAGCATAATTTTCTGATAAGCAGATAACTTCAGTTAATAAAGTATGCTGATTTTTATGTATAAAAATTAGGCGACAGAAAAAACGCAGTCTATTTTATATAAAAATAAAATCACTGCGTTTTTAGTCTGTATTTCATAAACTTAATAAAAGTAAAAAGCTTATTTTGTTGGGCGTGTTTCCGCATCAGGTAAAGCAATATTCAGTTCTAACACTTCATATTCTCCATCACGTTCCACATTTACCTTTATATGTTCATCTTCAATTCTTACGTACTTACGTACTACAGCAAGCAACTCTCGTTGTAAGTCAGGTAGATAATCTATTTCAGCAGTGCCTCCTCGGTCGCTGCGTTCATGTGCAACAATAATTTGTAATCGCTCTTTGGCGACACTTGCTGACTGGCTGCGCTGAGATGAACGGAAATAATCAAAAAAACTCATGTTAACTTCCGAATAATCGGGTTAAAAACCCTTTCTTGCTAGCGTTTAAATATTTATGTGGACGTTCTTCCCCTAGGAAGCGTGCTACCACATCTGAATAGGCATCTCCTGCATCCGTGTGCTTTTCTAAAATAACAGGTGTTCCTGAATTAGAAGCTTGTAATACCACGGTTGATTCAGGAATAATGCCTATTAATGGAATCGCTAATATTTCTTGAATATCTTCTGCGCTGAGCATATCCCCGCCACTGACCCGTTTAGGAATATAGCGGGTAACAAGTAGATGCTCTTTGATAGGCTCCATTCCTGCAATAGCACGATGGGTTTTACTTGATAACATACCGATAATTCGATCAGAATCACGTACTGAAGAGACTTCAGGGTTCGTCACAATAATCGCTTCATCAGCATGAAACATTGCCATGATTGCGCCATGCTCAATCCCCGCAGGAGAATCACAGACAATATAATCAAATCGCTGTTTTAGTTCTTGAATAACTTGCTCAACACCTTCTGGTGTTAATGCTTCTTTATCACGTGTTTGTGATGCAGGTAGAATAAATAAATTCTCTACACGTTTATCTTTAATTAATGCTTGGTTAAGGTTACCTTCACCATTGACAACATTAATAAAATCATAAACAACGCGCCGTTCACACCCCATAATTAAATCGAGATTACGTAAGCCTACATCAAAGTCAATGACAACCGTAGCATGTCCTTGTAAGGCAAGTCCCGTTGCAAAGGCAGCACTTGTCGTCGTTTTCCCAACGCCTCCTTTACCTGATGCAACAACAATTACTTTACTCAAATTATTTCTCTCCTAACTTTATAAATCATATATTTAATATGGGTGAGTATAATATGCTTAGGCATAATATTAAAATCATGTTGATATTAAATTAAGCATTTATACGGCAAAATGGTCGTATCTGTTCTATTTTACCTTACTTAATACAGTTTTTTTAGCTAACTCAGTTTTTTATCTCAACATAGGCGCAGGCAAGCTAGCCTTTTTAGTTTTATCTATATTTGAGATAAGCATATTGTATAAATTGATATTGCCAATAGTTTATTTTTTTAGTATACAAGCAAAAAACAGCCCAAATTCTAACGGCGTTGTGGGGTAGCAAGAGTTTGGATATGTAAATGCTCACCTTCTAAATACACAGCTGCGGCTTGTCCTTGTACGTGATCCGCCACATCTTCATTAATTTGATAGTGCCCTGCAATAGAAATAATTTCAGCTTCAAACTGCTGGCAAAAAATACGCGCATGAATATCACCACTAACCCCTGCTAATGCGCGCCCTCGTAATGCCCCGTATACATGAATATTGCCACGCGCCAAAATTTCAGCCCCATGGCTCACATTAGCAAAAATAATTAAATCACCCTCTAATGAGACCACTTGCTGCCCTGAACGAATGGGTTGGGTAATGACTTTTGCTTGTGCAGTAGGGGAGTGAGGAGCTTCTTGTTCTGCTGCCCCTTTTTTTGCAGTTGTATGAGTAGGTAAAAGGGGTAAGTTTAATTCCAATGCTTGCTGTTGTACGGCTTCTGAAGCACCTGATATGGCTACGGGTAATAAATCATACTCACGTAATAAAATAATAATTTTTGCGACATTTATCTGTATTTCTGACGCAAATAAACTAAAATCAATAATAATGGGAGCATGATAAAAAAACTGTGGTGCTTGCTTTAACTTAGCATCAAGCTGTGCTTGAATTTGTGCTAATTCTGTTGTGCATAATTTTAATACCATTAACGTAAAAACAGATCCCTTCAACTCAAAAGCGGGGTGGGATTGTGTCACAAGAAATTCAGACATGATGACATGATCCAGTCATACTCAGTGAAAAAATAATACCATTAATAATCCAAATTTAACTTATGTTACTTTACAAACTAGGTGAAAAAATGGCTTAATGGAAAGTGAATGATGTAATTTAATACATTATATTTACTGTATTAAATTATACTTAATTCTAATCTATATGCATATTTTTACCATAGTTTATACTCTACTGAGATAAACTTAGGTAAAATAATAAAAGTACATGTTTAAAGGTTGCTTTTTATCTGTTTATAAAAAAGTTATTTTTAGCTGTATTTTATAAAAAACAAAACTTTTTGCGTGCAAAAGAAGTTTTATATTGTTTAGGTGTATTACAGCTTTTATATTCTTAAAAGGTGTACTTAAGGTGTTAGGAAGTCGAGAGATTCCATGTCAAATCTTGTTAGGCTTAGCTTTTCTATTGAAAAACCGTTAGTTGATCAACTTGAACGCTTGGTAAAGAAAAATCACTATGTAAACCGTTCTGAGTTTATTCGTGACATGATTCGTGCCAAGCTTGTTAATCAAGAGTGGGAAGCTAATGAAGAAGCAATTGGTACGATTACGTTACTTTATGATTACCACACACGTTTATTGAACGAAAAACTAATCGAATTACAACATGGCTTTGTGGGTAAAGTGTTAGCTTCCACACATGTTAATTTAGACAGTACTTTATGTTCAGAAATGATTATGGTCAAAGGTCGGGCAAAACGTATTAATGAATTATGTGATTCACTTCAGCAGCTTAAAGGGGTTCTACATGCTGCCTTATCCATGACATCAACAGGTAAAAAACTGGTATAGTTCTTTATTTGGGTGATGTTATCACTAAATTTAAGGGGAAGGTATGCAAATACTTTCCTCTTAAATTATTGAGGTAAGCTAAAAATACTCTGCTCTATTCTATTTTGGTTATTAACTACAGAGTCTATTTGGCTCTATTGTGTAACTTTAGTTACTAATATGACGTACTTGCCCTACTTTAGTAACTTTGCATACTGAGCATTCCACCCACTAAGATGATTGCTCTAGCTTTGTCAGTATTTTTGTCAAATATACCCAGCCACTAATTAATATACACTCAAAAAGCTTTCCTATTTTCTATGGTAAATATGAGAAAAAGGTATTATCTGCATATTATTATCTTCTAATCACTAAACTATCATATTAGTTTAGTGCCACGCCTAAATTCATTGATTTACAAAAATTCAATAGAATCACGCTAAAACAGCACATTCATACATTATTAAATACTCATCAATGTAATATAAAATAATTTTATATCTGTAATAAAATATGCCAAACTAAGCCCAGTTTACGGTATTCAAACCAAGCTTGTTGTTTGTTTTGATGTGCGATTATTTTAAACTTACAGAGAATAATAATGAAATTTGAAACACTTGCCATTCATGGAGGCTTTGAGCCTGATCCGACCACCAAATCGGTTGCAGTGCCTATTTATCAAACCACATCTTATGCATTTGATGATACACAGCATGGGGCAGATTTATTTGATTTAAAAGTAAAAGGAAATATTTATACCCGTATTATGAACCCCACCACTGATGTGTTAGAGCAACGCTGTGCACAGTTAGAAGGGGGAATTGGTGCTTTAGCTTTAGCGTCAGGTATGTCTGCCATTACCTATGCGATTATGACAATTGCTGAAGCGGGAGATAATATTATTACCTCAGGTACTTTATACGGCGGGACGTATAATTTATTCGCACATACTTTGCCACAATATGGTATTACAGCCCATTTTGCAGATTATAACGATCCAAAGAGCTTTGAAGCATTAATTGATGAGAATACAAAAGCTATTTTTTGTGAATCGATTGGTAACCCATTAGGAAATGTTGTTGATATTGGGGCTTTAGCTGACATTGCGCATAAACATGGTGTCCCTTTAATTGTTGATAACACCGTTCCCACCCCTTATCTATGTCGTCCTATTGAGCATGGGGCAGATATTGTCATTCATGCTTTAACAAAATACATGGGGGGACATGGTAACAGTATTGGGGGGGTAATTATTGATTCTGGTAAATTCCCTTGGGCTGAGCATAAAGAACGCTTTAAACGTCTAAATGAACCTGATGTTTCTTACCATGGTGTGGTATATACCGAAGCTTTAGGGGAAGCGGCATTTATTGGACGTGCCCGTGTTGTGCCGTTACGTAATATGGGAGCTGCTATCTCTCCATTTAACTCTTTCTTAATCATTCAAGGTTTAGAAACCTTGGCAATTAGAATGGATCGTATTTGTGATAATGCTTTAGCCGTTGCAGAATTTTTACGTGACCATGAACAAGTGGAATGGGTTGAATATGCAGGGTTAGCTGACCATCCTAATAAAGCCCTTGTTGATAAATACATGCATGGACGTGCTTCCAGTATCCTAAGTTTTGGGATTAAAGGTGGACAAGAAGCGGGGGCAAAATTTATTGATGCTTTACAGCTTATTACCCGTTTAGTTAATATTGGTGATGCAAAATCATTGGCGTGCCACCCTGCCACCACCACTCACCGTCAACTTTCTCCTGAAGAAATGAAAAAAGCAGGGGTGAGTGAGGATATGATTCGTTTCTCTATTGGTTTAGAGCATATTGATGATATTTTAGCTGATATTACCCAAGCACTGGCGGCTGCAAAATAAGATATAGTATATAAAGTATGCCCGATTATTAATTATGATATCGATACATCGGGTTACTTTTTTTAAAATACTGCTTATTGTTTAGTATTATAATATGTCATGAAGCCTGTTTTTTATGATTTATCATTCTACCTAATGCCATAAGATGGCTATCTACTACCCTAGGTATATCAAATAAAAAATATACTTTTTTAATGAATTAAGTGGCTAAGCTAAATTGATACTTTAGTATTTATATTATAATTAAGCTATAGCAATAAAAAGAACTGCATTTCTACAGAAAACACTGTATTAGGTGTGCTGTAAATTTAATATAATGAAATACACATCATTTTATAAATGAGATCATCAAGGAGATTAAGATGTACCAGATTGAAGGTGTGACAAAAAGTGCACGTCGACAACGTCGTGAGCGTCTATTAGTCAACGGGGTACTCGATGACTCTGATAAAATCATAGATCCTGTCACAACACCTACAAGTCCTTCCAGTACACCAACAGATGACAATACAATTGTTGAAGCACCCCCTCAAATTAATGAAACTCCCTCTCAAGAAAATGTACAAACGGATGTTAATGTAGCGTCTAAATCTCCCAGTACATTAGCTGATGAGAATGCAGTTGTTGAAGCACCTACTGAAAATAATGTACCACCTACTACTCAAACCACTATACAAAGTGATATAAACCCTGAACCTGAGCCTATACAGCCACCACTTGGTGCACACCCCAGTATTTTTTGGTTTCTTGTATTACTGCTTGCTGGCGGTGGGTTTATTACAGGTATTTTTTATTTTCTAAACCATATTCTGCACCCATAACTTATCATCATATAAACATAAAAAAGAGTTAGGATTTGAGGCACGGTATGGCAGGTTTAATGCGCAGCATAGCAAGTTTATTACATATTCGTGCTGGGGAAGGCTTGCCCCTTTTCTTATTACTTATCCACTCTTTTTTTAAAGGTATTGCCTTAGTTTTCTTTGAGGTCAGTGCCAATACACTTTTTTTACAAACCTTTGATGCGAATGCATTGCCCTATGTATATATTGCCACCGCGATCACAACGGTTGGTTTAGGCTTTGTTTATTCACGTTTAGAAACACGTATCTCTGCCGCTCACCTTCTTAATACTACCCTTCTTTTTTTACTCTTTATGCTACTGGTCTTTTATATTGGTATTAGCCAAACACAAGCCCCGTGGTTGATCATGGCAATGATGGTGTGGAAAGGTGTGCACTGGATTTTATTAACCTTAGAATTCTGGGCGTTAGCAGGGCTATTATTTAATGTGCGCCAAGGTAAACGCTTATTTGGTTTAGCTGCCTCAGGAGATATTACCGCAGGTATTTTAGGCGGTATATCAGTCTCCTTTTTTGTTGCCTACCTTGGTACGATTAATTTGATGTTTATTTCTGTAGTCGGCGTTTTCTTTTCATGGCTTGTATTACGTTATACCACACAGTTATTTGGGCATCAGTTTGAATCTAGCCATTCAGAAGCCGTACAACAGCCCCGCCGTAATTTAGGCGAACTTTTTAAAGATAGATATCTTGCGCTCTTTTTTATTATTTCAGCAGTGTCATCACTGGGGTATTACCTTGTTGATTTCATGTTTTATGATACCTTAGAAACCCATTACACCGACTCTGAAGCCCTTGCCAGTTTCTTTGGATTATTCTTTGCTATTTTAGGGGTGATTAACCTTGTTGGTAGTACACTTTTATCAGGTCCTTTGCTCACACGTTATGGCTTATCTGTTGGCTTATTGAGTCTACCTGTATTAGTGATTATTGGGGTGATTCTTTCTATTATTACCGCAAGTAGCTTAGGTACCACAGGTATATTTTTATGGGCAATTGTGTTTACAAAGCTTTGTGATGAAATGCTGCGTACTGCTTTAGAAAGTCCTACTTTTCGTATTTTGTATCAACCTCTGCCAACCAATGAACAAATGCGTATTCAAGGGTTACGAGAATCAATTGTAGAACCTGTTGCAGTGGGATTTTCTGGGGTATTGTTATTAATTATTACCACGGTATTTACCGCAAAAGCGATTCATGTTGCTTTTGTGATGCTGATTATTTTAATTGCATGGATTATTCTTGCCATTACTTTACGCCAAGAATATACGGTTGTGTTAACCAATGCATTAAGCAAACGTAAATTAGATGGCTTATCTGTATCATTAGAAGACGGTTCCAGTGTTGAGGTTTTACAAAAAGGTTTAGACAGCCCTATTGCAGGGGAAGTGGTTTATTGTCTCAATACTTTAGAAGAAGTTCAGCATAATGCACTGTCAAAATTTTTGATCCAATTATTAGAGCATCCTGAAGCACCTGTCCGTATCCATGTATTAAAGAAAATTGAAATATTCAGCGTCACTGAAGCACTTGAAGCAGTCAAACAACGTATTGAAGCTGAAACTTCCCCACAAGTACGTGGCACGGCATTGCGTACTTTATGTGCGTTGGCTGATGTTGAAGCGTTTGAACAAGTCGCTCCTTATATTGATAACTCCCAAGCTGATATTCAAAAAGGCGCGATGGTGGGCTTATTACGCAGCGGAGGGATAGATGGTGTCTTGGCAGCAGGAGAAAGTTTAAATAGCTTATTAATTTCAGAACAGGCGAAAGAGCGGCGTTTTAGTGCAGAGGTATTAGGAGAAGTTGGGATCCCCAGTTTTTACCGCCCCTTATTAAAACTTTTAGAAGATGATGATAAGTATGTACGAATCTCAGCATTAGTGGCATCAGGAAAATTAAAAAATCCTAAATTATTGCCGCTTATCCTAAAGAATATGCGAGATGCAAATGTGCGCGAATATGCCACCAGTGCTTTATTAAATTATCAAAGTGAAGCCATTCCTGCAGTAGAAGAAGCCTTTTATCATGAAAATACCCCACAAGAATTAAAAATTCGCTTAATTCGTCTCGTTGGGCGTATTGGCGGGACAGAAGGCTTAATTTTATTAAAGAAAAATATGGACTATGCCAGTCAAGAAGTACGGCAACAAGTCTTTCAGTCGTTGGTTTCTTGTGGTTATTATGCCGATAATGAAATGGAACAAGAGCGTGTACATAAACTGATTCGTGATGAAGTATCAGATACGACATGGATTTTAGCCACCATACGTGATATAGGAGAAGATGAAGGCAGTCAACTTATTATTCATGCTTTAGATAATGAAGTAAAAAATAATCATAACTCTATTTTCTCTCTGCTCTCTTTTATTTACCCCGCTGAGTCGATTTTACAAGTCCGTAAAGATTTAGCCCAACATACGAATGAAAAAACGGCCTACTCTTTAGAAGTATTGGATAATTTATTAAACCAAGAAATTAAAGTCTTAATCTTTCCTTTATTTGATAATATTACCGCTACACAACGCTTATCGCGCCTTAATACTTTGTTTTCTCAACAAGTCACTAGCCGCCAAGATCGCTTAAAAGAAATTATTACTCGCCCCCATTGGTCAATTACGGCATGGACACGTGCCTGCGCCCTGTTTATGGTGGGTAAATCACCCAGTATGGATTTATACCCTGCTATCACCTCTGCCTTATCATCATCTGAAGCTTTATTACGTGAAACAGCGGTATGGGCATTGGCACAACTGAACCCTCATGATGTAATTGAACGTTTACAGGCTTTACGTCAAGACAACAGCAAACAAGTGCGTCAATTAGTGGTTTTTTTACTGGATTCAAAAGGTTTGATGAAACTTCCCAGTATTTCCCGCTTACGTTATCAAGCAGGTTATTATCGTGAAGATTTTTTTATCAACATCTTATTAGATGATAAAGAACATAAAAAACAGCGTGCTCATGCTGCGAGTGTCTTAGCCATGCTACAAGGGGATCATCCTGCATTATTTTCAGGTTTAATGATTAAAGATGAATATATTCGCCGTGCGATTTTAGCAGCAATGATGACAAATTTTACAGCTTTACAGCGTACAGAAAAAATGCAATTAGAGAAATATCTCTATGAAGAAATGGCAGCTGTTCGTCGTATGTGTCGTTATGCTGTGTATTTATCAACACAAAAAACCCTGCCCACATTACAGCAGGCACTCAACCAAGAAATTTATTATTATCGGGCCCGTATTTTAGCTCTGGTAATCTTACTTTTACCCACGATAAATAGACAACAACAAACCTATACTAATTTATATTACTGGTTTGTAAGCCATACTTTATCAGAACACCCTGAGCATAGCTTAGTCGAATTAAATAAGGTGTTAACACACTGCCTTGATCAGGATCTTGCTGACTTAGTACTTATTATCTTTACTACAAATGACTGTACGCATATTGCAGAAAAAGCCGCATTACCCCCCTCTACTTTTTCACTAGAGGAAACAGTTGAACATATTGCCTTTGAGAGTGGGCAATGGGTGAATACATGGACACGCGCCTGTGCGATGCAAGCAATTGTCCATCTTAATATTGCAACACATAGTCAAGCATTCAGTCATTGCCTGACTGAAAAAGATCAACTGATACAAGAAACTGCATTATGGGCACTGGCACAGCTTGATTCAGACAGCTACCAAAAGCAGGTTCGACAGTTTGCCAGTCACCCTATTTTAGCCCCTTTAACAAAACAATTGAGCCAAACACTGACATAAGCCTATGTTATTAACATTAGAAAAGGTTATTATTTTAAAAACAGTGAATATTTTTTCAGAAATTCCTGAAGAATATTTAGTGGAACTTGCTACCACAGTAGAACATGTGACAATTAAAGCCAATGAGCCTATTTTTAATAAAGGGGATATTGGATCTTCCATGTATATTATTGTTGAAGGTAAAGTCAGAATCCATGATGGAGATAAAGAGATCACCGTACTGGGGGATCGGGAAGTTTTTGGAGAGTTAGCTGCATTAGATCCTGAACCTCGTTCTGCATCCATCACTGCCATTGAAGATACCAGTTTATTCCGTGTCAATGAAGGGACACTTTATGAATTAATCGCAGAACATGCTGAAGTCGCACGGGGAATTATCCGTGTTTTATGCCAACGAGTTCGATTTGCCAAAGGTTAGTTAATCTAGGATAAATAATGCGTGCTTTTGTACTGCCACTCATACATAAAGCCTTACATTACAACATTACCCAGCGAGATATTTATCAGCTGATAGGGATGTTGGTGTTTGCCTACGTGTACTATTTTGTGAGTGAGCACAGTGTTATTTTTAATAGTACAACAGGGAATGTTGCCTCTATTTGGCCTGTGGCAGGCATTGGCTTTGCTGTACTGTATTTATGGGGTTATCATTTTTGGGTGGGTATTTGGCTTGCTGAGATGAAGCTTTTTTTACTTGATAGTTACACCCCTGATTATTTTTTTATTGCCAGTTTTAATACCATTGCACTATTAACAGGTGTTTGGCTAGTTAAACGCTTTTTATCCAGCCCTTATTTACTGGGCAGATTTAAACATGTTATTGCTTTTCTCATTGGCGGGGCATTGGTTAGTAGCTTTATTAGTGCAAGTGGAGGCGTGCTCACCTTATTGGTATTTGATTTTGTAAATACAGATGAAATGCTAATGGTATGGTGGACATGGTTATTAGCTGATATTGTTGGGGTATTAGTGATCGCACCATTAATCATTACTTGGCACCCCTCTCAAAACCTGCGCTTCTTTATTCCCAAGCCTTGGGAAACCTTTCTTTTATTTGTGGTTGCCTGTGCCACCGCATGGCTGATGTTTGGACTTGCCCTTGCTGAGCAAGTACGTGCCTACCCGTTAACCTTCGCCTTAATGCCTTTTTCTATTTGGTCAGCATTTCGCTGTGGACAACGTGAAAGTGTTTCTCTTATTTTTGTGATTTCTATTGTTGCTGTAGGCGGGACAGTAGATGGTTTAGGGCCTTTTATTCGCCCTTCTTTGTATGAATCATTGTTATTACTACAAGTTTTTATTGCAGTGTTATGTATTACCACTCTTTTTCTCACCGCCACTGTAAATGAACGCCAAGAACTAGAAAAAAGTATGGCACGTTTTATCCCTACTGAATTTATTCGTTTTTTAGAAAAAGACAGTATTGTTGATGTACAACTAGGTGACCAAGTTCAAAAACAAATGACGGTTTTATTTTCTGATATTCGTTCCTTTACTGAAGTATCAGAGCAAATGACTCCACAAGAGAATTTTAATTTTATCAATGCCTATTTAACCCGTATGGAGCCTATTATTGGGCAATATGATGGCTTTATTGATAAATTTATTGGGGATGCCATTATGGCACTTTTTCCAAGAAACCCTGATACTGCTTTGCAGTCAGCCATTGATATGTTAGGTACTTTAAAAGAATATAACTTAACCCGAGGTCGCCCCGGTCGCCCTGTGTTACGTATAGGCATTGGTTTGCATACAGGGGATTTAACTTTAGGGATTGTTGGGGGGGTAGATCGTGTAGAAGGTACTGTGATTTCAGATGCAGTGAATTTAGCCTCTCGTACTGAAAGCCTAACTAAAGTCTATGGAGTTGATTTATTAATTACTGAAAATACATTTATGGGCTTAAAAGAAAAAGGGAATTATCATATTCGGTTGATTGATCACGTTGTAGTAAAAGGTAAAAGTAAAGCTGTAACGGTATATGAAGTTTTTGATAACAATGATGAGGACATTAAACAACAAAAAGTAAATACTTTACGTGAATTTGAACAAGGAATTAAAAGCTATAAACAGGAGAAATATACAGAAGCTCATGATATTTTTAATGCTATTTTATTAAAAAATCCAAATGACTCCGTTGTAAAAGTTTATTTAAAACGTTGTACAAATTATTTAGCAGCATAATTGACTCTCTTCCTGAATATATTTCAGGGATTGCTTTCCTATTAGCTTCTTTTAGATTGCACATCTCCTCTATCTTCCCCTATTAATAATACCTTCCCCCTTATTTTTCTATATAGCTCAAAATTATATATCAATTATTCATTATTTATATTGCAATATATAATTAATATAGAGCATAATTTTATTAAAAATAAATATAATTTGAAGGAGGCAAAATGAAAAATATACTAATTGTACTGCTTTTTATTCAAGGCTGCTTTATCCCCCCCTTACTTTGTGCCAAAGAAACACATGTTATGCTGCTTAATTCCTATCATCAAAGTATGTTATGGGAAGAAGATATTTATCGTGCTATCAAGGAGGTACTCCCTAAAGAGAACCGATTACATGTAGAAAATATGGATACAAAACGTATTCCCTATGATAGCCATTATGAAAAATATTTATACAATACCTACAAGCATAAATACCTTAATAATAAACCAGATTTGATTATTTCCTCTGATAATAATGCCTTTGATTTTTTGCGTAAATATCATGATGAATTATTTACAGGTATCCCCGTTGTTTTTTGTGGCGTTAATTTTTTTAATGCAGCACAAATTGCTGATCATCCCCTGTTTACAGGGGTGGAGGAAATGTTTGATGTAAGAGCCACTTTAGATAGTGCTTTGGTATTGCATCCAAAAACAGAACATGTATTTGTGATTAATGATTTTTTACCAACAGGCAAAGCGTGGGCAGCAACAATTAAGGAAGAGTTAAAAGATTATCAAGTCAATGTCAGTTTTGCAGGCGAGTGGTCTATGGAAACCTTACTCCAGCATATTGAGCAACTGCCAGAACATTCACTGGCTATTTTAGGTCCTTATTTTCGGGATAGTACTGGACAGTTTTTTACGACTGAAGAGAGTGTCAAACTATTTTCTGCCACCTCTGTACCCATTTATGCTCTATTAGATTTTAATTTAGGACATGGGGTTGTAGGGGGAAATTTAATTAGTGGTTTTTATCAAGGTAAAACAGCAGCTGAAATAGCAAACCGTATTTTAAAAGGGGAGCAGGTTAAAAATATCCCTGTTTTAAAGAAAGGGGCAAACCGTTTTATGTTTGATTACCAGCAACTAGACCGCTTTGATTTGTTAGATAAACCCTTACCAAAAAACAGCATTATTATTAATGAACCTTATTCATTCTATGCAGAATATAAACTGCTGGTATGGCTGGTTATTAGTTTTATCAGTATTCTAAGCTTAATCATCATTTTGTTATTAATGAATGTAATGAAGCGTAAGCAAATTGAAAAAGCCTTGCACCATGCACATGAATCATTGGAAAAGAATTTTGCTTTAGTGGCACAACAAAATAAAGAGCTGGCGGAAATGGATAGGCTTAAAGATGAGTTTTTAGCCAATACATCGCATGAATTACGCACGCCATTAAATGGTATTATTGGTATTGCTGAATCATTGGTGGCTGGAGCTACTGGCAAGCTTGATAAGAAAACCTCTGCTAATTTACTTATGATTGCTCAAAGTGGAAAACGTTTAGCCACCTTAATTAATGATATTTTAGATTTTTCTAAATTAAAACATCATGAAATTGAATTACAATTAAAACCTCTGTCTTTACACTCCATTGTGAAAGTGGTTACCAATCTTAATCAAGCCTTAGCAAGCCAAAAAAACCTTGTATTAATCAACAATATTACCTCAGGCTTACCTGCTGTTTATGCGGATGAAAACCGCTTGCAACAAATTTTATATAACTTACTGGGTAATGCAATGAAGTTTACCGAGCAAGGAAACATTACACTTTCTGCTGAAATTATTGATAACAAAGAAATGAAGGTTTCTATCAAAGATGAAGGCATTGGGATTGCTGAAGAAAAGCTAGCCACTATTTTTAAATCATTTGAGCAAGCAGAAGGGTCTATTTCTCGTCAATATGGCGGTACTGGTTTAGGCTTAGCTGTGACTAAAAAGTTAGTGAGCTTACACGGCGGGAAAATTTGGGTAGAATCATGCCTTGGTATGGGTTCCACTTTTATCTTTACACTCCCCCTTTCTAAAGAGCAAGAAGAGACAGTGGCTCCTCCTGTCTTGCCTGATGAATTATCTCCTGTTGTTAACGAAATACAAGCTCCTAGCTTTTATGAAGAAATTCAAACAATAGCACCTTATTCTGGTAATGCATCTAAAATCCTGATTGTTGATGATGAACCTGTTAATTTACAAGTACTGCATAATTATTTGTCATTACAAAATTACAGTATTCTACATGCAGGATCAGGACAAGAAGCTTTAAAGTTTATAGAAGAGGGTTTTAGACCTGATGTCATTTTACTTGATGTGATGATGCCACATATGACAGGCTATGAAGTCACCCATACATTACGTAAAAAATAGCAGGCTATTGAAATGCCTATTTTATTATTAACAGCTAAAAATCAAGTGCAAGATTTAGTGCAAGGTTTAGAGGCTGGGGCTAATGATTATATGACTAAACCAATTTCTAAAGAAGAGTTATTAGCCCGAGTTAAAACACATTTATCACTGAAAACGCTCACAGCTGATAATTTACGTATGAGTACAGAGCTGGATATTGCTCGTCAATTGCAACAAATGGTTTTACCCAAGACATCAGAGTTACAGGCGATTGCAGAGCTAGATATTGCTGGCTGTATGAAACCTGCTGATGAAGTAGGGGGAGATTATTATGATGTCCTAGTACATAATGGGCATATTAAAATTGGGATTGGTGATGTCACAGGGCATGGTTTAGAAAGTGGTGTATTAATGTTAATGGTGCAAACAGCAATACGTACTTTATTACTGGCTGATATTGAAACCCCTGAACAGTTTTTAAATATTGTGAATGCGGTGATTTATCAAAATATACAACGTATGGAAACCGATAAAAACCTGAGTTTATCTTTATTAGATTATCATGCAGGGGTACTAAAAATTACAGGGCAGCATGAAGAATTACTCTGGGTACGCCAAAATGGGCACGTTGAAGTGATTGATACCTTTGACTTAGGTTTTACCATTGGTCTTGAATCAGATATTTCTGCTTATGTATCTCATTTAGATATCACATTACAAGCAGGAGAAGGGCTTGTTCTTTATACTGATGGCATCACTGAAGCCTTGAATGTAGACAAAAAAGAATATGGTCTAACACAGTTTTGCAATGTGATCAGCCGTCATTGGTCTGGATCTGCTGTACAAGTAAAAGAAGCCATCATGGATGATTTAAGCAATTATATCCAAACTCAAACTGTCTTTGATGACATTACATTATTAGTTATCAAGCAACGTTAGCCCATATCAATAAAAAATATTTATTCCTCTCATTTATCTCTATTTTTTTATGAAAATGCAGAGATAAATCAGCAATTTTAAAGTGAAACTGTTATCCTGTGATGTTTTTCACACAAAACCAAGAGACGATACAATGTCTGACGTAAAATTAGATACAGTTGAAGCCAAAGCAAGTTACGGAATTGGAATCCAAATGGGTCAACAACTTGCTAGCAGTAACATTGATGGCTTAAATGTTTCCGCTATTGCACAAGGAATTGAGACTGTTTTATCAGGTAACGTACCTGCTATTGATGTTAATGAAATTAACAATGCATTACGTGAAGTTCATGAGCGTGCTGAAGCTGTTCATGCTGAAAAAGCAAAAGAAGCGGCGGCTGAAGGTGATGCTTTCTTAAAAGCAAATGCAGAACGTGCTGAAGTCTCTGTAACAGAGTCTGGCTTACAGTATGAAGTATTAGTAGAAGGAACAGGTGAAATACCTTCATCTGATAAAACTGTACGTGTTCATTACCACGGTCAGTTAGTAGACGGCACTGTATTTGATAGTTCTGTACAACGTGGTGAACCTGCTGAGTTCCCTGTAACAGGTGTGATTGCTGGATGGGTAGAAGCATTACAATTAATGCCTGTTGGATCTAAATGGAAATTAGCCATTCCTCAAAACTTAGCTTATGGTGAGCAAGGTGCAGGGGGTGCTATTCCTCCTTTTGCAACACTTGTTTTTGAAGTTGAATTATTAGCAATCGTTTAATAATTGATGCTTAATTTTAGTGTGATGGTTTACAGTCATTGATATGACATCACACTGAAATTTAAAATTGATGAGACATTTTTTATATTTTGTCTCATTGATTCCCGCCTTTTTGTCTCTCCCAATTTTATTTTAAAAAAAGGTAAAGTATGGCTTACGTTTATCTTATTATTGCCATTACTGCTGAAGTGGTGGCAACCAGTGCACTCAAAGCCTCTGAAGAGTTTAGTAAACTGCTACCAAGCCTTATTGTCGTAATAGGGTATAGCACATCTTTTTATTTTTTAGCCTTAACACTCAGACATTTACCCATTGGTATTGCCTATGCACTGTGGTCAGGCTTAGGGATTATTTTAGTCACTTTAGTAGGGATTGTTGTCTACCATCAAACCCCTGATTTACCAGCATTAATTGGGATGGGGTTTATTATCACTGGGGTAGCTATTATTAATCTTTTTTCCACAATGAGCCATTAGATTTTTTTAGCTAGTTAATGGCTCCAGAATGATTGACCAATGCTTTAGCTTTTCTTCTTTTGTAAGACGCGCCATGGCGGGGCTACTGGAGGGAAGACGGTAACTAGGCATGGACTGTAAATGAGGTGCTAAAGTAGGTATAACCCGTTTTTTATATTCTTGTTCTGCTTTTGCACCGTTAAAATAAAGGGTTTTAATCTGTGGATGTGTTGCATAAAATTCAGCAAAATCATTGATGACAATAGAGTCATTACGTATTGCTGTATCTAAACTACCTTCTCGCTCACATGACATTAATACATCCCATATGGCAATATTTTTCTTTTTTAATAAGGCAATTTTTTGTTCATAATGGATATCATCATCACTCCCCAATAGCTGAGTGATGATATACCAAAATGCATTACGTGGGTGAGCATAGTACTGCTGTAAACGTAATGATTCTCCCCCTGGCATACTACCAATAATTAAGATTTTGGCATGTTTGTTTGAGAGTGGGGGAAAACTAGAAAGTACGACATTTGTCATAAAATATGATAAAAACCCATTAGGAATAAACAGTGATATATTTTGATAATACTTTATGTATTTCAGGTAAATATTCAGTATTTAGTATATCATAATGCGTACTATTGATTGTATGAACATGTAATTGCCCTGTCACCCAAGGCTGCCATGCTTTAATCGGATCACGTACATGAGTACGTAAACCCGCAGAAAAAAAGACAACATCTCCTTGATAAGGCTTAGGTTGGTAAGTACTCAATGCGGTATGATTATTTTTAAAGACAGAAAAAAGCTGTTCAAACTCTACATCATCCATATCTAAAGGAATAATATCAGCCTGTTGTGCTTGAATAAAAACAGTATGAAGTTTTTTCTCAGCAGAATCTGTCTCAGGAATAGAAATAGATAAGCCTAAATCTTTGGCAAAGGCTTGGTAAAGATCAAGCTCTGTTATTGCTTCCTGTGCTGGTGGAAGGTAGCTATCTAGTAAGCACACTAAGCCCACTTCCTTACCTTGCTCTGTCAATTGTCGCGCCATTTCAAAGGCAATCACCCCACCTAATGACCAGCCTATCAGCTGATAGGTACCTGTCATATATTTTGCTTCAATTTGGCGTAAATAATAAGCTGCCATAGTGGGTATATCTGTTAAAGGCATTTCTTGCTGATTAAACCCTAAGGCTTGTATTCCATAGACAAAATTTGTATTTTCTAAACCTTGTACAAAAGGTAAATAAGCATACACATGCCCACCAATAGGATGAATACAGAAGAAAGGGTGGGCACGGTTCTCACCTGAGCGTAGATTCACAATATTACTTGGTTTATATTGAACCCCTTCATTTTGTAATGCATAGGCAAGTTGTGCAATAGTAGGATGTTTAAATAACGTTGTTAAAGGGAGGCGTTGTTGAAAATGCTTGGATATTTGATTAATCAAGCGAATAGCAATTAATGAGTGTCCACCTAGATCAAAGAAGTTATCTGTGACCCCCACATGAGACAGTGTTAATACATCTTGCCAAATACGACAAAGTTTTAACTCTAATGGATTACGTGGAAGAATCATATCATGTGTTGCAGTATGTTCATTTTCAGGTTTAGGTAAGGCGCGTCGGTCAATTTTACCATTAGGGGTTAAGGGCAATTCATCCAAGAGAATAAAACGGCTGGGTAACATATAGCGTGGTAAATAATCTTGTAAAAACTGTTGTAAAGCAGCAATATTTAAAGGCTCGCTCTCTATATCATGAGTATAATAAGCAATTAGGCTTTGCTCTTTTTGCTCCCCATAAATCATTACAACGGCTTGTTTTATAGCAGGGTGTTGTGCTAATACATATTCAATTTCACCTAGTTCAATACGAAATCCGCGTAATTTCACTTGGCTGTCTGCACGTCCTAAACATTCTAGTTCTCCATTATCATGATAACGTGCCCAATCCCCTGTTCTGTATAGCTGTGTCACACCTTCTCTATCATCAAATGGATTATCAATAAATCGTTCTGCTGTAAGCTCAGGGCGGTTTAAATAGCCTTTAGAAATACCTGTTCCACCAATATATAATTCTCCTGTCACCCCGATTGGAACAGGTTTAAAGTGTTGATCTAGCACATAAGTAGAGGTATTCGCAATAGGTTTACCAATAGAGATAAATTTATCTGTAGCTGAAATTTTATGACAGGTTGACCAAATAGTGGTTTCTGTTGGACCATACATATTCCATAAGGTCACATTACGTAAAGAAATTTGGGTAATGAGATCTTGAGGTAATGGCTCCCCTCCACATAATAAAGTGTGTAGAGAATTTTTTTGCCACCCTGCTGCAATCAATAAGTGCCATGTTGCAGGGGTTGCCTGCATAAACTTAACTTGATGTTGATCGATTAAAGACAGTAAACGTATTCCATCAATAGTATCTTCTGTTGCAGCAATAACAATTTTTCCGCCAATAATAAGCGGCAAATACAGTTCTAGTGCAGCAATATCAAAAGAAATAGTGGTGATTGCTAATAATGTATCTTCAGCCGTGATTTCTAAAGTATCACGCATACTGATTAAAAAGTTATGCAAAGCACGATGGGAAATTTGTACCCCTTTTGGTTTACCTGTCGAGCCAGAAGTATAAATGACATAACTTAACTGTGAAGGCTCAGGGGCTTGTATAGGAGGGGTAAAAGGGTAATTAGCTAAGGTTTTATAAGCAAATAGGCATATTTTTACATTGGGAAGTTTAGGTAATTGGGTAGATAATGAAACCTGCGTTAATAAAAATTCAGTCTCTGAATTCTCCAGCATATAGTGTACCCGTTGTAAGGGGTAACTAGGATCAATAGGAATATAACAAGCACACGCTTTTAATATTCCTAATAGCCCCACCAGCATATCCACACTACGATGCATTGCTAAGGCAACAAAATCCCCTGCTTTAACTCCTTGGTGATGCAGATAATGAGCGACTTGATTTGAATACATATCAAGCTGTTGGTAACTCAATTGCTGTGTACTATCAGTCACTGCAATGTGGTCAGGGCTTGTCTGTGCATAATGAGAAAAATACTGTAAAAAACTCCCTTCTAAGCTTGTATTATCAAAAGTATTATTCCATGTATGACATATTTGATATTGCTCTTCTTGTGTAAGCAGAGGAATTAAAGATAAAGGGGTATCAAGTTGTTGAGGAAGATTTTTTAATATTGTGCAACAATGGTTTAATAACTGCTTGATAAAAGAAGGAGTAAATTTTTGTACCGCATATTCTAAACTTAAAGCTAGTTGATGACCTGCTTTAACAGAAAGAACCAGTGGGTAGTGTGTATGTTGTAATAGATAAAAATAGTGCTTCTCCCACTGTGCACTTTGTTCACGCAAACTATCATTTACATCATAGTTCTCAAAAACAATAATACTTTCAAATAAGGCAGCCCCCTGTGGTAAACGACTGCAATTTTGTATCATCACAGGTGGTGTATGTTCATGTGCTCGTATCTCTTTTGAATAATTATTTAATACATTAAATAAAGAACGTGGGGTTGTCGTATCATCAACAGTTAATGCAATAGGCAGGGTATTAATAAAAAGCCCAACCATATTTTTACTTTGAATACTTTTATCAAAATGACGACAGGCACGTGTTGCCCCAAAAACAATATGCTGCTCTTGACTATAGCGATATAAAATCGTTGTCCATGTAATTTGAATTAAAGTATTAAGGCTAACCCCCCACTCTGCAACAGCCTGTGTTAATTGCTCAGTTAGAGCACGATCCACAGTCATTGTCATTTCTTCATGAGATAATTCATTTCCCGTTTGATATTGTGGTAAACAAAAAGGTAAGGGGGTAGGAGCCACCACATTTTTTAAATAATTTTCCCAAAAAGGAATACTTTTATCATGATTATAATCGGTTAACCAATGTAAATATTGGCTATAACAAGGAGGAAGGGGAAGTTCAAGATCTTCTCTTTTTTGTAAGGCATAATAATAAGCAAAGACCTCTTTTAAAATACTAAAACGCGAACGTCCATCTAATAAAGCATGGTGATATGTCCATACAAATTTATACTTTTGCTTTGCTAAACGTATTAAAGCAAAACGCATAGTGGGAAATTGATCTAGAGGAAGATCCGCTTTTCTGTCATCAATTAAAAATTGTTGGAATTTTTTGTCCTGTTGCTGAGGTGTATCATGATACCAATCAATAGCATGTATTTCACATTGTATGTCTATATCAGCATGAATATGTTGAACAGGGGGTTCTTGTGGATCTAACCAGTGAAAACTGGTACGCAAAATAGCATGGCGTTGTATCACCTTTTTCCATGCTAATGAGAAATTTATATGGTGAATAGCTTCATTTAACTGCCATATAAATTGCTGAGTGTAGACCCCTGCATGTTCTGTATACAAGGTATGAAATAACATGCCCTCTTGAATTGCCGTTAATGGATAAGCGTGTATGCTCATAAATAAATTCTCTACAATACCGGGTTATTTTATTTTTATAGATACTATTATTATAATTTTTAATTATTTATAAAGTTAATAAATCTAATTTAAAATAGTATAAATTGATATTAACCAGTGTTTTTTTTATATCCACTATAAAAATAGATTTTAATGAAAAAATACAGCTCATATTTAAGGTAAATATAAGCCCATATAGTAAATCAATACCTCTATTCTTTTTATGCCCTCTTGAAAAAAAGCATGGCTTCTATAAGGGTAAAATGCTATATAATGTATTATAATACAATTGTTTATAGACACATCATAAACACTGTTAATATCGCCTCATGCATCAAAAATTATGTATGCAAGTACATCATAAGTGAGATTATCAAAGATGACAGCTTTTTTTAATACTTTCTTTCATACATGATAAACAAAATACTATTTTTGCATACAATCTCTTAGATTATTCTAAATACACCCATTTTTTAGAACTATAATTTTATTATAGATATTTTTGTAATAATTTCCCTTTTTTTAAATGAAAAAAATACTCTTTTCATAGTTATTTATATCATAGTAAACTACTACTTAAGATATCTTAATTAAATTTTAGTTTTTAAAAGGAGCCTAATAAATGTGCTACAAAAGGGAAAAGGGGGCGTTCTATACGCTATTGACTTGTATACTTTTATATGTACAAAGCAACGTATATGCTGTTGAGTATAAGGTGGGTATTTTTGAAGCAGGCACATCCTCTATTTATACAGAGACGCTGCGTGCTACAAAAATTGCCTTAAAAGAAATGGGCTGGGGAGATAAAGTTAAGTTTCCTGAAGATGCTTATATTAGCCCTGGTTGGGAAACAGAAGCCCGAAAAAATTGGGATAGTGCAGCACAAGGTTTATTAGCACGCAAAGAGTTAGATTTATTCTTTGTACTAGGGACAGATGCAACAAGTGTGATGCTTAAACATAATACTGGGGGAAAGCCAATTGTTGCAGGGGGTGTCAGCGATGCAGTACGCTCTAAATTTGTATTAAATGAACATGATTCAGGCGTGGATAATTTTACTATCCGTATTGTCCCAGGGCGATATGCACGTATGTTCCGTATTTTTCATGATGAAGTAAATTTTCAACGTCTGGGTTTATTATATATGGACACAGATAATGGGCATAAATATGCGAATGTAGCCGATGCAGAGTTGGTTGCTAAAGAACGTGGCTTTAAAATTATCCCATATAAAATATCAGCTGATCAAACCCCTGAGCAATGCTTAGAAGCATTAAATCATTTAATTAAAGAAAAAGTTGATGCGTTTTTTATGCCTTCTTTAACCTGTTTTGAATGGAAACGTTTTGATGTGCAAAAGCATTTAGAATTATTAACTAAAAATCGTATTCCTACTTTTGCTCGTCAGGGATCAGAAGATGTACGTGGTGGGGCATTAATGGGATTTTCTACTGTTGATTATAGTAGTCGAGGACGTTTTCTTGCAGAGCGTATTATTCAAGCTTTACAGGGTGAAAAGCTCCGTACATTAAAGATGGTTGATAATGCACCACCTAAAATTGCATTAAACCTGTATGTTGCTCAAGAGATTGGTTTTGATTTATCATTTGATATCTTAGGAGCAAGTGATGAGATTTATCAAGAAATTAGCTACCCTGAAGATCGCTTAGTTAAATAGCAGCAGCTACAAATGTAGCGTATTTCTAGTAAAATATTTATTTTTACTGATATTTAGTAGAGTCAATATATGTATGACTTAACTTAATAAACTGCCATGGCAGTATTTTTAATATCAGTAACTTACTGGGAATACGCTGATATAGTGAATAGTAATAGATTAAAAATCTGTACCAATGGTTAAATGGAACCGCCAAGGTTTATCTTTCTTATTTAAACCCCGTGCAATATCAAGCCGTACCGCACCTATAGGTGAATACCAACGCGCCCCAATCCCCACCCCTTTGTGTAAATCTATTTTATTATAATCATTAAATGCATTCCCTATATCGTAAAAGATAGCAGCCCCCCAATCTTTTAAAATACGATAATCATATTCAATACTTGCAGCAATAAGATGCTTACCACTGACTAGGGAATTACTGCCCCCATCTAACTCTTCATAAGCATAACCGCGTACACTACGATCTCCCCCTGTCCGAAATTGCAAAATACGAGGCAAGATACTAGAGGTAAACCCTAAATCAGAATCAGTACTGGTTTGGGTGGTGGCATCTGTATAGGCAATATCAGCACGAAATAATAAGCGTCCATTTTTATGAATTTTCCGAATAAAATTCCCTTTCAAATGGATTTGCCAAAAGGATAAGTTAGAGGCGAGGGTATCAAAACCTCCTTGTAAGGTGAGCCCTAATTTTTTTGCATTGGTTGGGTATAAAGGATTATCAATATCACTATAAACCCATTGTATACTTGGAATTAATACACGAAACGTAGGATCTAATACCCGTCGTTCAAACTCATTAATATCATCTAAAATCTCTGTACGATCAATCGGATCAATATCACCTAATAGCAAATCAATTAAGGCATAACGTTCTTCTAAATAGGTTAAGCCCCATGTTTCTTTTACATGAATATTATTAAATAAATGACGTGTATGATGTTTACGAATACCTAAAGAAGTATCTTCAAAACGGGTAGAACCATCTAGTGCTGTTTCATTTTTTGAATTGTAATTAATAAAAACTTCAAAGTATTCACGAGGGTGAGATTTTAAAGGGACTTCATACGCTAACTCTAAGAAACGCCCTCGTTGCTTTTGAGTTAAGGCTAAGGCAGAGCGTAGTTTATGTCCTCGACGATTAATATAGTGAGTTTTGACTTCGGCAGTTAAACGCAAACCTGTATCCGTACCATAACCAATTTTACCTTTATACGTATTACGCTTACGCGGTGTTAATTGTACATGTAGGTTAACAAACTTTTTACTTTTTTGTTCTTCATAGCGGTTTTTAATGCGCACTTTCTCAAAATAACCACTTTCATTCATAGCATCACGAAATCTGAGCATTTTTTTAACTGAATAAGGTTCCCCTGTCTTAAAGCTAATAAATTGATGTAGTAATTTTTTACTAAACTTTACATCGTTAAAAACAACTTCACCAAAGTGGTAACGCTTTTGACTATCTAAATGTAGAAAAATAGCCATTGTATAAGCTTTTTCATCAAACTCTACATATTGCTTAGGCAAACTTACATCAAAATAACCCCGTTCTTCTGCTAAATTAAGTAATTTACGTTTTGCTGTTTCATAATCAGTATGATGAAAAATCTTACCTTTCTTAATTGGTAGCTTATCTAATAATTCCGCAAAAGCAGGATCATACAACGCATCACCTAAAAAACGAATACTGATTTTTTTAATCCGTACAGGATCATTCTTAGTAATACGATAGTGTGCACGCCATTCTTTAGAGGGAGGGGAAGGGGGAGTCAGCTGCGCTTCAATGCTAGGACGGTAATAACCAAAAACTTTTAATGCACTATGTATTTCTTCTGTGGCTTGCTTATGCAATCGCCTAATACGTTTTTTATTGAGTGAACTGTGGTTTTTTCTTTGCTCTATACTTAAATAAGCTTTCACATTTTTTAATAAAGCTTCATCTTCTTTTGATCCTACACCCGTCACAGTAACCAAAACATGATCTACTATTTTCTTAGCATCTTGTTCTTTGGCATAGCCGTATTCATAAGATAACAATAATGCACTACATATTCCTATTACCCATAAAAATTTGCGATATAGCAACATACATTCCCTATTTTTATTTTTAAATTTCTATGACTATCACTGTGTGGGTACCAGTCAGATCATATTATTTATCATTAATAGTATTAAAAAATATTAAGTGGTCGATACTATTTTGTTCAAAAGAATAATACAGTTTATATTATGATTCATCTTTTTTAAAACGATGAATTACGCGTCTATCTTTTTTAGTGGGTCGTCCCATGCCACGTGGACGTTGTTCTGCATACATTTGCTTCCGTGCTTCCGCACCTAAAGCACGCTTTTTCTGGCTTTCTTCTGTTTCTACATATAATAAAGCCGCCTCTGTTGCAGAGCGGCGTTGAATGGAGAGGGTAAGGACTTCAACTATCCATTCAATTTCCCCCTTACGTATTGTCAACATATCACCAATATGGACTTCTTTTGCAGGCTTGGTGCGTTGGCTATTTAAATGTACTTTCCCACCGTTGACAGCTTCAATGGCTAAATTACGGGTTTTAAAAAAACGTGCTGCCCACAACCACTTATCAATGCGTGTTTTAGTTGAACCTTTATCAGCAGACATAAATTATTAATGACTCCAAAAAACAAATCTTATACCTTCTTTATTTATTAATGCCAAAATAAAAAGTACATAAGATAGATTAAAATTAGCAAGTTATCATAACATTAATTTGTTAATTTAGTGTTTAAAAATCATGGTCATTTAAAATAGGAAAAAATGTATTCTGGCAAGGCAGTATTGATACAAGAAGCCCAATATTTTCAAGATATAGTAGCCTATTGGATTCAGTATCAAAATATTACATCTAACCTATTCTATTTCTATAATAAGGTATGTGTAATATCCGTCAGCATATTTATTTATGTTAAATAAAGAAAGGGTAAAAAGGAGGGAAAATCTTATACTAAAGAAGAAAAGGGATGTAATTCACCACGTTGTACTTTTAAACAACGCTCTAAATAGACACGAGCTGCTTCATCTTGTTCATTAATACTTAATACTTTTTCAAAAAATTCACGTGCTCGCTCGATTTGTTGCCCATGATATGAGACACAGCCTTCTTCAAAATCAGCCAAAGTTTGTTCTTTTAATACAATAATATCTGCCGCATCCCCATCAAATACTTCATATACAGTTACTGCTTCACTTTTCCCTTTTACTTTTACACGATCAATAACACGAATTTTATATTTAGATACATCTTCTAATTTTTGGTAGGTATGCTCGGTAATCAGCAACGCCGTCCCATAGACTTTAGTTAAGCCTTCTACACGTGATGCAAGGTTCACCGCATCAGCAATCACAGTTCCATCCATACGGTTAGGTCCCCCTACAGTCCCCAGCATTAAAGGGCCTGTATTTAACCCAATCCCAATTTGAATTTGTTCAAACCCTGCTTCTAATAACACCATATTATGGGTGACAAGCGTTTTTAACATGGAAATAGAACCACGGACGGCATCATCTGCATTAGTGGGGAATAATGCCATAATTGCATCCCCAATATACTTATCTACAAAGCCATTATTATCAACAATATTAGGCTCCATTTCCTTTAGATAAATATTAATAAAGTCAAAAATAACCTCTGGCTCCATTTTCTCTGACATACTGGTAAACCCCCGAATATCAGAAAATAAAACCGTCATTTCTTTTTCAACATGATCCCCAAGCTGTACATCCACCACACTTTGTTTATTTAATAATTTTAAAACTTCACGTGGCATAAATCGCTCGTAGGCGCGACTTAACTCAGATAGCTCTTTTGTAAATTTCTCACGCGCCACCTGTTCAGGGGTTTGGCATTTATCACAATAGGCTTGTGTTGTTTTATCACGAGGATTAATTGCCAGCACATTATTAAACATATTTAAGGCTTGGGTGAATTCTTTTTTCTGGTATAAATGACAAGCCTGCTCAAATTCTGCACAGGTTTCTGTCTTTAAAATAACCTGCTCTTCATCATTACTATCATAAGCTTCATAAATATTACTAAACTCTTGCTTTTTATCGTTTTTATTCGCTAAAATATCAATAAATCGAATATGATAACGTTCTTTATCATCCAATTTTTGATAGGTATTTTCAGTTAATAGTAAATTTGTTAAATAAGTTTGTGTTAACTCTTCCACACGGGTTGCAAAACTCACTGCATCAGCCAATACGGTTCCATCCATGCGGTTTAAACTTCCCACTGTGCCTATCATCATCATATCTGTATCTAAACCAATCCCGATTTGAATTGGCTGATAACCCGCTTCTTGCAGCATTTCATTATGTTCTGTCAGCTTTTCACACATTGAAATAGCACAATCTAAGGCATCATTTGCACTACGGGGAAAAAGTGCCATGATAGTATTACCAATATATTTATTAATAAACCCATGATATTTACCCACTAAAGGCTCCATTTTGCCTAAGTAAGCATTAATAATATCAAAGCTTTCTTGTGGGGTTTGCCGTCCTGATAACTGTGTTAAACCATAAATATCAGCTAATAAAATAGTCATCTCACATTCAGCATAATCCCCCAAGCTTACCTCTGTAATACTTTGTTTATGTAATAGCTTGATAAATTCAGGTGGGATAAAACGTTCATAAGCTTTATTTACGTGATACAATTCATTAGCAATTTTTTCACGTTCAGCCCTTTCCAACTCATGACAACGATCAATATAAATATGCGCCGCTTTATCTTGTGGATTAATGGCTAAAACTTTATCAAAATATTCACGTGATTTTTTAATTTCATTATTATGAAACGCATGACAGGCAGTTTCAAAATCCACTAAGGTTTTTTGTTTTAACTCAAAAACAGCCGTTGACTCAGTATCAAAAACTTCATATAAAATAGTTTTAATATCAGTATTTTGAATAGATAAATAATCTATAAATCGAATATGATAAAGGCTTGGATCTTCTAATTTTTGGTAGGTTTCATCTGTAATTAACAGTGGTGCACTATAAAAACGGGTAAGGTCTTCAGCTTGTGAAGCAATATGTACCGCATCAGAAATCACAGTACCATCCATATGATTCTGCCCCCCTACAGTCCCCAATAATAAATTACCTGTATGCAAGCCAATCCCAATTTGGATAGAAGGATAATGTGCTTCTTTTAATAACTCATTATAAGCTACTAGGGATTTTAACATCGCAATTGCCCCCTGTATGGCATCATCCACACAACCAGGAAATAAAGCCATGATTTCATCTCCATTATATTTATCAACAAAGCCACGGTGTTTAGCCACCACAGGCTCCATTTGCCCCAGATAAATATTAATAAAATCAAAAACTTCTTCAGGGGACATCTTTTCAGATAAACGCGTAAAGCCCCGTATATCTGAAAATAACACGCTCATCTCTCGCTCTACCATATCACCCAATTGCACTTCAGCAATATCACGGTTGATGTAGCTTAAAAATTCTTGGGGGACAAAACGTTTATAGGATTTGTTGAGATGGAATAACTCATAAGCAAAACGAGTACGTTCTTCCTCTGCTAACTTACGCTCTGTAATATCAGATAAAGTTGTTAAAGTAATATGTTGCTCGTTATAAACCACTGATTGGCTAGAAAGAGATGCCCAAAATGTGGTGTTATTTAAACGGCGAAACTCCACCTCACAATCACTAGCAAAACCATTATTTTGAGTCAACAGCTCATTAACCCGTTGCCGTTCGGCAGGATTGCAATACAAACGTTCAAAAACCAAGTCATTAAGCTCATCATCTTTTGCACAATGAAACAGACGCACAGCATGTTGATTCGCATACAGCACAACCCCTGTATTAGAGCACAACATAAGAACAGGCAAGGGCATTGTTTCTGCAATTAATTGAAAATGATGTGTATCAGTCGCTGAATCTTGGCTGTGTTGTGTTTTCTCGCTATTATTATGATCAGCCACGTTATTTGTAACTAAGGTTAAGTGGGGTAAATGCTTGTTTGCGTATTGGGTTGATGTATCGTTTTTCATACCAAAGTCACCATTATTTTAGGTAACACAAATGGTGATAGGGTTTTTCATAATATAGATCATAACATTCTAGCTATCATACTAGAACTAATATAGTGCTGTATAAATAAATCACCCTTATTTTTACCAGCAGGCGACTTGCATAGAGAGTATCATTTTACCTTGTTTTAAGTCTTTTGGGTAAATATTGTAGATAAGTTTACTCTTATTATAGGTAAATATTGATGTAAATTACTGTGTTGAGGTATAAATAAAATTATAAAAGGTAATAAATTATGGTAAAAAATCATTATTTATGTATAGATGAAAATACCTAACCATATTAAATTAATAGAACGTTAATTTAGCTACAATAGATTTTTTGGTAGTTCTGAACAAAGTAGTGTAAAAATTCTAATTAAGCCTGAGTTACTGGGGTACGAATTTTTTAATAGCATTATATTTTCAGGACTACCGATTTTTTAAATAAAAAGTACAGTTTTTAACTTAGGAGGGAGGTTATAATGGTGTGAATCACATGGCTATTAAGGAGCTATTATCCTATAACTCAGACTGTAGCTCCTTAGTACTATTATCTTTTTAGGACTGACTGCCCAAATATTATATTAATTAGAATAGTTGAACGTAAAAACTTGTACCATTTGATTTGTGTAAGGGCTTTTCGTCTCACCAACTTTTGTCATGGATAAAGCACCTAGCTTTTTGAATGTATCACTCATACAATCATAAAATTCCTGATACATTTGCCACTGAATTAGTACAAGTGTTCTATTTAAGTTTTTTAACTTACTTCGTGATAATGCAGCACAGTTAGTCTTTTGAAGTGATTCTTTTTCTACAAAATACCAAGGAGTTCCAGGGGAAATTCCCCCTAAGGCATAAACTATACCAGGCATATCATAGGCAGCTAGAATAGGATCTCCTTTTTCAAAATCTGTTTTTTCTTTAATAATTTTATTTAATTCTTCAAAAAAATGCTTAGTTTTAATATCTACTTTTATTCCATTAAGTAAATCTATATTTTCAATAGTTTCCGTTTGATTAATTCGTTTATCTGCTAAACGATAATGGGAATATATCACCCCATCAACTACTTTAGATAACGTAAGTAATGCTACAGTAATAAGTATTATGCTAGATAAAGTATTTACTTCTTGAAATTTACTAAGATATAGAACTAACATTAAAATTAGAGCAAACCAAGTAGTTAAATAAGGGGAAAGGGCTGCTGAAGAAACATTATTAGTACCAACCATCCCCACTATAGGTTCAATTAATAATAATAAAATAACACTTAATATTTTTAAATTTTCTAATGAAAAGAGCTGTTTTATATTATTCCATAATACAGCTAATAAAATACTTAAACAGGCAAATAATATTACTATATAGATATGTGCCGATTTTTCCCAAAAAACTGTGTGGAGTTGGCTGCCTTTATAAAGACCGAGTTGATAAATTTGATATATAAAAAATGTATACAAAATTGTTGACACAACAATGAGTACATTATGTTCTTTTTTTAGATTATATTCTTTATAAATAAAGAATAAGCGTGTTAATAAGAATAAACTAAAAAATAAAAATAAAAATGAAATAATTAAATGTTGAGTAATACTACTAAAATAGTTGAAATATTGCTCTAAAAGCTTTACTGGACCATATACATCTGTTGTACTTGTTAATTTAACACTCTCAACAGTTCCTAATAACCAAGATTGATAATCTTGAATAAATATGAAATATAAAAAAATTCCAATAAAGACACCTAGTATTGGGTATAGAGTGACTATCACTTTTCGGAAATAAAGTAGAAGCAGAAATATAGATAGGGTTAAAAATAAAATAGCTGATGAAAATTTGATAAAAAATTGGAATGCTATAATAATACCTAAAAGCATTAATAACCAAGTGTATTTTTTATTGTTATCATTTTGCTTGTGGTTAGCAATAATAAATAGCAATATTCCTGTAGAAATTAACATTAAATGACTGTTTATTGCATTATAATTAGCAATATAGTGGCTTAGTGAGTAGTAAGATAAGCAGCCTAAAATTAAAAATAATGTATGTGTTAAAAAGTTAATAGATATATTATTTTTTATAAAGTCATTATTTTTTAACCATACCCAAAACCCCCAAGAAAAAATTAAAGTTGATAAAACAGAAAGTATTAACCGTAGCAACCTATATGTAATAATATTTGGGCTTAACCACTCAAATAATTTACTACCTAACATATGGAATGTTGTGACAATAAATGTATATTCTTGAGGGTATTTGTATAGCAGCATAGCAAACCCCTCGTCGGTTATGTCAAACCCTTTGTTAATACCCCATAGGATGGTGCATATAACAGATGCTATTATTACTAATAATAAAGTATTAGTTATTTTTAAGTTTAATGATTTCATTATTTTATTTATTTAGAAATAAGAGAGATTAAAAGAATTTTTTAATTGTTGTTATAACAATATCTAATTCCTCTATTGATATATCATTAAAAAATGGTAATCTTACTAGACGATCGCTAATATTATTGGTGATAGGGCAATAACACTCTTTATCGCTTAGCTTTTGCCCCATATTTGATTTATGTAGTGGTAAATAGTGAAATACTGCCAATATATTATGTTCTTTTAAAAATTGAATAAAATTAGTGCGAACAGCTAATGATGGCATGAGTAAGTAAAACATATGATAAGATTGTTCACAATAAGTAGGAATATTTGGTAAGCATACACTATTTTGTATAGTCCAATCTTTTAAATTTTTATAGTAATAATTCCAAGCTGCTTTGCGTTTTTCTTGTATTTCATCTGATTTATTTATTTGAGCGTAAAGAAAAGCTGCAAGAATGTCAGATAATACATAGCTAGATCCTTTATCTACCCAAGTATATTTATCAATCTCTCCTCGAAAAAAACAAGAGCGGTTTGTGCCTTTTTCACGAATAATTTCAGCACGTTTAATATAAGATGCATCATTAATTATCAATGCACCGCCTTCACCACAAGTTATATTTTTTGTTTCATGAAAACTTTGTGTTGCAAAAGTACCAAATGTACCTAGAAATTTCCCTTTATATTTTCCATATAAACCATGTGCATTATCTTCAATTATTGCTAACTCATATTTTTCAGCAATATTAATAATAGTGTCCATTTCACAACTTACCCCAGCATAATGTACTAATACTATAGCGCGTGTTTTTGGGGTAATCAGTGCTTCTATTTTTGTTTCATCTATATTGAGGGTATCAGCTCGAATATCTGCAAAAATAGGTTTTGCACCATGCATAACAAAAGCTAATGCAGAAGATACAAAGGTATAGGAAGGAACAATAATCTCATCATCTGGTTTTAATTCAAGTAGAATAGCACTTATTTCTAATGCATGAGTACAAGAGGTAGTTAATAATACTTTTTTAGCACCAAGCTGCTCTTCAAGCTTTTTTTGTACTTTTTTCCCAAAAGCACCATCTCCAGCTATAGAGTTATTACTAAAAGCTTCTGTAATTAAACTAGCTTCATCACCTACCCAACAAGGGCGATTAAAAGGAATCATATATTCTATTCTATTAGGTTATAAATGTATAAAATTACTTTGAATAAGTAACTAATTTGAATATTGCTTGATTATTAGGCAATATTTCAACTTTTTTTGCTTTCACATTTTTAATATCATGATTTTGTATCAAGTAATATAAAATACCTTTTATAATATGGTTGTTTGAAGTGATTATAAATTTATCAGGGCTATTTATCATTGAGGGGATAATACTAGCACCATTTTTAATATTAGCTTCTTTCAATTTGCTATAAAATAGAGGTGAAAAAGTTGCTGTACCTCCAGGTATTATTATGAAATTAATATTGTATGTTTTTAATGGATGCATCAATTCCAAATTCATACTCTGTGGAGGAATATAGAATATTTTATTTATATATGATGTGTTAAGCTTTTGAAGTGTGCTTTCTAGTTTTAAAGAGTTATTTTTATTTATATGTAGTATTTTTACATTAAAGTAAAATAAACTTATAGCAATTATAAATAAAACAGTATATGCACTTTTTAGCACATTTATTTTTTTATATGGAAAAGAAAATATAATTAATAAGAAAAAAGATGCACACATCAGTAGTATCGGATACCCTATCCTTACAGGAAAGCGATAAAAAATATCCATATATATTATTAGAGATATTATGTATACAAGGTAAACAGATGATAGACCTATAGCAAACAAATTAAACCCTATTATTGCTGTCATTAATAGTAATAATAGAAAACCTATATACCATTTATACCTTTCAACTAATATATATAATTGTTGAAAGTAGAGTTCAGTATAGATTTTTAGTTTGTTACCCCTACGCTCCAAAAGACTATTATCTAACAAATAGTTTAGTGATTTAACATTAAATTTCTCTTCATCCCCAAAAAATATCCACTCTTTAAACAGTGCAAAATCATTTGTAGTCCACCCAATTTCATTAATTATTTTCATATTTTTAGTTTCTGCTATTTTATCTAAAGCAGGGTAACCATGTAGTGCACCTCTTACCTTATTAAATTCATTGTATTCATTTTGTTGTGAAGAAATGAAATAGGTACGTCCTATATTATCACCTATTAGCAATATTAAAAAAGGTAAAAAAAATACTAAAAAATATAATTTTCTTTTATAGTTTAAAATAAAAAATATAAGAAGGATTGGAAAACTATATACTATAACAGCATAAGAACCGTAAGTTCTTACTAAGAATGCAAAAGAAAATAAAACTCCTAAAATAAATACATTTCTATAAGAAATATTTTTATTATTTATAATTACTAAAAATGCAAATAAACTATGCATGCCAATCATAATACTTGTTGAATTATAATCAATTTGTATTAAAAATAAACTATACAAATAGAGATAAATAAAGATAAAAGGGATTAATAAAAATTTAAACTCATTTATCTTTATTAAACTTTTAATAAAAACAAATAAACCTAATATATTAATGATATATAATGACGCCCCATACCATGGAATTTGAGTTGTTATTGAATATAAAATATTTAAATATTTCATATAAAAATAAGAATTAAATGCTGAGATAAACCCATTTTTTGCATTAAATAATATCGCTATATTATCATTAGTTCCATAAGCTATATGGTTTTGGGTGAGTATATAGGTTATATATATAAATAAACATATAAATAAGTAAATATTATTTTCTAGCTGCTTACAAAATAAATAATTTAATTTTGTTAGATAATGTTGGTATTTCATATTTTAGTAGTCCTGAATAAGTAGTGTTACACAACTAATTTCTTTTTTATATAAAGTGCCAACGTTCTGAAGCATCTGTAACATGTGCAATACTTGCTAAAGAAAATCTTTCTAAAAGTAATTTATCAATGAATTGTTTAGTTTCTTCCGTGATTTGTTTATTTTTAGGATTTTCTACAAATTGGTACTTACATGTATTACATTGATATTTTTGCTTTTTATTGTAAATAGTTCCATTTTTCTTCACATACGAAGAATTACATTTTGGACAGCTTGGGTAGTTCATGGCTCAATAGCTCTTAATTCAAGAATTAAAGGTTTATTTTAGCTTAATTTAGAGGTGCTGCACTACTTATTCAGGACTACTTAAAATACTATTTTATACACTCCGACTTGATATTATAATCCCTAATATTATAAATCCTAAGCCAAATATTTTTTCAATAGTAATTACTTCATCAAATAACCACACAGCCAAAAAAGTAACTAGAACAAAAGATAGGCTCATAAAGGGGTATGCATAACTTAATTCAAACTTAGTCATAGCAGCCATCCAACAAAATGAAGCTATAAAAGCAGAAAAAAAACCTGATAATATGAAAGGATCAATGAATATATGGGCTAAAAAAAATAGTTTATCTAAAAAAAGTTCTGGCAGTGAACCATATTTTGTAATACGCCACTTTAAAATAATTTGACCATAAACTGTAAAAAAAATTGTCCCTAATATATAAAAATAAGCCATATAGTTAATGTTTAACTCTATTTAATTGAAAAAAGTAAGCTGAAAAATAGCTTTTATACCACTTAAAATATATCATTTGCTATAAATAACAATTAAATTTGTTTAGCTTTGGTTAAAAATTTTTTTCAAGTTCTAATAATTCTTTGCTCCTACCTTTTATTTTTTTTGCTGGATTACCAACATATATAGCCCATGACTCTGTTGATTTTAGCACCAATGACATTGTGCCAATAGATGTACCTTTCTTTAGTTCAACTCCTGGGGTTATTATTGAACCTGCTCCCACAATACTATGTTTTCTTATAACAACAGCAGATTTTTTAATTTTCTTATATTTATTTGGGATAGTGGAATTAGTCATTGTTTTCCCACTATAATCATCTGATTGGGTAAATACATGAACAGCATATGCTAAACATGTAAAATCTTCCATAACAATACCTTTTTTACCTCCAGCTAAATTACAATAAGGTGTAACATGAACGAACTTACCAATTGATATTTTTCCAGATAATAAGCAAAAATCATCTATTCTTGAATTATCACCAATTTCTATTTTTTCAGGCTCATAAATACTTGCTTTAGTACTTATTTTTACATTTTTACCAAGTTTTTTAAACCCAATTTTCTTAAGTTTACTATTTTTAATATATGCCATACAGAGTTATTTACTCCCAAGTTTTTTCTTTAACTATATATTGAGGTCTATTTTTTGTTTCATTAAACACTTTACCAAGATAAATACCTAAAATACCAAGTGTCAATAATATTAATCCAGAAAGAAAATAAATTGATACCATTACACTTGTCCAGCCTTCTACTGGTGAGCTATTTATTAAAAATAATATAGTTAAATAAATTGAATATAAAAAAGATGAGATTGACATTATTGAGCCAATACTAATAGAAATTTTTAAGGGTATATTAGAATGAGCAATGATCATATCAAAAGCAAGTGAAAATAATTTTTTAATTGAATAACTTGATTTGCCACAAAATCTTTCTGAATGTTCAACATCAATGGAAGTTGCAGAAAACCCCACCCATCTAACAAATAATGGAAAACTACTACTCTCTTCTTTTAACTTGATTACTTGTTTTATAACTTTTTTAGAGTAAATACCAAAGTTAGCTATTGCTTCATCACTGTCTAAGCCAGTCAAATAATCAAAAATACGATAATAATATTTAGACATTGCTTTTCTAAACCACCCATCCTGTCTTATATTTCTTCTTGCATAAGTAATATCATACCCTTTTGTTGTATTTTCATATAATTTGGGGATTTCCTCTGGTTTATCTTGTAAATCACAATCCATAACAATAATCCATTCCCCCTTTACAAAGTTGAGTCCTGCCATTATTGCTTTATGTTGCCCAAAGTTTCTTGATAATTGAATGCCTTTTATTTTGCTATCTATTTTTGTTAATTGCTGTATTTTTTGCCAAGCATTATCAGAGCTCCCATCATCAACCAAAATAATTTCATAATTATTTACTAATGAAGTTAGTACTAAAGTAAGTCTATTAGATAATTCATCCAAGCACCCAGCACAACTATATACTGGAATAACAATAGATATATCAACAATTTCTTGTTTATTTTTATTCATATGTTTTAAACTGATGGGGATTACATAGTAATATAAATTAATATGTGGTTTTGAGTTTGGAAAGGTGGTTTTACCATAAAATTTAATATGAATTTTATGCTCTAATTTTATAGAGTTGCTAAATTTGATTAATCTAAATAACCATTCATTATAAAATTAGAGACTTTATTTTATCACACATTTAATTTTTAAAAAAATAATTAAATACTATGCAATGCATCAACCAATCGCGTAACGGCAACCACTTCCAGCCCCTTAATTTTATCCTTGGGTACATTGGCTTTGGGCACAATAGCACGTTTAAAGCCGTGTTTTGCTGCTTCTTTTAAGCGTTCATAGCCATTAGGAACAGGGCGAATTTCTCCTGCTAGTCCCACTTCACCAAAAACAACTAATTCATGTGGGAGTGCGATATTACGTAAACTAGATAATACAGATAAAATCACCGCTAAATCTGCGCCTGTTTCACTGACACGTACCCCCCCCACAACATTGACAAATACATCTTGATCATAAGTTGCTACCCCACCGTGGCGATGTAATACTGCTAATAACATGGCTAAACGGTTTTGATCTAAACCTAAAGTGACACGGCGCGGGTTGGGCATGTGGGAGGTATCAACTAAGGCTTGAACCTCTACCAACATTGGACGGCTACCTTCACGAGTAACCATGATAATACTACCTGATACATCTTCTGCATGGCGTGATAAAAAGATGGCTGAGGGGTTATTCACCTCTTTTAAACCTTTATCAGTCATCGCAAATACACCCAGCTCATTCACCGCACCAAAACGGTTTTTAATCGCACGAATGACACGGAAACGACTGCTGCTATCGCCTTCAAAATATAAGACCGTATCCACCATATGCTCTAATACACGCGGGCCTGCTAAGGCACCTTCTTTGGTCACATGCCCAACTAAAAAAACCGCCACATTCATTTGCTTTGCAAAGCGCACTAATAATGCGGCACTTTCTCGTACTTGTGCCACTGACCCTGGAGCGGATTGCAACATGTCAGTATGTACCGTTTGGATGGAGTCAATCACCATTACTCTTGGTTTTTCTTGTTCGGCTATTTTTAAAATACGCTCGACACGGGTTTCAGTGAGCAATTTTACATTGCTGACATTTAAACCAAGACGTTCTGCACGTAAGCGTACTTGTTGTGGAGATTCTTCCCCTGTGACATATAAAGGAGAACCTTGCTCAGTTTGACTCATCGCTGCCAATGTTTGAATTAACAGGGTTGATTTTCCAATCCCCGGATCTCCACCGATTAAAGCCACTGATCCTGTAACTAAGCCCCCTCCTAATACTCGATCTAATTCTGTTAAGCTGGTTGCATGACGGGTTTCTTGTGTTCCTTCTACTTGATCCAAAACACAAACTTGTGCTTGACTGCCTGCATAATGAGCAAAACGAGGTGAACTAGGCTTTGTTTCAGGCTCTGCAATACCTTCATCTAAAGTATCCCACGCCCCACATGCAAAGCATTTCCCGCTCCATTTAGAGCTAGTATTCCCACATTCACGACAACTATAAACTGTTTTTTGTTTTGCCATACTGATATTTTTACCAAAGAAAAAGAGAAAATTTGTACCTGTGTGATCGTTAATTGGTATAATTACGATCTTCACACGAATTACTTTTTTATTTATAGATGATTAAATTTTTATGAGATACAGTCCAAAATCACACTCAGGGTTTACCTTATTAGAAATGCTGGTGGTGCTGGTCATCATTGGTTTACTTGCTGGTTTAGTGGGTCCGGCTTTATTTGGTAATGTAGATGGAGCAAAAGTAAAAACTGCGGACACACAAATTAAAATGTTCAAAGGGGCTATCGGCACATTTTACCTTGATGTGGGACGTTATCCTACTACACAAGAGGGGCTGAATGCATTAATGAACCCGATTAATGATGAAAAAAGTAAAGCTTTTTGGAAAGGGCCTTATTTAGCCGAAGATTTACCCCTTGATCCATGGAATAATGCTTATCAATACAGTGTCCCTGGGGCAAAAAATAAGCCGTTCGCACTGTACTCATTTGGAGCAGATGGTCAAGTAGGTGGAGAAGAATTAAATGCCGATATTGGGCAACTCCCTGCACAGTAAAAGTAGAACAAACATGTCAGGGTATACCTTGCTGGAAATGCTTATTGTCTTGATGATAATGGGTTTTGTGGCAGGGGTCGCTGCACCTCAGCTTGCAAATATGTATGAAAGTGTACAATTTGCTTATCAACGTGATGATGTATTATTAAAAATAAGTGGTTTAGGTTATCATGCATTTCAACGTGGAGATGAATTTGATTTAGATACATACCCTGTAGCGGAAGAAAATAAAGAAACTATTCCATTAGAGTTGCCTGATAATTGGCGCATCAAAGCAAAATCACCTATAAAATATTATGCTAATGGTGTGTGCTCAGGGGGGGATATTGTATTGTCCTATCATCAACGTCATTATCCCATTGTATTAACCCCACCCTTTTGTAAAGCTACTATTTAATGTATAAACATCAAGGTTTTAGTTTATTAGAAGCAATTGTAGCGTTGGTTTTAATCGCTACAACAGGTATGGCATTATTTAGTTGGATTAATACTAATTTATTAAGCTTACAAAAAGTACAAAATGCTCAAATACGTAACGAAGCAGTGCGTAATGCCTTAGCTTTTATTGAAACCATTAACCCAATGGAAACTCCCACAGGGAAAAAGGTAGTTGGGATTTATATATTTGAGTGGCAATCTGAAAAAACACAATTTTTGGCAGATAATGCAAGTAGCTTATTTAAAATGGGACTTTTTGATATAAATGTATCAATCTATATAGATGATAAATTAATAGATTCTTTTTCAGTTAGAAATGTAGGGTATGAACAAGTACGCCTACCAGGTTTTAGATAACGATGTCTCATTACCGTTCTTCTACAGGATTTACATTACTTGAAGTGCTAGTTGTACTTGTTATTACAAGTTTGATTAGCTTTGTGCTGATTTATGCATTTTCTTATGTCACTTTATTGCGAAATAGTTTTATAAATCAAATTAATATTTTGCAAAAAGGAGCAATGCAAGAAACATGGTTTCGCCAATCAATAAAATCTATTACTTTAACGAAATCACACGCTACAGAAGACCATTTTTTAGGTAAACCTCATTTTTTTGAATGCATCACCTTATCTCCTTTGAATGCTTACCAAGGCACACCCATACGAATACGTTGGTCAATTAATAATAAGTTAAATCAATATCAGCTAAACTATGAAGAATTAAATGAACAGGACAATACATGGGATATTATGAGCTGGGAATATGAAAAAGCACGCTTTCAATATGTATCACATACAGGCAAGCATTTTAACCAGTGGCCCCCCAATTTAGGCAGTACAAAAAGAAAACTCCCCACTGCAATTATTTTTCATGGAGTTAGAAAGCAAAAAAAAATCACTTGGTTTATGAATATTACTTCACCTGATAAAGTAGGTATTGATTTACAAAAATGGTGGGATCATTGAATAAATCACAGGGGTTTGTGCTGCTCACTACACTTTGGTTTCTTGTTATTATCACTGTGATGGTAGGATTCTTTGCTGTCTGGACACAACGTGCTATTGATTTAACAGTCAATGCACAACAAAGTAGACAACGACATATCGATATTTATAATACTAAATCAGCTTTAATTTACTTGCTCACTACCCAACCTTTTACTACAGCTGGCTTAACAACAAATCCTGCTATTCTTAAAAAAAATGATGACACACTTTTTTTTACGCCACTAGGTAATGAGATTAATGTTGATAATAAATCATATCAAGGACAAGGAAATGCCTATTTTTCTTTACAAGATGAAGCTGGGCTATTAAATTTAAATCTACTTTCCTTAGATGATACAAGTAAAATAACAGAGCGACAGTTTTACCGTTTACTTTCAGTACTAGGTGTTAATGAAAAATACCATGCAATATTGCTTGCTCGCTTGCGTGATTATGTTGATCCTGATAATAATCATCGCTTAAATGGGGCAGAAATTAACCATTATGAACAAGTTAATTTATCCCCTCCTACTAACCAGCCGCTCTTATCGCCTTTAGAATGTATTAAAGTATTAGGCTGGGAAGAGTTGGATGAGCTATGGAAAAATATGCGCTGGACACAACTTACTACAACATCTTTATCAGGGCATATCAATATTAATTCTGCACCACTTGAAATACTAAAAACGATTGATTATATCAATGATGAAGCTGCACAGCGTATTATAGAAACTCGAAAAATTTATCCAATTTTAGGAATGGAGAAACTAAGTGAAGTAACAGGTATTGCTTTACAATCACAAGCTATTGATATATTTGATTTAGGTTTGCGGGTTTTTCCTTCTCGGTTTATGCGTTTATCACTCTGGCATAAAGAAGCAAATAAAATCCAGCAAATAACTATAGAATTAACACCGAAAGATGATGGGGGGAAACCATGGTATATTACCTCTCATTATGATTACCCATTACATTTTTTAAAAAATATAGCTGATAATGCCCCAATTTCTCTCCAACTCCTTGTTTTTAACTCAACGTTATAAACAAACTCGTACAGATATTACTGAGCCTAAAATTAAAAAAGGGCGATGTGAATGGGTCATATCAAGAAGTTTATGCTATTACAGGCTTTTTGATTTAACAGCTATTCCTGTTGCTCAACGTGCTCATGTTTTAACACACCGCATAAAACAATGGAGTGTCTTTAGTCATTATGGGCAGTATATTGTTTGGCAAAAAGAGAAAGCCCAAGTTTGGATATGGAATCAAGAAAGGTGTGATACACTACAACAAGATTTAATGCTGAGTGTTAAAAATGTTGTTTATATTCCTGAAACATTACTAAAACTTAAATCAGAGAATGAATTTGTTATTGTTAAATTATCTGAAGGCTATGAAATGCAGGTATGGCTTAATGGATATTTATCTGCAAGCCATTGGTTAGATCATTCGCCCTCTAATGTAGAAATAGCAAGTTTTCAACGTAAACATAAGCTAAACAATAGTACTAGCATTGAACATATTGATACCTCTGAATTACTAGAGAAACCATGGGGTAAGAATAAACGGGGTGTACAACTTGGGATTGTGTATGCTGAAAAAACAGTTAATTATAGTATTATACTGATTTTATTTTCAGTATTATGTTGGCAAATCACTAGCATTTGGAAATGGAAACAGGCAACAACAGATGTATTACAACAAATTGATATACTCAGTGAAGAAACTGCTCAAATCCTAGATGCACGTAATCAAGTTTTAAAAAATCTTGAAATAATAGAGCAATTACATACACTTGTAAGGTTTCCAACACAATTAGAAATCATGTTAGCTGCCGCAAAATCATTACCGACTAAAAGTGCACGCTTTGTGGAATGGGATTATCAGTTAGATAGCCTAAGCATCACAATACAATCAATTTCTATTGATCCTATTTTGTATGTCACCGCCTTCCAAAAAGCCCCTTTTTTTGAAAATGTAACGATTGAAAATACAAGTAAAAAGGATGAGCTAAAAGTACGTATGAATATTGTTGAGATAAAATGATTAAACAGTTATTATCCGAATTTAAAACAGAGATTGAAGGTAATATACGTTTACGTATAGGTCTGTGGTTGATCATTTTTATTATTACGTTATACTGCCTGATTTTATTGCATAATTATCAACAAAGCTTAGAAAAATCACATAAGCAAGCCTTAAATAAACTCAATAAAATTGAATTTATTATCCAGCAAGATGATTGGCATCAGCGATTAGAAAAAATTCAGGCCGTTAAAACCCAGCTAGAAACACAATTATGGACAGCAACCAGCCAAGGTTTAGCCCAAGCAAGCTTACAAGCATGGCTTGATGATGTGGTGAATAAGCAAATCAATTTACCTCATGCGCAAATAAAAATAGCCACCGCGCCTATGACTAATACATTGCCTGAAATGAAGTTACTAAAGGTTAGTGCTCGTATTGAGGCACGATTAGTTGGTTCTAAACTAGAAAGCTTGTTAGAAAAAATTGCTAGTCATAAATATATGGTATTAATTGAACAATTAAATGTGAAAAAATCGTATATTAAAAATGTTCTACCTAAAGTTTCTATTATTGTAGTGGCTTATTTCAGCATTCATTCATGATGTTAAAAAAAACGATACTCATTATTGGTATAATGGTTTTAAATGTGTTCGGGGCACATTATTATTTTGATACACAAAATAAAAATAATAAAAATGATAAGACTTTAGATAAAAATGACTATATTCTTGAGCTAAAAGAAAATAAAGATTTCTCGTCTTTATCTAAACAATTACATACATTTTATGTATGGGGTAAAGAAGAAAAAGAGAAAAAAGAAACTGCTGATACAGATACTGCAAAAAAAGAAATGATTACAATGCAGTTAAAAGGGATTATTTTAGACAACAATCATTATTATGCTTTACTTTTCAATAAAAAAGAAAATAAAACAGATCGTTATGCAGTCAATACAAAATTAAATGACACAACATCTATCATTACTATTACAAAAGATTTGTTAGAAATTAAAAACCAAGATACCATACAAAAAATCTATCTTTTTAAAGAAAATAATGAGTTTTCATTTTAAACCTTATGATACCCTTACTTGTACCAGATTTACCTACAGCAGAAGAGCTATTACCTTGGTTGCAACAAATTGATGCAAATAAGTGGTATACAAATTTTGGTCCGTTAGTTCAACAGTTTGAAGGAGAACTCTTACAGTACCTTAAGAAATATTCTTCACTTCTTACAGAACAAGAATTTTACCTAACAACGACCAATTCAGGTACCAGTGCCATTGAGTTAGCATTATCTACCTTAGATCTGCCAGCAGGAAGTTGTATATTACTGCCTGCTTTTACATTTCCAGCCACTGCAACGGCTGTATTATCTGCAGGTTATATTCCCGTTTTTACCGATGTTGATGATGATATATGGGCACTCACTCCAGAAATAGCTAAATCAATTTCTTCTGCTACTAAGATCGATGCTGTATTACCTGTTGCCTCTTTTGGTTATAGCTTAGATGCACAGCTGTGGGATGATTTTTATCTTGACACACAAATTCCTGTTATTATTGATGCCGCTGCTGCCTTTGGTAATCAAAAAATTCCTCAACACTGTACTGTAACATTTAGTTTACATGCAACAAAAGCTTTTGGAATTGGTGAAGGGGGCATTGTTGTGTCTTCTTCAGAAGAAATGATTAAACAAATAAAAACATTGAGTAATTTTGGTTTTCAAGAAGGCTCTATTGCTCAAGCAGGATGTAATGCAAAGCTTAGTGAATATCATGCTGCAGTAGGTTTAGCACAATTTAAACGCTGGAATAAAATAAAAGCACAGCGTATACAATTAACGGCTGATTATATAAAAATCTTAAAAAATAATTCAGCTATTTCATGGAATAAAGCTATTCAAAACAATGTATCCAGTGTTTTCCCTGTTACATTTAATGCTGATATTAACATTATAGAACTTGCTGATTTTTTAGATGGGCAGGGCATTTTAACACGGTTTTGGTACGCTCCTCCATTACATGAACATCATGCATTTAAACATTACAGTTATTTTGGTATCAATCAACAAACAGAATTAATGCATACCAAAAAATTAAATAATTCACTACTTGGTATTCCGTTTCATACCCGTTTGACAGCAGATAACCTAGACTATATTGGTGAATATTTAAATAAAGGAATACTAAAAAATGGAAAATAAAGACTTAACATTAGATGAATTTGAGCGTTTAGTGTATACCCGCCAATATGAGCAAGCCACTCAAATGTTAATTGCTATTGTTTCTAATATTATTGAGCAGGGGACAGGGGTTACCAAAGATGATGGGACACCACTTGATGACCATATGGCGTTTGCGTTTTATACACGCTTTGCCAGTGCCATTACAGCCTTAATTGTTGATCCTCATTTTAGTATTTCTCCTGTAGGATTTTGTCATCTTATGGTACACCAACCTGCATTGGCTGCTGCATTAGAGAGTAGTGCCTTTGAAGGTCCTGATCACATATTAAGAGTCATTGGGAAGCAAAACCAACACGGACAATTTTCTTTAGAGGGTGAACAAGCAGTAATGAAGTTTTTAACTGCTTACTCTCTTTACACTGCAACAAATATAGATATTGGAACTTTATTAAAAACAGCTCCTTCTATTGCATTATCTTCTTATTTATCTTTGCTTTCACCAAGAATGGTATTAACACAGCAAGCAGAGGCAAAACGTACTGAATTGCTCAATATGGCAGGGTTGTTAGAAAATATATCAATATCTTTTGATGTACAATCTGTTCAATTATTAACTACATGGATGTATTGCAGTTATGCATTACAAGAAGAAAAACACCATGTAAAAAAATATTTAAATAAAATGTTACAAGAATGGATGCAGCAAAAAGGGGTTAAAGCCCCTCATATACCGAAAAAAAGGGTATTAAAAAAACGTCCAACTATTCTTTTGCCATTAGAAATATTTACTTCTATACATGCGATGTACCGTTGTTATGCACCTGCTATTGAACAGTTAAAAGAAAAATTTAAATTAGTGGCGATGGTAGAAACTGGGAAAATTGATGACAAAGCAAAAGAGCTATTTGATCAAGTCATTGAGATAAATTACCATCCTGATGAACTTAAACAACTAATTGGTAAAATTATTAAGCTTAAACCTGATATTATTTATTACCCAAGTCTTGGAATGGCTGCATGGACGGTATTAACAGCAAACTTAAGGCTTGCCCCTATTCAACTTTATACATTAGGACACCCCGCAACGACTAACTCTCAATTTATTGATTATCTCTTTTTAGAAGATATTTATTTTGGTAATGCTGATTGCTTTAGTGAAAAAGTTATTGTCTTACCTAATGGAACACTTCAATTTGTTTCATTACCTAAGCAAATTAATATTCCTGCTAATATAAGAAAGCAGCCAGACACAATAAAAATAGCTATTGCCAGTCGTTCATTTAAAATCAATGCGCAATTTATTGCTGTGTGTAAAGAAATAGAAAAACGCAGTACACGCCCTATTGAGTTTCATTTTTTCCCTAATGAAAGAGGACTGGTTTTTTATTATATTAAGCGTGAAATTTTAAATGAACTTCCTGATGCTATTGTATACCCTAGTAGCTCTTATACCTCATACATTGAGAATTTAAATCAATGTGATATTCATTTCCAAACTTTCCCTTTCGGGGGGTCAAACAGTAATGCTGATTCCATTACCCAAGGTTTACCAATGGTAACACTAGAGAGTAATGAGCCACATTCACGTACAGACTTACCCTTTATTAAATTTACTGGAATGCCTGAATGGCTTGTCTCACAAAATGAAGAAGAGTATATACAGGCAGCATTACGTCTGATCAATGATGATGAGGAACGTATTCAATTAAGTGAACAATTACTTGGTATTGATTTAGAAGATATTATTTTTGATGCTGAGTATAAAAAACACCCTAAGCATTTTTGTGATGCAATGTGGTGGTTATACTCAGAACACGATAGCTTAAAAAATAGCTCTGAGCAAAGTTTTGTATTTGATAACAACTGATGAATATTGTTGTTATAGGCTCTTCTGGACATGCAAAAACAGTTGTTAACTGCATAGAGAAAGAAGGGCAACATGAAATTATTGGTTTTATTGATTCATTCGCTCCAATTGGTGAGTTAATATATGGATACCCTATATTAGGGGATGAGAATAATCTACTTTCCATTATTAATAAATACAATATACAAGGTTGTATAGTGGGTATTGGTGATAATTGGCAACGCCATAAAATGGTTAAAAAAATAAAATCTATAACAAATACATTACATTTTATTAGTACTGTACATCCTCGTGCTGAATTAGCAAAAGGATGCAGCATAGGACAAGGTACCGTTATTTTTAGCCATGTAAATATTGGTAGTGATGTAAAAATAGGTAATTTTTGCCTAATTAATACTGGTGTTATTATTGAACATGATTCATGTGTTGGCGACTATGCTAGTTTAGCTCCAAGTGTAACAACAGGTGGAAATACGTTAGTTGGAGATTTTTCTGCCATTGGGTTGGGGTGTAATCTAATGCATAAAGTAACCATTGGTAAACACTGTGTTCTAGGTATAGGGTCTACTTTATTATCTAATATTTCTGATTTTTGCATTGCTTATGGTAGTCCTGCAATCATTATAAAAAAACGTACTGTAGGTGAACCTTATTTATAATTTTTATACTTTCATTATAAATAATCAACTTTACTCACATAATAGAATAATTATTAAAGTTTTCCTTCATGAAACAAAACATTGATTTTTTATCCATAATGAAAAAAACAATATTTCTTATTTTTTTTATTATCCTTTCTGCTTGTACACCAGAACAGCAAGTAATAAAACTCCCCAAACCATTAATATCAAAAGATAAAAAAGAAGTAAGTTCGCCTACTATTTTTAATGATGAAACTGACGGTAATATAAATAAACAAATACTTAGCACCACTACAAAAATATATGACACACCTAAAATACCACAGGTAAATTCTAATTATCCTATTTCTAGTAAAAATAAAAAAATACCTGTTTTAAATGGCAATGTCAGTCGTATATCAATAGAAAACTTACCTATACCTGCTTTTATCAATGAAGTATTTTCTAATTTACTGGGGTTATCATTTGAAATTGCATCAGAGCTACAAACAAAAAAAGATTTAGTAACACTAAAAACAGCAGAAACATTACCCCCAAAAGAGCTATACCAACTTGCTGAAAATGTATTAGAAAATTATGGTATTAGTATTGTAATCAATAATAAAATAATACGTTTTGTTTCATCTCAAGCAACTGTGTCATCAGAACCCCCTTTATTAATTAGTGGACGTGCATTACCCAGAGTGCCTATTACGCATCGCCCCATTTTTCAATTAATACCTATACATTCAGTCACTAACACAAGTGTTAGTCAATGGATTCGTATGCTTTTTACTGGGTATGATATAACCATGTTTGATGATCCATTTCGTAATGCTATTTTACTCAAAGGTAAGCCTGAAATAGTGACGCAAGTTGTTAAAGCAATTAAGTTATTAGATCGACCTTTTATGCAAGGTCATCATAGTTTACGTATAGAACCTGCTTTTTTATCTGCTAAAAACTTATCTTCAGCACTTATAAGTGTATTACGTACAGAAGGGTATATTATAGGGGAAAAACCTAATAGTAACAGGTTGCAACCTATTATTATTCTATCCTTAGAGGCGATTGATAATATTATTATCTTTGCACAAGATGAAAAATTATTAGAACATGCTAGACAGTGGGCTATTACCTTAGATAAACCCCAAAGAAATACAGCCGAAAAAAATTTATTCTTTTATACGGTAAAAAATACCAGTGCAGAAAGAGTTGCAACAGTTATTAATCAGTTGCTAACAAATACACCACCCTTACCTCAAAAAAATAAAAAGGACATCAAAAATATTAAGAGTATTACTACAGGCTTATCAAATTTAGTGACAGATTTAGCCAGTAACTCCCTTATATTTTCTGGTTTTTCACAGGAATGGAAACGTATTTTACCCATTATAAAAAAAATGGATCAGCCTACACGGCTGGTACTCATTGAAGTGACCGTTGCTGAAATAACCTTAACTGATGAGAGTGGGTTTGGTATTGAGTGGTTATTACGTAATGCAGGTATTGGGAGCCTAACAGGAAGTTTAGGTACATATAAAGGCACAGGGGGCTCAGGAAAGGGTTTAGGCATTAGTACTAAAGGCTTAAATTATTTTCCTGTCAGCAGTTCAGGAGAAACCTTAGCAGTTTTAAATGCTTTTGCCAGTAATAATCAAGTGAATATTTTATCTACCCCTAGAATTTTAGTACAAAGTGGAAAAGAAGCGACAATTAATATTGGTACAGAAATCCCTATTATTACCAGTCAAGGAACCTCTGCAGAACTTAATACAAGTAGTAGTGCAGGGATTCTGCAACAAATACAATATCGCAGTACAGGCTTAGTACTTAATGTAAAACCAATTATATACAGCGGACAACAAGTAGATTTAGATATCTCACAAGAAATTAGTGAAGTACAGGCGAATACAATTAATAGCATTGGTTCTCCTTCTATCTTTAATCGAGAGGTTCAAACCTCTTTAACACTAAAAGATGGAAGCTCTGTTTTATTAGGTGGGCTAATATCCAATAATATTACAAATGAAAAAAGTAGTGTACCTCTATTAGGGGATATACCTATTGTAGGACGCTTATTTGGGGTGGAAAGCACCTCTAATACACGAACAGAATTAGTGATAATGATCATACCTTATATTATAGAAAATGATCAGCAATTAAGAGAAACAACAGAAGGTTTTAGACAACAATTAGAATTTATCTCGTCTGAAACTAAGTAAGGTTGATGAGAAGGTTTTTAATTAGCTAACATATACTGTTCAGTAAGTACTAGAATAGTTTATTATGATAATAACATATAACATTTTTTATTGAATATGCTAAAAAGGTGTTATATCGACTTGGAATATACCTAAACTATATATTATACTTAGGCATATTTAATTTTGAATAGCTTTTTTAGGTAAGCTATAATCAGTTCTACTCTAAAAACAAGTAATCCCAAAGTGGGGTAAACCTCCAATTAATGATTTACTTGGTTTTATGTTAAAGAATAATGGTTTATTTTAGGAGATTTTTGGTTATGAACTTTAGTTCTAAAAAGAAAATATTAGCCTTAGCAATTGCTAATGGTTTATTAGTAACAGCAGCACAAAATGTAAGTGCTGTTGTTAGTTTTGATTCAACAACCCCTACACCTGTTAAGTTTGCATCAGAAATTGTGATTGATGATACAAGTCCAGGTGCTAATGGTTTAACCTTTGATGCGGACAATGCTAATATTTCTGCTACAGGAACCGTTGGTTTTGGTTTAGCAACTGATACAACTTACTATTCTCGTATTGAACTAGATAATACTGCTGAATTTGCAAACGTTAATGGTGCAAAACTGCTTATCAATGCTGCTGGTGGGAGTACTGTAACAGGAGTTTTTCAGTCAGCAGTAACTATTGCTGATACGGCTAATGCTGGGGTGACTCATAGTGTACCAGTAGGTGCTAATGCTGTTGCCACAGCAAATCAAATTGTTTTTAATGAGTTTACAGGTGTTAAACCTAAAAACAAAAGTGACATTAACTTAACTTACTCATTATACGAAAGTGCAGCAACCTCTGTTTCGGGTGGAGCTACAGGACTATTAGTATCAAAAAAAGCTAAGCAAATTACATTCAGCAGTGCTATTGATTTTGCTACGGTTGCCAACAGTGCTCCATTAAAAATTGATGTGTCATTAGACAGTAAAAAGTTTGAAGGTGGTAAAACTACTGTTCACTTAGGTGATATGACTATTCAAGGTAAAGCAGATATTTCTTTAGCTAATGGTTCAAATGCAGTTAATTTAGCCAATGTAGTAGGTACAACTAGTAAATTAACTATTTCAGGTGATTTTGCAGCAGCTGATGGTGATAAAACTAAGGTTTTCTTAGCTGATAATGCTGGTTGTGCTGCAAATCCAGTATCAGCTAACTCAGTTACTGCAACAGAAGCTGTATTTGATATTGGCTCTGGTATGTTAGTTGATAAAGCTGTGTGTTTCACTGCAAGTACTTCAACAGCCATGACTGGTGGGACATACAGTGTTACTTATTCACCTGCTACCTTAACTGCTAGTGATAGTTCAGCTAAATATGCAGCTAGTGCACAAGCTGGTGATTTAGCTACTGTGAAGAAAAATGGTACAACATTACAAACTATGTTCTTCACCAACACAGATGGTTATGTGCCACGTTTCTATTTAACTAATACTGGTGGCACAGAAGCACCTTACTCTATCTCTGTACAAACAGATGAAAAATCTAATGGTGGTTTGGTTGCTTTAGCTGCTGCTACATCAGGGATTATTCCTGCTAACTCAGGTATTTTATTAAAAGCAAGTGAGATTATTGAATCAGGGCAACGTGGAACAGTGATTTTCTCTGTTTCTGCACCACCTGCAAGTATCAATGGTTTATTCCAGGTTCGTAACACATCATCTGGTGACTTCGATAGTTACGAAATGAACAAACAGTAATAATCACCATTTTATCGTAAAGATAAAATTTGATTAATTAAGAAGGGGCAATTGCCCCTTCTTTTTTTTGAAAAATTATGCTTATTCATATCGGTTATCATAAAACAGCCAGCACATGGCTGCAGCAAATTTACTTCTCACAGCATCCTGAGATTGCCTTTATTGGACAACATCCTTTATTATGGCAACATATTATTGCCCCACATGATTTAAATTTTAACCCTACTAAGGTAAAAAATACTTTTACCCCTCTTATTACACAAGCTCAACAACAAAATCTAACCCCTATTTTATCTTCTGAACGCCTTTCTGGTAATCCTCATTCAGGTGGTTATGACAGTGTTATTATTGCAAATCGTTTAAAAACTACCTTTCCTGATGCTAAAATATTTATTATGGTACGTGAACAAATAAGTACTATCGCATCTAACTATAAACAATACATTCGTGTTGGTGGTGTAAGTGATTTAACCACTTACCTTTCTCCCCCTATTGATGGAAAAATCCCGCTTTTTCGAAAAGATAATTTTCAATACCATTTATTAGTGTACTACTACCAAAACCTTTTTGGTAAAGAACAGGTAAAAGTATTGCCCTATGAATATTTTAAACAAAAACCATTAGATTTCATTCATGAACTTAATGAATTTATAGGAATAGCTCAAAATATTAGCTTTCCTACTCAACAACACATTAATACCTCTCAAAAAGAAGCAACTGTTTATATTAATAGATTCTTAAATCGCTTTCATGGAGGCAATTCTTTTTACCCCGTTATCCCTAATCACCCTAATATTTTACAAAAATTATACCGTTTATCGGAAAAATTAGGTGATTACCAAGTTTGCAATAACTGGTTTAAGCTTGAATTAGAAAAGACCATTCAACAACAATTACAACATTATTATCAAGAAAGTAATCAACAATTAGAAAAATTGTGTGATTTACAACTTAGTCAATATGGATATTGTGTCTAAAGATGTTAGATTTTTTAGGAATTGGGGCACAAAAAGCAGGCACAACATGGTTACAGGTGATGCTAAGCCAACACCCTGAGATTAACTTCCCTTTAGGTAAAGAAGTCCATTTTTGGAATCATCAATATAAAGGCTTAGCATGGTATCAAGCCCATTTTTCTGCTACTGATACAAATCACAGGCAGGGAGAAATAACCCCCGCTTATGCTTTTTTACCTGAAGAAAATATTAAAACAATTCACCACTATTACCCTGATATACGTCTTATTTATTTAATGCGTAACCCTATTGAACGTGCATGGTCATCTGCATTGATGGCACTTAAACGTGCTGAATTAATAATTGATGAAACCTCTGATCAATGGTTTATTGATCATTTTTATTCACAAGGATCATTACAACGAGGGGATTATGAATCCTGTATTCGTACATGGCGTAGTGTATTTCCTGAAGAGCAATTATTATTATTATTCTATGATGATATTGCTAAGAACCCTCAATACCTCCTCTCTCAATGTTGTACACATTTAAATATTGATTCCAATTTTTTCTCTGCATTAGCCTCTTCTCAATTAAATCGCCGAGTATTTTCTGGTTCAGGCTATCCTTTACGCCCTAGTTTACGTTTAATACTCAATGATTTATATTTTCCAAAAATAAAAAGCTTATCTAACTATTTAGATCATGACTTAAGTCATTGGTTAAAATAATCCAAACATACTAGTTGTTAACGTATAAATCATCAATATGATTTCAATAGTAGGAAAATCGCCTATTAATTGATAAACTAATCAAAAGAGAGATAAAAGAACTGATGTACCTAATGCAAGTATGATTATTTTTACCGATGTAAGTAAACGCTATACCACAGGACAGGAGGCGTTAAAAAAAGTCAGTTTCCACCTTAATCGTGGAGAGATGGCGTTTTTAACAGGGCATTCTGGTGCAGGGAAAAGTACATTATTACGCCTTATCCCCTTAATTGAACGTAATACAGGTGGGCAGATCGTTGTGCATGGGCAACATTTAGGGCGTTTACCTTCTCAACGTATTCCTTATTTGCGCCGTGATGTGGGCTTTATTTTTCAAGAACATAAGCTATTATTTGATCGCAGTGTGTTTGATAATGTTGCTTTACCCTTGGTGATTGCTGGCTATCGCCCGCAAGATGTGCGCCGTCGTGTACGGGCTGCTTTAGATAAAGTGGGTTTATTAAAAAAAGAAAAGCAATTACCGATTACCTTATCCAGTGGTCAACAGCAGCGGGTGGGGATTGCGCGGGCAGTGGTCAATAAACCGCCTATTTTATTAGCGGATGAGCCTACTGGAAACCTTGATCCAAAACTGGCTCATGAGATCATGCAATTATTTGCTGAATTTAACCAAGTAGGTGTAACGGTACTAATTGCTTCTCATGCTTTAAGTCTGATTAAAAGTATGGGGCAACGTACGTTGGTATTACAGCAGGGGCAGCTAATTGATGACACCTATCCACATCCTTAAATGTAAATGAAACGATCAACACCTTCTAGAAACCATTCTACTCCCCCTCCTTCACGGGTTGTTCCACGTAGCCAAGTTAAAAAAGGTGATGCGTGGTTGATGCATCATGTCTATGTTTTTCTTGCTAGTATTAAGCAATTTTTTCGTACCCCTATTACAAATTTAATGACTGCAGCGGTGATTGGTATTACTTTAGCTTTGCCTACAGGTTTGCTGGTGTTATTGGAAAATGCACATAATTTAAGTGCAAATTGGGGCGGAACGCTACAAATTTCATTATTTTTAGGTATCAATGTGACTGATGAGGTGGCACATTCTTTGTCTGAACAATTATTAAACCGTGATGATATTCAATCAGTGCGTGTGATCACACGTGAAGAAGCACTTAATGAGTATCGTGAATTATCAGGTTTTGCAGATGCGCTGGATGCCTTAGATACAAACCCTTTGCCTGCTGTATTAGTTTTGCAACCCATTAATATTGATGCTAATTTAGATAAAAATAATGGGCTGTTAAGGGAATTAGAAGCTTTACCTGAGGTTGATATTGCCCAATTTGATATCCATTGGTTGCAACGTTTATTTGCTATTTTAGAAGTGATTCAACGTGGTATTATTGTATTAGCCAGCGTATTGTGTGCAGCGGTATTATTAATTGTAGGCAATACGATTCGCTTATCTATTTACAGTCGCCATGAAGAAATTGAAGTGAATAAACTATTTGGTGCAACAAATGGCTTTATTCGTCGCCCCTTTTTATATACAGGCTTATTATATGGCTTATCAGGGGCTATTTTTGCATGGCTATTAGTTAATTTATCTTTTTGGTTATTAGAACAACCAATTAAGCAACTTTCCCGTTTATATTATGCCCCCTTTGAACTTATCACCTTAACTTGGCAATCAGGCAGCTTATTATTACTCATTGGTGTAGTACTAGGTATTATTGGTGCATGGCTCTCTGTAGAGCGACATTTACACGAAATCCAACCTCATTAAATCAGTTAATAAAGCCTATTTATAGGTTATAGCCATTTTTGCCAAAAGCAGGCTTTTCCTATATCAGGTTTAACCTCATACACTCCAAAACCTTTTTTTAGATAGACATGCTGTGCTGCTTTATTTCCCTCTAGCACATCTAATGTCATTTTACAGCATCCACGTTTTATGGCTTCTTCTTCAGTACTTGAAATATCTTTAGTATCTGGAAGAATTTTTTTAATTTTAGTACTGCCCAATAATTCTCAATAGAATTATAATCAGGAGGTAAGAATAGTAACTCATGCCCTGAGTTTTCAATCAATTCTCGTATTTCTTTTGATTTTATGAAAAGGAGCATTACCCATCGCAATAACGCTTTTTTTAGGAATAATAGGAAGTAAAAATTCTTTTAACTATTTATTAAATAATGCTGTTTTTGTATACCCTTTAAATCAACAACAATTTGCTCGCCTCATAGTACTCTTGCATAATCCCTTTTTAGTTTTTCATCAAAACCAGTTTTATCTATATATATATCAATCTATTAGAATTAATTTTAGCTCTCTTGTTTCTAAAAGATTCTCTTTTTTCCCATCTTTTTCTATGTAGAAGTATTTTTTACGTGTTACTTTTAAACGCTTTAGTCTTGTCTAAATAATTTGAAAGCAAACAGAAAATTCTTCTGTTATTTTTTTTAGTGTTGCATCTGGATACTCTTTTACATACTTCAAAAGTAATTTATCATCAATTTTTCTAGCTTTATAAACCCTCCTGACGGTGATATACCCTGTTTATAGTTTTTAACAACACATTCTTTAAAATCTTTGCTATGATGCTTTTTCATTAATTATTTTGGTAGTCCTGAATAAGTAGTGCAATATATCTGAATGAAGCTAAACTAAACCTTGAATTCTCAAATTAGGAGCTATTGATCTATGAATTACCCTAACTGTCCAAAATGTAATTCTTCGCA
>Ga0193958_1000054_pt1 | contig 62013 bp, 54 predicted proteins | sample FB_1_MG_FD_140320 | JGI IMG/M metagenome (GOLD analysis project Ga0193958, IMG submission 140320) | Microbial mat bacterial communities from the Broadkill River, Lewes, Delaware, United States - FB_1_MG | ecosystem: Environmental > Aquatic > Freshwater > River > Microbial mats | place: USA... | reverse complement strand
TTCTGACAGCAGTGAAGCCACAACTGAAGAAGAGTCAAGTTCTGACAGCAGTGAAGCCACAACTGAAGAAGAGTCAAGTTCTGACAGCAGTGAAGCCACAACTGAAGAAGAGTCAAGTTCTGATAGCAGTGAAACTATTACTGAAGACAATACAACATCAAATAATGATGTTGAAAAAACTACAAGTGATGATGAAAGTTCATCAGATGAAACTGTTAGTTAATCATTAAGCTAATGGTTTATTTGGTAGCGTATATATATTCATGTATATGCGCTATCAAAAAACTATGTTGACATGCTAACCAAGAGGTTTTATACTCATTTTTTTAGCTATATGTTAAATTTGTAGTTGGCATATTTTATGCCCTATGTAATAAAAACTATTCGATGCAATAAGTTGTATACATAGGAGAACATCATGCATAAAATACTACTACTCGTTGCATGTACACACATGCTCATTGCATGTACCAATACAAAACCTACAGCAAATCAAGCAGCTGTATCAACTCAAAATAAACAAGAGTTAGTTGCGATTAAAGCAAAGCTAGATGAAGCGACAGCAGGTGATTTTGGGGAGTTTATGTTAGAGTTACACCGTGCTGAAGATGCGGTGGATGATGCCGAAAAAAGCTACGGTACATTAAAAGAAATGAAAGCTACAAAATCTTCTAGTGAGCAGGTAAAACGTGGACATTCCGCTGCTGAACGTGCCTTAGTTCATAGAAACAATGCAGAAGATGCCTTAGATCGTTTTTTGTCTCCTTTAGAAAATAGTATTGAAGATAATAGCCAGCGGCTTAATTATATCGAATCATTACATGTTAAAGAGGATACAGAAATTCCTGTTATTAACATGTATTTTGATTTTGGGCGTGCCCATACTTCATTACAACAAACAGATAAAATTAAAGTCTTAATCAATTTTTTAAGAGAACATCCAATATTTGCATTAAAATTGACAGGGTATGCAGATACAGTAGGTAGTAAACAACACAACTTACATCTTGCTGCACGACGTAATCGCGCTATATTACATAGCTTACATGCGCAAGGCTTACCAACAAATACAGTTATCTCTGTTGCGGTAGGGGAAGCAGCAGGACCAGATGAAACCAAGAATCCTCAAAACCGCCGTGTAGAAATTAAACCCTATGTTCATGGTAATTATGAATATGCACAGCAGTAAATAGGCTTCACATGCAATCATGCCCTTACCAGATTTGATCGCATGTTTTAGCGGATAACTACCCAGTTATCCGCTTTTTTTTTGCAAAAAAAAAAGTGTATTAAATTATTAATACACTTGCACAAAAAAAACTATATCGGCAGATTTTATAGCATAAAAGAGATCAAGTTTTTTAATATTATTTTTCAATGAGTTAACTATGTCGTTTTTATTCTTCTCTGTGATTTACACTATCAACTAGGTGAAATAACCTATTTCTTTATAGTATGATGGATTTTTAACATATATCTAGTATTAATATTATGAGGTTTTTTATGCATTTTTTAACTAAAGTTGCTTGTCTGTGTTTACTTTCTCCTGCCCTTTTTGCTGAAACATTGACTTTATCTAGCCAAGATATTGAGCAAGGTAAAGTGATGGCAAAAAAACAAGAATTTGTGGGGTTTGGCTGCAAAGGAGAAAACCTTTCTCCTCAATTAAGCTGGAAAAATGCACCAAAGGGGACAAAAAGCTTTGCTGTAACAGCCTATGATCCTGATGCACCAACAGGGAGTGGTTGGTGGCACTGGCAGATTATAAACATTCCAAATACAGTGACAACACTGGCTGAAAATGCAGGTAGTACAGATAATAAAAACATACCTAAAGGTAGTTTACAAATTGAAAATGATTATGGTTCACAAGGTTTTGGTGGGGCATGCCCACCTGTTGGACATGGTCAACACCGTTATCAATTTACAGTGTATGCGCTATCTGTAGAAAAATTAGAGCTTAAGCCTACTTCTTCTGCTGCTTTAGTGGGGTATATGATTAATGCAAATAAATTAGCTTCTAGTACTATTGAAGCTTTATATGAGCGTAAATAGAAATCACTTTGATTAAATCTCATCTATATTTAAAATATTGATATAGATGGGATTTATTTGTGTTGTTATCATTTCAATATTTAATCAATTCAATATAGCGGTCTTGCCATATGGATAAAATCCCTCGCATTATTTTAATTATTGCTACTTTTTCATTATTACTTGGCTTTATTTCAGCTATGAATTTTTACCAAGGTTTAGAAGAACAAGCACAGAAAAATAAGGAAAAAAAGACAGCGAATAAAGAGCAGGTGCTAGAAAAAGAGGCTAAGGAAGGGACTGATATAAAAGCTGGCAGCAATGAGCCGCCACCAGCTATAACATTAGAGAAGAATATGACAAGTACAGATTAGGTTTTAACGCGATAAATCCGTGTTGTAATATCAATACAACGTAAATGGCGGATAATCTCGGCTAAATGCACGCGATTTTTTACACCAATTGTAAAGCGTAACACATTAAAATTATTTTCTTTTTCATTGCTATTTACACTAATAATATTACATTTCATATTATCTAATGCATTGGCAATTTTTGCGAGAACACCCCGTTTATTTTCAACTTCAACACAAATATCAACTGAAAACTCTCCTTCAATGACGCTATCCCATTGTACAGGCACTAATTTATCAGGTTGGTTGTGGTTCATACGTTGACAGTTAGCCGTGTGAATAACAATACCACTTCCAGCATTGATAAAGCCTAATACATCATCCCCAGGGATAGGGCGACAGCAGGGCGAGAAGTTAACTAATACACCTTCAGAACCATTAATCACTAAGGGGGCATGTGTTGTTTTTTCTTGCTCATCGATGACTGTATCAGCTTCTTCACCTTCTGCCTTTGTCTTTTTAGTTTCAATAGTGGGCACAATAATCCGTGCAATATTGATTGCCATACGGTGCCCTAGACCAATTTCAATTAATAACTGTTCAAATGTCTCTGCTTGAAATGCTTTAATTGCACTGGTGATTTGTGTCTCAGATAATTTATCAATACTTAAATCACAGCTTGCCAATTCTTTATCTAATAAACGCTTACCCAAGCGTAATGAATCATCATGACGTAATTGTTTTAAGTAATGGCGTATATGTGTACGTGCACGAGCAGAGATAGCAAAATCTAACCATAATGGATTTGGGCGTGCCCATTCTGCGGTGAGAATTTCAACTGTTTGTCCGCTTACTAATGGTGTCGATAAATTAGTATAAATATTATCAATTTTTGCTGCAATACAACGATTTCCAACATCACTATGAATACAGTAAGCTAAATCAATAGGGGTTGCCCCTTTAGGTAATTGTAAAATATCACCTTGGGGAGTAAAAACATAAACTTCCTCTGGAAATAAATCTGTTTTAACATGCTCTAAAAATTCAACAGAATCCCCTGTTTGCATTTCTAATAAGCTATGTAGCCATTTACTCGCCCGTTCATGTAATTCTAGGTTGAGTACAGTTTCTGTATTTTCTTGTTCAGGGTGCTCAAGCTGATATAAACCGTGGGCAATAATGCCCATTTCGGATAGTTCATGCATGGTTTTAGTACGAATTTGTACATTAATACGTACACCATATTTATGATAAAGTACGGTATGCAATGATTGATAACCGTTAATACGCGGTAAAGCAATATAATCTTTAAAACGATTAGTCATGGGTTTATAGGCACGATGTACAGCACCCAAGGCAATATAACAATCACTCGCAGTATCTAGAATAATTTGAAACGCATACATATTCATAACTTTATGAAATGTTTTTGCTTTTTCTTTAGAGGCTAAGCCTTTATTACGTAGCATTTTGGTATAAATACCATAATGATGACGTTTACGACGCAATACTTTTGCTTTACAGCCTGCTTGGCGTAAATAAGCGTTTAAATTCTCATGAATTTCATCTAGTGTTTCTTGACGACGATCACGAAATTTTGCCATGCGCTGCTGTAGCACCTTAAACCGCATTGGGTAAAAAGTTTTGAAGCTCAGCTCTTCTAATTCAATACGGAGATTATTCATCCCCAAACGCCCAGCAATGGGGGCATAAATTTCTAAGGTTTCACGGGCAATACGACGTTGAGAGGTACGTTTCATCGCATTGATAGTGCGCATATTATGTAAACGATCTGCCAACTTAATGATAATGACACGAATATCTTGACTCATTGCCATGATCATTTTTTGAAAACTATCTGCTTTGGCTTGCTCTTTTGCTTGTTCGCGTGTTTGTGATTCAGCTAAAGAAGGCATCAGCGTTAACTTACTGACACCGTCTACCAATTCCGCTATTTTCTCATCAAAAATAGATGCCAAGGTTTCTTTTGATGTTCCCGTGTCTTCAATCACATCGTGTAATAAAGCCGCACAAATCGTTTGCATATCCATACGCATTTTACCCAAAATATGCGCAACAGCGATAGGATGATATACATACGGCTCACCTGTTAGGCGAGTTTGTTCTTTGTGTGCTTCAGCACTGTATTCATAAGCACGATATACCTCTGCAACTTCTTCAGTAGAGAGGTATTTCTTAACAGTATTACAGAGAAGTTCTACAGGGTCAGAGGGAGATTCTAGCGGAATCGACATAAGCGTTAATTAATTAACCTTTGTTGTTAAAAGTCTCAATGTTAGCAGGGCTGATTTTACCTTCTGCAATTTCGCGTAATGCGACCACAGTGGGTTTATCATTTTCAGGTTCAACCAGTGGTTCAGCACCCAATGAAAGTTGGCGTGCACGTTTGCTTGCTAATAAGACTAAGTTAAAACGATTATCAAGATTATCTAAGCAGTCTTCGATTGTCAGACGAGCCATGAATGGTAATTCTCTAAAGTAAGTAGGTGTGGGTGGTAATATAATGTGTGTTATATAGTAATAGTAATCAGCATTATGCCGCATTGCAACATAAATTTAATCCTATCTTGTAGTCTACTCAACATCCTGTACGCTGCCAAGATGAAAATGTAAAATTTATACACTTTTTTAGATAAATACCCATTAATAGTTAGAATAACCTATAAATTTATGCCACATAATGATGAAATTGGATAAAATAGTCTGGGTTTAAATCGGTCAATGTAGACAAAGATTTGTTGATAGCCAGTGAGTACATTAATCATGCAAACACCAGTCATCACACTTCACGGTGTGGGGAAACGTGCCAATGAGCAGTTTTATAAGTTAGGGATTGAAACAGTTGAGGATTTGCTGTTTTATTCTCCATCACGTTATGAAGATCGTACTCAAGTACAGATGATTGCACGATTAGAAGCGGGAACACATGCAGTGATTGAAGCTGAAATTACCTACAGTGGTATGAAAAAAACCAAAAAAGGTAAGCAAATGTGGAACATGATGCTAGAAGATGGTACTGGCAGCTTAATTGTGCGCTTCTTTCATTTTAATCATGCCCAAATGCGCCAATTACGCGAAGGTTTAAAAATACGCTGTTTTGCAGAAGTACGACAAGGTCATGACTGTTTTGAATTTATCCATCCAGAATATAAGATTATTCCTGAGTTTAGCAAACAAAATATAGGCAAGAAACTCACTCCTGTTTACTTAGGCACAGGGTCTATTCGACAAAAACAATGGATTTCTTTTGTTGAACAGGCGTTAACTTATCCTTTGCTAGATTTTCTCCCTGATGAATTGCGTGATAAATTTAATTTACCAAATTTATCAGAGGCTTTACATACTCTACATTTTCCTTGCGCCACAGAAAATAGCGATCAATTAGAGCAAGGTATTCACCCTATTCAACAGCGTTTAGCCTTGGAAGAGTTACTGGCGCATCATTTAAGTTTACGTGTTTCTCGTGATAGAACCCAAGCACAAACAGCCCCTATATTACCCCTTTCTACTGATTTATCGCCCCGTTTACAACAAGCTTTACCCTTTAGGCTAACTCACGCACAACAACAGGTTATCAGCGAAATATCAGCTGATTTGCAACGCTCTCACCCCATGCAACGTTTATTACAGGGGGATGTGGGGTCAGGTAAAACCATTGTTGCCGTATTAAGTGCATTGCAAGCAGTGGAAGCGGGATACCAAGTTGCTTTAATGACGCCGATTGAATTATTAGCAGAACAGCATTTTGCCACCTTACACACATGGCTAACGCCATTAAATTGTTGTGTGGTGAATTTAACAGGCAGTGTGACCAAAAAACAGCGTACAGAGAGCTTAGCTAAAATTGCCTCAGGGGAAGCGGCAGTAGTAGTCGGTACTCATGCCTTATTTCAAGATGAAGTAAAATTTAATAATTTAGGGTTTATTATCATTGATGAACAGCATCGCTTTGGAGTGCATCAACGCTTGGCTTTACGTAATAAAGGCGTAGAGGGATGCATTTCTCCTCATCAGCTGATCATGACCGCTACCCCAATTCCACGTACTTTAGCCATGACGGCTTATGCTGATTTAGATGTGTCTATTATTAACCAACTTCCCGCAGGGCGAACACCCATTATTACTGTGGTGATGAATAACAGTCATCGTGAAGAAATTATTGCACGGATTCGCCATGTATGTAGCACAGGACAGCAAGTCTATTGGGTGTGTCCTCTGATCGAAGAATCTGATAGTTTACAGCTGCAAGCGGCTGAAAATGCCTTTGAACAGCTCCAGCAAAGTATCCCAGAGCTGAATATTGGCTTAGTACATGGACGAATGCGCGCCAAAAATAAACATGAAGTGATGGCAGAGTTTAAAGCAGGAAAAATGCATATTCTTGTCGCCACAACAGTGATAGAAGTCGGTGTAGATGTCCCTAATGCCAGCTTAATGATTATTGAAAATGCAGAACGTTTAGGCTTAGCACAGTTACACCAGTTACGCGGACGTGTCGGGCGTGGGGTGAAACAAAGCTACTGTGTACTCCTTTATCAATCCCCCTTAACTGATTTAACCCGTAACCGCCTGAGTATTTTACGTGAAACAACAGACGGTTTTTTGATTGCTCAAAAAGATTTAGATATTCGTGGCGCAGGGGAAATTGTCGGCACCAAGCAAACAGGTGCCTTGCACTTACGTATAGCTGACTTTCAGCGTGACAAAGCCCTTTTTGATAGCTTAATTCCTGAGCTTGCTAAACAACTATTAACTCACTACCCAGAAAATTGTGAACAACTTGTACAACGCTGGGTGAAAACATCGGTTAATTATGCTGAAGTGTAAACACTAAAAAATCAATATTTCAAAAGGTTGAATCAAAGTTGAAAAGCAGAGAATGATAACGTATCATATCAATCCCGTAATCCAGTCTATTCGATAGACTGCGGGACTGCTTAAGTAATTCAGCTAAAATTTTCCGATATGACAGTCAGTCAGCTTGATTCTATGACTCACTTCATCATCAACGCCGTCGCGCCCGCCGACTTATATACCATATCAATTAACCTGCCTAATTAAAAAACACATGACTCGATTTATCTTCGTCACTGGTGGTGTTGTATCGTCACTTGGAAAAGGTATTGCTGCTGCATCATTAGCGGCAATCTTAGAAGCGCGAAACCTAAAAGTTACCCTCCTAAAACTTGATCCGTATATTAATGTTGACCCGGGGACAATGAGCCCGTTTCAACATGGAGAGGTTTACGTCACCGATGATGGGGCGGAAACAGATTTAGACTTAGGACATTATGAGCGTTTTGTACGCACCCAAATGAGCCAAGCCAATAATTTCACCACAGGGCGTATTTATGAAAAAGTACTACGTAAAGAGCGACGCGGTGATTATTTAGGGGCGACTGTACAAGTCATTCCTCATATTACTGATGAAATTAAAAATTCTGTTCTTGCTGCGGATGGTGAAGCAGATGTCGTCATGGTTGAGATTGGGGGAACAGTGGGGGATATTGAATCCTTACCGTTTCTTGAAGCTATTCGTCAACTTGGTGCAGAGCTAGGGCGTGATCGTAGCTTATTTATTCATTTAACCTTAGTACCTTATATTCGTGCTGCGGGGGAAGTGAAAACCAAGCCTACCCAACATTCTGTGAAAGAGTTACGTTCTATTGGGATTCAACCTGATATTTTGCTCTGTCGTTCTGATGTTGAAATCCCTCAGACTGAACGCCGTAAAATTGCCTTATTTACTAATGTAGAAGAAAAAGCCGTTATCTCTGTGGTGGATGCAGATTCTATTTATCGTGTGCCGTGGTTATTACATCAAGAAAAACTAGATGAAATTGTATGTGATAAATTACGTCTAGAAACTGACCCTGTTGATTTAGGGGAATGGCAAGCCATGCTTGAGCACATGGATAATCCTAAAAATGAAGTCGAAGTGGCGATGGTGGGTAAATATATGGGCTTAACTGATGCCTATAAATCTGTCACTGAAGCATTGATTCATGCGGGGATTCATTGTCATACCAAAGTGAATATCAATTATATTGACTCTGAAGAGATTGAACAAAATGGCACTGATTGCCTGAGTTCTGCACAAGCGATTCTTGTCCCTGGGGGCTTTGGTGAACGTGGGATTGAAGGAAAAATTACCACTGCACGTTATGCACGTGAAAATAAAATCCCTTATTTCGGCATTTGCTTAGGGATGCAAGTAGCGGTTATTGAACATGCGCGTAATGTAACACATTTAAATAATGCCCACAGTACCGAATTTGCCCATGACAGCCCTCATCCTGTCATTGGTTTAATCACTGAATGGTTAAATGAAGAAGGTGAAATTGAAGAACGCAGTCACAGTTCAGACCTAGGTGGTACTATGCGTTTAGGGGGACAGGTATGTCAATTAGAGAAAAACAGCATCAGTCGTCATCTTTATGCTAAAAATAGTATTCGTGAACGTCACCGTCACCGTTATGAATTTAACAACAACTATTTTAAATCATTAAATCAATCAGGTTTAGATTTCACAGGTTTTTCTACGGATGGAAAATTAGTAGAAATCGTTGAGCTTTCTCAAGATAAACATCCTTGGTTTGTGGGTTGCCAATTCCACCCAGAATTTACCTCAACACCACGTGATGGACACCCTTTATTTATTGGCTTTATCTCCGCAGCACTGGATAAAAAGCAAGGTACTAGCCATGTATATCCACAAGATGAGGAAGCATAACAATGCAATTATGTGGTCATGCTATTGGTTTAGATCAGCCTTTTTTCTTACTTGCAGGCCCCTGTGTCATTGAGTCAGAACAGTTAGCACTGGATACGGCTGGGCAGTTAAAAGAAATCACAGATGAATTAGGGATTCCTTTTATCTACAAATCTTCCTTTGATAAAGCAAACCGCTCTTCTACTCAGAGTTTTCGCGGTTTAGGGGTTGAAAAAGGCTTGGCTATTTTAGCAAAAGTAAAAGCTGAAATAGGGGTGCCGATTGTCACAGATGTACATGAAGATACACCATTTGATGAAGTCGCTTCTGTGGTCGATGTATTGCAAACCCCTGCATTTTTATGTCGTCAAACCAATTATATTCAAAATGTTGCCCGTCAAGGCTTACCAGTGAATATCAAAAAAGGGCAGTTTCTTGCCCCGCATGATATGCAACATGTGGTCAATAAAGCGCGTGAAGTCGGCAATAATGACATTATGGTATGTGAACGCGGTGCATCGTTTGGCTATAATAATTTAGTCTCTGATATGCGTTCTTTGGCTATCATGCGTGAAACAAATTGCCCTGTGGTATTTGATGCCACCCACTCGGTACAATTACCGGGAGGGCAGGGTAGTGTATCAGGAGGGCAACGTGAATTTGTCCCTGTGTTAGCCCGTGCAGCGGTTGCAGCGGGGATTTCAGGTTTATTTATGGAAACCCACCCAGAGCCAGCAAAAGCCTTAAGTGATGGCGCAAATGCATTGCCTTTAGGTGATATAAAAGCTTTATTAACTGTACTCCAGCAATTGGATCAGGTAGTAAAAAGCCATGATTTTTTACAGTCTGCACTATAAAGCTTAATTGCTACAGAAAATAGTCCCTCATTCCCGCGTATTCTAGCGCGGGAATATCGATTTCAAGACTTTGTACCCTACTTTAAATACTCTAATTTACTTTAATCACTTGTGTAGTGTATTGCCCATCAGGTAAGCGAGTAGGTAAATGGTAACTCTTATTTGTTAATAAGGTGTATACAGCAGAATCTCCTTGTTGCACTTTCTCAGCGGTATTGAGTTTCCATTCATCACTGATTTCTGCTAAACGCCCATCATGTGATTGTGCACCTAACATAGAAGTTAATGCCCAGTAAAAATACTCTGTTATTTGGCACTCATAGGTGCAAGTTTGATCAGTATAGGTATACCATGCATTTTCTGGATATTTTGCAGGAATGGTAGCAAATTTACCTCCACGTGCAGTATCCATAGCACGCGTTAATTCACTATCAATAAACCCAAATGCATTAGGATAGGTGTGTACATACCCTGTATCAGTAATAAGGTGTAACACCTCTTCTAAAGTGGCATCAAATGCTCCCTCTTTGCTACCTGTTGGATGAATTTCAGAAGAATAAACATCTTGTAGCCATTTGCCTTGGAAAAATTGTTCATCAGTGATAAATTCTTGGGGGGTATTTAACACCAACATACCTGCTTTATTTTCCTGCATTTTTTTTAACATAGTAGGATCATCTGCTGCCCCATCTTCATTATTATCAATATATTCAGCTAATACATGGGCAACATGTTGTAACTTCTCTTTTGGGACAGATTGTGGTGCATATAAAGGAATCCCAAACACTTGTGCACGTTGGCTCACTGTGACAGCTTCTCCTTGTGGAGTAGGTGTACCAGTAGGGGCATTATCAATTTCTTTAGGAATCATAAACGCGCCTAAATTAGAATATTCACTGCTGCCATTACAATTATAAGCTTGTACTGCCACATACATTTTTGATTCAGCAGGAAGTTGTGCCGCTGTTGCACGGCTGGTACTCATTTCAACAGTATTAATATTATCTAAAGTTGTACTATCAATTGGGTTAGAGTAAGGCGCATAAAATAAACGGTAACCTTGTGCATTATTTGCTATTGACCACTCCGCCAATACACGATCAAAGTGTGAGAAAGTTTTTAACTCAGGTTTTTCAGGAATTGGGGTGTTACTATCACATTGTACAGTCGCTACTTCTGGATAAGTAATTGTTGTGGTATTGAAATCAGATACAGATTCTTTAATAAAAGGAATAAAAGCAGCAATATTAGTATAGATGTTATAAGGTAAGCCACATGTTACAGAGCCGCGGCTGACTGCACCTGCTAAAAGTGGCGTATTTTGTTCAGGATGGTGGATAATTAAAGGGCCGCCACTGTCTCCATAACATGAGCCTTTTACATCCCCAATTTCACCTGCACAAATCTCATAATCTTGTACACTGTCATCAAGCTTTTTGCACGCTTGTAAATCAGCAACAGGATGTGTTGTATGGCGTAGTAAATTAGCAGGGACTTTTCCTAATTGAATCAGCATCGTTTCAATCAATGTGTTTGCATTAGCAAGATAATCATAAACCTCATCAAAGCGACTATTTTCAGCAGTAAAATTACCGTCTTTTTCATTGGCTAATTTAACAAGTTGAGGGAAACCTTCACCTTTTTCTGGGTCACCTGCTGAGGGGTTACTTTTTTCAATATAGGCAACTTGATTGGCAAGTAACGCCATACGAGTAATTTGTTTTTCGGTATAAGAAGCTTCTTTTAATGCTTGCACTAATAATTTATACGCATCTTCTTCTGTCGCATCTTCAGCAAGTTTACTTCTATCAAAATACACATTGGTAAAATACTCTAGAAAACCAATCACACCTTCATCTAACGCCCCCCAGCCAATCACTGTCGCCGTAGTACCATAGGGAATATGGCGGCTTTCTGCTGCCAGTACAGAGATCGGTGTGGTAACCGCAGCGGTATCTAATTCAATCAGTGCAATATCAGCGGCAGGCTCAGGTTGTGGTACAACAGGGGTGCCCTCTTCATTAGTGCCTTGGTCAGGGGTGCCATCATCACGATTTTGATTAGCTAACCATGTGGGGTGAACAACAAAGTGTTTGGCACTAATTATTTCCTCACCCTCACCTGTTTTTTGAGTATCAACCGCATTAAGTAAAACTTTTAAACCACTGACTTCAACACCATCTAAACAGTGTGCCGCAGTGACGACCCATGTAGGTGCGATTAATGCCCCACCACACCCTTGTTGTGAGTGCTCTTGGTTATTTTCATCACGCTCGATAAAAAGTAACCCTGCCATCCAAGGGTATTGATTTTCATTAACAAAATCCCCTTTTACAATTCGCCCAATAGGGCTAACAGGCTCTGCATAAATGGGGGTTTGAAATGTACACGCTATAGATAAGGTCAGTATAGAGATCGGATAAGAAAACTTAGAAACAAACATGGGTCATTGCCTTTATTAAAAAATAAGAATCAAATCATGTACTGTAATAACGGTGATGACTAGAGAAGTTTTTTTACAATTTTGTTAGGCTTTGTAAGAAAAAGAAGGAATGTGTAAGGATGTGTATGTCTCCCCATATTTTACTTGTAGAAGATGATAGTGAATTGTTAAGTCTGATGACGGACTATTTAAGCCAGCATGATTTTAAAATTTCTACTGCCACAACAGGGAATATCGCTATTGAAAAAATTTATCAATTACAACCTGATTTAGTCATTTTAGATATGTTATTACCTGAAAAAGATGGCTTTACCGTATGCCGTGAAGTACGCGCCAACTATAAAGGGCTTATTATGATGTTGACGGCATTAGAGGATGATATTGATCAAGTGGCAGGCTTAGAAGCGGGAGCAGATGATTATGTGATTAAACCGATTCAGCCCCGTGTTTTATTAGCCCGTATTAAAGCCCTATTACGCCGTAAAACAGAAGAATCACAAATGGCTGTGCCTAAAAAAAATGCATTACAATTTGGGCGTTTAGAAATCAACAGTGCAACCCGTACAGTCACCTTAGCCAGCCAAGTGATTTCTTTAACAACCGCAGAGTTTGATTTATTAAACTTATTGGCACAACATGCAGGGGAAATTCTTTGTAGAGAAACTTTATTAAATCATACGCGTGGCATTCATTATGATGGTTTAGATCGCTCTATTGATTTTAAAATTGCTAATTTACGTAAAAAATTAGGGGATGATGCCATGCGCCCCACGCATATTTTAACGGTACGTGGTCAGGGCTATTTATTTGTAGCAGAAAGCTGGTAATTACTTACATTTGCTTACACAGGCACGCCCATTATCACTAAAAAAGCCGTTACACTTTATTGTATTAAAATAGAAAAATGTTAGTAATTTATAAGGTGACACGGTGTGCACATTAATCGCTTATTTACCCAGATTTATGTATTACTTATTGCAACTTTTTTAGTGTATTTTTTTAGTACAGAATATCTACTTTATCATTTAGGAAAAAATTGGCTAGAATCTGAGCATCAATTTTTACAAGAGGCTTTTGAAGTAGAAAGCCAAGGTAAATTTTATCTGATTGAACAAGAATTGAGTCATTATCCTGTCACAGAGTGGAAAGCACGCTTAACACGCATTGAAGAAAATAGTGACTATCAGCTGCAATTATTAACCTTAGATAGCTTACCGTCTAAATTTTCTAATGAAGCAAAACAACGCTTATTAATAGGGCGTATTGTTACCCTTTTTCAAGAAGACAAAATGATTAATCTTGATAATGGGAGTATTTTGGAAGAATACGATCGGTATAAACGTATTGCACACACCTCTTTTGTATTAGAGTTTAAAATTAATGAGGATGAGGCTTATAAAGCGCGCAAAGATAGCTTTTATATGGATTTTGAAGACACGGTCTTTATTGTCGATTTATCAGGTTTCTTGGTCATGGCAATTGTTATTTTAGTATGGGTACGTTTATTAGATAAAAAGTTACAAAAATTTCACCATGCAGCAGAGCATTTTGGGCGAGGTGATTTTACCGCGCGCATTCCTACATTGGGACGTGATGAAATTGGGCAATTAGCCAAAGCATTTAATGCCATGATGGCGCGTATAGAAAATTTAATTCAAGGGCATAAAACCCTAACAGATGCGGTCTCTCATGAACTCCGTACACCTATTGCCCGCTTACGTTTTGCACTGGAAATGCTAAGCACAGCAAAAGATGAAGAGAAACAGCAGCAATATCTAACAAGGATTCATACCAATGTAGATGAGTTAGATAAAATGGTAAAAGAGTTGTTAATGTATGCACGTTTAGAACGTAATACCCCTTCTTTAGATTTAAGTGAACATGATATTAATACCTTGTTGTCAACATGGATCGCAAACGTACAAATGGATGTTCAACAAACTATTCACTTTTTTCCTAGCTCAGAAACTGATCACTTTGTCACACTTTCACCTTTTTATATGGAGCGTGCTGTCAGTAATTTATTACGTAATGCAGAACGTTATGCCAAACAACATATTCAGGTCACTGTGTGTATTGAGCAACAGTATTGCTATATTCATATTGATGATGACGGTAAAGGGGTACCTGAAGCAGATCGGCAACGTTTATTTCATCCCTTTGTACGTTTAGATAATAGCCGTAGTCGTACAGAAGGCGGCTATGGTTTAGGTTTAGCGATTGTGAAGCAGATTGCACAATGGCATCAAGGAGATGCCGTAATTACACAGTCCCCTTTAGGCGGTGCGCGGGTATCAATTTTTTGGAAAAATAGCAGTTAGTCAGCCTATTTTATACATTTTTTATACATTTGTCACGTACAATACTTTATCTAGCACTTTCTTTTTAATAGTAAGGATAAGGTCACTATGGGGAGCTGGCATTTTATTTGGCAAAGTCTACGCCGTGATAGACGTAGTACAGCATTACGTGTTGTAGCCATTGCAATCATGATTGCTGTAACCGCCATCACAACGGTGGGATTTTTTACCGATCGGATTGAGCAGTTAATACAACAACAAGCAACAGAATTACTAGCCGCAGATATTCGCCTAAAAAGCCCTGAGGCATTCTCCCCTGAATTACTGAATGCGGCTGCAAAATTAAAGCAGGCACAAACTTTAAGCTTTCGTAGTGTACTGATCAGTGATGATGATGAAGTCGTATTAAGTGAAGTCAAAGCGGTGACAGACTTATACCCTTTACGTGGGGAATTAAAAATCAGTGAATCTTTATATGGGGAAGAAATCATTACCACAAAACGCCCACAACGCGGCACAGTGTGGTTAGAACCGCGTTTATTACAACGCCTGAATAAAAAAATCGGTGATACCATTCAGTTAGGTGAAAGCCAGTTAAAAATTAGTCATATCTTACGCCATGAACCTGATCGTGGTGGTTTATTCTTCCAACTTGCTCCCCGTTTATTAATGCATTTTGATGATGTTGCCGCCACAGAATTAATCTCTATCGGTAGTCGTGTCACTTATCATTTATTACTCTCAGGAGAGCAACAAGATTTAACGGACTATCAAGATACCATCAAACCACTATTACAAGCAGGGCAACAAGTTGAAAGTATTAGTAATGCACGCCCTGAACTCAATACAGCATTAGAACGAGCCGATCAATTTTTAAGTTTATCGGCTTTAGTGAGTGTCATTCTCGCAGGGGCAGCCATTGCGATTGCCTTGCAGCATTTTGTACGTGAACAAAGTAATAACAGTGCTATTTTACGTTGTTTAGGAGCAACACGTCGCTTTGTATTTTGGACATATGTGGCGCGTTTAACCGTGATTACCTTGATTGCCAGTTTATTGGGTAGCTTTCTCGGCTGGATTGCTCAGTTTGGAATTACTGCATTATTAGCTGATTATTTAACCAATAATCAAGCCCTCCCTAGCCCTAGCTTAATGCCAATTGTTTCAGGGGTAACAGTGGGGTTTGTGGTGTTATTTGGTTTTGCCTTGCCGCCATTATTAAATTTACGTCACGTTTCCCCCTTACAGGTTTTACGACAAGATTACCCAACAATCACCACCAAAACACGTACAGTTTTTGCAATCGCATTATTGAGTATGGCGGGTTTAGTTATTTGGCAAGCAGGGAATATCACGCTGGGTTTATGGGTCACAGGGGGGATTTTATTCACCCTTGGGTTTTTATTATTAATTGCCTATACCTTGATTCAACGCTTAAGTTATTTTCGTGGTCATCCGGGGATTACATGGCGGTTTGGCTTGGCTAATTTAGCCCGTCGCGCAGGAGATAGCAGCGTACAATTAACCGCCTTTGGTGTGAGTTTAATGATTCTTTTATTATTAACCATCATCCGTGTTGATTTACTCAGTAGTTGGCAATCACAGCTCCCCGAGGGTACACCCAATCACTTTGTACTCAATGTCCCCAGTGAAGCACAACCTGTATTACAGCAGCAATTTACCACAGAACAACGCCCTTTTAGTGGTTTTTATCCTATGACAACAGGGCGATTTATGTACCATAATGAGATAGAAATTAAAGCGGATAATTTTGAACTCCCCCGTGCAAAGCGTTTTGCCTCCCGTCCTTTTAATTTATCTAGTGCCACAATGCTGCCTGCTGCCAACACAGTGATTGCAGGAGAATTTTGGGCAGAGGAAGGTCAGCATGTGTCACAAGAATTCTCTGTAGAGCAAGGCTTTGCTGAAACTTTTAATATTCAAATGGGCGATAGTTTAGCCTTTGAGTTTGCAGGGCAGGCAGTAAAAGGCATAGTAACCAGTATCCGAGAAGTTGATTGGGATTCTTTTCAGGTTAACTTTTTCGTTTTAGCTTCACCCGATATCATGCAGGCATTACCCCATACCTATGTTACCAGCTTTTATTTAGCCCCAAATACAAATGATTATGTAGCAGATTTAGTCAAACGTTACCCCAGTATTACCATTATTGATGTCACCGCACTACTAACACAGATACAAGTGATTATGCAACGCGCCAGCCTTGCGATTCACTATGTATTTTTATTTACTTTATTGGCAAGCTTAGTGGTGTTATATGCTGCATTAGTTGCCAGCCAAGAAGTACGCATACATGAGGCTGCCTTATTACGCACCTTAGGCGCGACACGTAAACAGCTACACATTAGTTTATTAGCTGAATTTTTATGTTTAGGTAGTTTAGCAGGGATATTAGCGGCAACCTGTGCCACAGGTTTAAGTTATGCTTTAAGTCGCTTTTTATTTGATTTACCCTACACTTTTAATAGTAGTATTTGGGTTGTCGCGCTATTAGTGGGGACAGTAGGAATCAGTATTGCAGGCTTATGGGGGACACGTCATGTCACTCAACACCCCCCATTGAGAATTTTAATGAGAACATAAAAAAATTACCTATAATTTTATAGAATACCTATGCAGGAAGCTCAACATATTTAAAAAGGAGTATGCCTAATGGCTGCTGACTTGAATGACACCCTACAAAAAATCCCCAAGCTACCTTTGGGAAAAATTATTACAAGTCTTGTGATAGGAGGGTTTTTACTGATCTTTCTCTCTAATGCATGGTTTCAAACCAATGCAGGCTATAGTTATGTTTATCAAAATAACATCAGTGGTCAATTAACCGTTTACACTGAACCGGGAATTCATTTTCGCGTGCCCATGTTTTCACAGGTCACGGCTTATAAACAAGTGATGACTTTATCATTTGGGGCTAGAAAAGAGAGTACTATCACCCGCCAAAACAACGATATCAATGTACGTTTTGCAGATACTTATACAGGGCGCATTCCTGCTACTTTTCGCTTTAAACTTGCTGTAATACCAGATAAATTAATCCAAATGCATCGAGAATTTAGAACTTTAGATAATCTGGTTGATGCGATGTTGATTAAAAATGCACAAAATGTCACCGTAATTACCGCAACCCAATATACTGGGGAAGAATTTTTCCAAGGGGGCTTAAATCGTTTTAAAACCCAGTTAGAAGATCAATTACGTAATGGGGTGTATATGACTGAACGCCGTCGTGTTGAAATTGATCAAATTGGGCTGGCACCTGTGGGGGCGGAGCAATCTGATTCTAATAAACTACGTCGTACAAAACAGTTAGTATGGAAAACAGTACCTATTTTAGATAGTAATGGCAGCCCTAAACGCCAAAATAATCCACTAGATCAATATGGTATTCAAGTGACACAGGTGACAGTAGGGGATCCACAACCTGAAAAGCAATTAAGTCGCTTATTATTAGATAAAAAAACCTTGGTAGCAGAGCGTATTAAAACTATTCAAGAGCAGGAAACGGCTAAAGCACAGGCTAAAACAGAGCAATTGAAAAAAGAAATTGAGCGAACCCGTGCAGTACAAGATGCGCAACGAGTGAAAGAGTTGGCGGTGATTGCACAACAAAAAAATGTAGAAGTAGCGCGTCAAATTGCTGAAAAAGAATTGGTCGAGCAGCAAAAACAAAAAGATGTAGCCGTAATTCAAAAAGAAAAAGAGCTGGCTATTGCTGTAGCGAATTTAAATATTCAAAAAGCCAATGCAGAGGCTGCAAAATTTGAAGCCCAAGCAATTCGTGAAAAAGGAACAGCTAAAGCAGATGTATTAGCTGTACGTTATCAAGCACTAGGTGCAAATAAAGAAATCTATTTATCTGAACTTAATCGAGATATTGCAAAGTTATTGTATACAAACTTACGCCACTTTAAAGTGGAAATGCCTAAAAATTATGTGAATACTCAAACAGGAACAGAAAGTAGTGGAAATTTACGATCTAATTTAGATGTGATTTCTGCTTTTAGTGCTTTAGGGCTGATGGATCAAGCTAAAAGTTTAGCTAACCCTTCTACCTCTACACCACTACCTCCTATTCCTGCACAGTAATCAACAAAGGTAAGGGCATAAAGTTTTATGCTCTTATCATTGTATTTTTTAAGTGGCAAAGCATATTATTAATAATTGCAATACAGCAATACAATATTGTGGATACAGTATTTATAATAGAGGTTGCAGAATTTAAGGGGATATAGGGATATCAGGATTATTTTTATTGAAAAATACTTTGTTATTTCACCTTATATCAACTAAATAAAAGAATAATTATTTATTGACTTAAAGCAGGGTGCTATGAATTGTTTTCTCATACAGTTCACATCATAAGTGACTTCGATACTTTTTCCCCACTTATTTATACCGTATAATGATTTGCTTATTATAAAAAAATACCAGCATTCTTTTACAAAAATACTGGTACTTACTCATCTTATAAACTCTGCAAAGTGCCTATTTAGTTCACTTACTGCGAATAAGTGAACTTATCAGGCACCTCTTTTTAGAAAACAGGCACAATGTCATTTGGATCAAATGCAACTGTTTTTCCATCAATCCCCACTTCTGGAATAGCTGGGAATTCAATACCGTGTGGCTCAAGTAAGCCTTTCACACGTAATAAAGCGGTACGCCAATTCTCACGACGCTCTTCTAAAGTTAAAATGCCTAAACCCCCTTCACGTGCTTGCTGCTCTAAAATACGGTGAGCAGGAATCCATGTTTTTGGTAAGTCCCAGAATTGCTCTGGTGGCTCAAATAAAATACCAGATAAGAATACAAAACCAGCACGGACTTGCTTAGTAATGGTTTCACGTTGCTCATCGGTAATATTAGGTAATAAATTCTCTAGCAATGCTAAACAGATACGTAAATGACGTGCTTCATCTTGTCCAACATGTGCAAAAGCATCTTTTAACACTGGAATAGTGGTTTTTTGATGCATCTGTTGAAATAAAGTACCCGCTGCCACTTCACCCATCATGAAAGAAGTAAATAAAATTTCTAATGAATGTTTATGTACGGAATCTTTGAAACCACTCCAGTAACGTGCGCCATTGTGGTAATACCAATGTACGTTATTTTGCGCTAAACGCCCTAAGTCAGTTTCTGCTTTGAAATCTAAGAAACCACCGGGAGGGGTTAGTTTTTGGATAACACGTTGACAGACTTCTTCATGATGCACTTCATCACGCACGATAGTGAAGAAACATTTACGCACAGGATCTTCTACGTGCGTTTCATAGGTATGTACCATTGCACGGGCAAATACCGCAGGAGCTGAACTATCAAAAACAGATAATAAAGCAAACCAGTAGGAAATTGCGTAACGTTGATCCATGCTGAAATCTTCAGCTTTTAAGCTATCCCAGTCAAAATCAGCAGGTGTCCATGTTGGACGGCGTGCTGCATCATAGACACGCATTAATTTAGGGGTATCAGAATGCCACTCAATAGGGAAAATGTTGTTTTCTTCAAACGGAGGGGGTTCTTCACAACCGAATAAAATTTCAGATACATCAGGAAATTCGTTAGAACCTTCTGGTGCATCTTTTATGCCTTTTGCAAGCTCTTCTGGTGTAGAAGTCATAGCATCCTCACTTGTGGTTGTTAATATTTAATTTATAGTAATAATTAGTTAAAATATATAATTGTTTGTATTTAGTTATAATTTGCTTTTTTCAGGCAAGCAATAACCACTTATACAGATTAAATTATACAATAGCAAGAAAAAAATGTCACTTTATTAATGTAAATAAAGTGACCGTTGTATTACGCTTTTGGGCGTAAATCGAGAACATGTTGCGCTTTTCCTACAGAACGTTCTATACCATCAGGTTCTAATACTTTGATTTGGCTTGAAATACCGATGTAAGATTTAATGTGATGTTGTAAATCTTTGGCACAAGAATCTTTTTGTGATGGGTCAGTTTCTGCACGACGTTCGACTAATACATTGATTTTATCAAGGTGGTTGTCTTTGTAGACTTCAATTTTATAGTGTGGTGTTAGACGTGGATCTTTGAGGATAAATTCCTCAATTTGTGTTGGGAAGACGTTTACCCCACGAATAATTAACATATCATCACTACGTCCTGTTACTTTTTCCATACGACGCATAGAGCGCGCTGTCCCCGGTAAAAGGCGAGTTAAATCACGGGTACGGTAGCGAATAATGGGTAATGCTTCTTTGGTTAAAGAGGTGAAAACTAACTCACCAAATTCCCCATCAGGGAGTACTTCACCTGAAACGGGATCAATAATTTCAGGATAAAAATGATCTTCCCAAATGTGTAAACCGTCTTTGGTTTCAATACATTCGTTTGCAACCCCCGGCCCAATGACCTCGGATAAACCATAAATATCCACCGCATCCATAGAGAAGCGATCTTCAATTTCACTGCGTAATGATTGTGTCCATGGCTCTGCCCCAAAGATCCCTATACGAATAGAGGTATCTTTTAAGTTAATACCTTTTTTCTCTAGTGCTTCAGCAATGACTAAGAAATAAGAAGGGGTAACCATGATGATATCAGGTTTAAAATCTTGAATAATTTGAATTTGTTTTTCAGTTTGTCCGCCTGACATGGGGATCACAGTACAACCTAAACGCTCTGCACCATAGTGTGCCCCTAAGCCACCTGTAAATAACCCATATCCATAAACAACTTGAACTTTATCATGACGTTGTCCCCCCGCAGCACGAATAGAACGGGCGACAACATCTGCCCATGTACTAATATCTGCACGGGTATACCCCACTACCGTTGGTTTACCTGTCGTGCCACTAGAAGCATGAATTCGTACAATATCAGACATTGGGACAGCAAACATACCAAATGGGTAGGTTTGGCGTAAATCTTGTTTTGTTGTAAAAGGGAACTTGCTTAAATCAGCCAGTTCTTTTAAATCATCAGGGTGCACTCCTGCCTCATCAAACTTTTGTTTGTAATGAGGGGAGTTTTCATAGGCATGACGGATCGACCATTTTAGCCGTTTCAGTTGTAAAGCACTGATTTCATCACGCGTAGCAATTTCAATCGGATCAAGTTGACTTCGTGGTGGTGCATCGACGTGCATATTATTTATCCTCCAAAGATTTTTATATGACAGTGCAAGTTTCTTATGAGGGCTATTTTTTATATTTTCTTACGTCAATATTTGTATAAAAATATACTATATTAGAATTTTATAAAATTATAATATACTGTATTTTTCAATCCCAAAAATGACGTACTCAAAAAAATAGTTAAAATTTTTCTTACATGTCGTTATTTTTCTAATATAAGGGTGACCCTGTGATTGTCACACAGAATATTAGGGATACATTTATTGTTATTGAGGCAGTTATAAGGTGTTATTATTAGTTATAACTGCCAAAAAGAGATGCGGTGTTTTTAGTTAAACACGTTCAATAATCAGTGCAATACCTTGCCCAACACCAATACACATAGTACACAGCGCGTAACGCCCACCTGTACGGTGTAACTGATGCATTGCTGTGGTCACAAGACGCGCGCCACTCATACCTAAAGGATGCCCTAATGCAATCGCGCCCCCGTGAGGGTTTACAAAGGGTGCATCATCAGGTAAGCCTAGCTGGCGTAATACAGCTAAACCCTGTGCAGCAAAGGCTTCATTTAACTCGATAACATCCATATCCGCTAAAGATAGACCTGCTTTTGCTAACACACGTTGTGTAGCAGGGGCAGGACCAATACCCATTATACGTGGAGGTACACCCGCTGTTGCCATGGCAACAATACGTGCTTTAGGTGTTAAGGAGTGAGTTTTAAGCGCATTTTCTGAAGCTATCAGTAATGCTGCTGCGCCATCGTTAACACCAGAGGCATTTCCTGCAGTGACAGAGCCACCCGCACGAAATGGGGTTTTTAGTGCTGCCAAGCCTTCCAGCGTGGTACTTGCACGAGGGTGTTCATCTTTAGCGACGATGACAGGGTCGCCCCTCCGTTGAGGAACGTTTACAGGGATGATTTCATCGTCAAATATGCCAGCTGCTTGAGCTGCTGCAGTGCGCTGTTGACTTCGCAATGCGAACACATCTTGATCTTCACGTGAAATATTGAATTCTTCCGCTACATTTTCCGCTGTTTCTGGCATAGAGTCAATACCATATTTGCTTTTCATCAATTTATTAACAAATCGCCAGCCAATTGTGGTATCAAAAATCTCAGCTTTACGTGAAAAAGCGGATTCTGCTTTGCCCATTACAAAAGGGGCACGGGACATGCTTTCCACGCCCCCAGCAATCATTAATTCAGTTTCACCTGATTTAATCGCACGTCCTGCAATCCCAATGGCATCCATCCCTGAACCACATAAACGGTTAACCGTGGTGCCAGGGACTTCAATAGGTAAACCTGCTAATAAGGCAGACATACGTGCCACATTACGGTTATCTTCCCCTGCTTGGTTAGCATTCCCAAAGATAACATCTTCAACTTGTGTCCAGTCTATATCATGCCGTGTCATTAAGGCATTAAGAATATACGCGCCTAAATCATCAGGGCGCATGGTGGACAATCCACCACCGTAACGTCCAATAGGTGTGCGTATCGCATCACAAATAAAGGCATCTCTCATGATGCAGCATCCTCTTCTTCAGTGTTGGGAATCACTTCCCCTTTTATACGGTATGAGTTACCACGAAATAAGGCAATGACCTTTTTTTCTTGGTTCATGACGGTGACATCATAAACGCCTGTGCGCCCACTGCGAGTACGCTCTTCTGCCATGGCAACTAAGGTATCATCTTTATGAGCAGGGGCAACATAATCAATACTGCATCCTGAGGCGATGGTATTAAAATTATAGCTATTACATGCATAAGCAAAAGCGGTATCTGCTAGGGCGAAAATCATCCCACCATGACAAATACCTAAGCCATTTAACATGTCATCACGGACACGCATTAATAGCGTAGCATTGCCTTCATCAACATATTGCACTTCAATATTGAGAGCTTGTGCAGCTGCATCACGTGAGTACATCACATCAGCTACTTTTTGGGCTAATTGGTGCCCATCATGTTCATACATAGAAATCTCTCCGTGCATAGGCATAACGCTGAATTAATGGTGATACACGATAGCGATCTTCACCATAGGTTAATCCTAGGTTATCAAGCACATCCATCACGGTCACTAAGCCAATTTCATCCGCCCATGCCAAAGGACCTTTGGGGTAATTCACACCATTGCACATGGCTGTATCAACTGCTGCTACATCACACACACCTTGATTCACTGCATCAGCCCCTTCATTGGCTAACATACAGATAGTACGCATGACAATCATCCCAGGACAATCATCCATAACAGTGACTTTTTTCCCTAAGGCTTGGAATAAGCCAATGGCATCTTCAATGGCTTTTTCAGTCGCTTGATCCGCAGGTGCGAGAGCGATACGTGTGGCTTTGGCATAATCTAAAGCTAAATCAAAGAAAATTAAGTCATCAATTTCACTGTCTTCAGCTTGCTGAGTTGCCATAAACCCTGTGGTGAGCATTAAAGTGGCATCTCCCACTTGCAAGTAATTTTCCTCACTACTTTCTTTGTGATGTAAGCTAATACCTGCTTCTTCAATGAGAGTCAGTAAGTCAGTAGGAATCCCTGCTTCACCGACTAAAGTCACTGATTTCGGCGCGGGGAGTTGGGCTTTTATTGTTGCAGGAGCAGGTTTTTCCGTACCTTCAGCATAAGAATAAAAACCACGCCCTGATTTACGTCCTAGAAAGCCACCATCAACCAGCTCTTTTTGCATTAAAGAAGGGAGGAAGCGTTGATCATTGTAATAGGCATTGTAGACAGAGTTGGTGACTGCATAATTCACATCATGTCCAATCAGATCCATCAATTCAAACGCCCCCATACGAAACCCCCCTGATTCACGTAATACGGCATCAATGGTGGCTACATCAGCAGCATTTTCTGTGGCAATACGCAAAGCTTCCGCATAAAAAGGACGCGCAACACGGTTAACAATAAATCCAGGGGTGGATTTAGCGTGAACAGGTTTTTTACCCCATGCAACAGCAGTATCATAAATAGTATCTGCAACGGCTTTATCTGTTGCTAAGCCACTGATCACTTCCACTAATTTCATCAATGGGGCAGGATTGAAGAAATGCATCCCGACTAAGTTTTCAGGGCGTTTAAGCGTGGCACCAATTGCTGTAATTGATAAAGAAGAGGTATTAGAAGCAAGGATAGTATCCTCTGTAACCATGCCCTCCAATTTTTGAAATACCTGCTGCTTAATCCCTAGATCTTCGATAATGACCTCGACAATTAATTTCGCGGGAGCGAGATCTTCGAGTGAGTCACCGACAGCTAATAAGGATAAAGCCTGATCACATTGATCAGAAGTGATACGCCCTTTTTCAACACTACGCAGGAGTAATTTTTTAATATTATCTAATGCTTGTTGTGCTGCGCCTGCTTTTGTATCAAAGAGGATAACAGGATGCCCTGCTTGGGCTGCAATTTGAGCAATACCTTGCCCCATCGTACCCGCGCCCAGTACACCTACTGCAGCAGTTTTTGCAAGTGCTGCCATGATTATCGTCCTCTAAATTCAGGTTTACGTTTTTCCATAAAGGCAGCCACCCCTTCACGATAATCTTCCGTGCGCCCTGCGAGACGCTGAAAGTCACGCTCTAGATCAAGCTGTGTATCTAAATCGTTATCAAAGGAAGCACGAATGGCGCGTTTAATAAGTGATAAGCCTTTTGTGGGTTGATTGGCTAAGTGGTGAGCTAATCGGTTCGCTTCATCCGCTAAGGCTTCATTATCAACACATTGCCAAATCATGCCCCATTTCTCAGCTTGTTCTGCAGAAATTTTATCTCCTAATAAGGACAATGCCATCGCACGGCTTTGCCCGACTAGGCGAGGTAATGAGTAAGTACCACCTGAATCAGGCACTAAGCCAATTTTACAAAAGGCTTGAATAAAACTGGCAGAACGGGCAGCAAGAACAATATCACAAGCCAGTGCAATATTAGCTCCTGCTCCTGCTGCAACCCCATTCACAGCACAAATAACAGGAAACTCAAAACTACTTAATGTGCGAATTAAAGGATTATAGTTTTTATCAATAGAAGCCCCTAAATCAGGTACATCTGTATCAGCGGCAACATTCCGATCACTTAAATCTTGCCCTGCACAAAATCCACGCCCTGCCCCTGTAAGAAGGAGAACACGTACACTATCCTCTTTTTTTATCTGCTTTAATGCATCACGCAATTCATCATGCATTTGTGCATTAAAGCTATTTAAACAATCGGGGCGGTTTAAGGTGATCTTTGCCACCCCATTGTTATTTTCAAATAATATGGTCTCAAAACTCATGCAATTAACGTCCTGTAAATGTGGGGCGGCGTTTTTCAATAAAGGCACTAATACCTTCTTGACGATCATCACTGGCAGCTAATAAAGCAAAGGCCTTACGCTCTTGTTGTAAGCCTGTTGTCAGACTCATCTCAAAAGCATTTAACATCGCTTCTTTAGCAAGGCGTACCGCCAGAGGGGATTTTTTAGCAATGGTTTGTGCTAGCTTATGGGCACGTTCAATTGTAAGTTCTGGGGGGGTCACTTCAGCAACAAGTCCAGCATTTAAGGCTTCTTGTGCTTTAATCATTTCACCGCTTAATACCATTTTCATTGCGCGCGCTTTGCCCACAGCATAGATTAAACGCTGTGTACCCCCAGCTCCGGGGATAATACCTAAATTAATTTCAGGCTGCCCAAATAGTGCAGAATCCCCTGCAATGATAATATCAGCATGCATAGCAAGCTCACAGCCCCCCCCTAATGCGTAACCATTAACGGCTGCAATTAATGGTTTGGGAAAGGTGCGTAAACAATGCCAGTATTGAGGACGTTTATCATTGAGTACCCCAATAGCATCTAATGCCGCCATCTCTTTAATATCAGCCCCTGCTGCAAAAACTTTATCCCCTCCTGTGATAACAACACAGCGTATTGTTTCATCAGCAGCTACTTGTGTAAGGACATCTGCAATTTCTGCTAATAAATCAGTACGTAATGCATTGTGTGCAGTAGGGCGATTTAAACGAATTTCTACTATTTCAGGGTTGATTGTAGTAATACAAATATCGTTATAGACGGTATCTATCATTGTAGTCACTACGCCCCTGATGCAGGCAAAGACAGACCTAATGCACTAATTTTAGGTGATACTTTTTCTTCCCATATTTTTAATAAATCAGCATTACTATTATGACGTAAGCCGTATTTTTGATAAACATCCCCTCGCTCAGAGTCTGCGCGTCCAAAGGTGGCCGCAACACGGGGGTACCAATAGTTAATTGTTGCTTGGGCAACTAACTTTGATGAACCACGCTCTAATGCTTCTCGTAAGCCTGTTTCACCTAAAGTTGCATGAGATTCTTCACGTTTAACAATATCACCCATGACAGTTGCCAATGGTTCATAAGAACAATTTAATAATTCATTCAACTGTACTGAACTGGCTGTACCCATCAACATATTCATGGTGACAGCATCCACCCATCCCTCTAAAGGATAGTGAAAAATATTCAAGCGTTTATCCCCTGCGATACGACGATTTCCTAGGTCAATATCACGATCTAAACGCGCATCCCATGCATGGGAACGAACATATAATTCAGCATGTACACCAAAACGTTCTAATAAACCTAATACCGCTTCAGCATGTGAAAATTTCTCTGTCACAATTTGCGCAGCTACTGTACGTTCTCGTAACCCCGGTGCACTGTTGATAAAAGGAACAAAGCCTGCTGCCCCAGCAAGTTCTGAATCGGTAAATACAACCATCAAACGCATTAATTCACCACGATAAGCAGGGCTAATCTCATCATTGGCAGTAATTTTTCCTCCAGCAGAAATATGATTAATTAAGATGTTCTCGTCCTTGTACATGGAATTTTTCCCCATAATAGTGGTTTTTATGGTGTAATACCTATTATTATCAATAATATAGTATTTTATTTTTTATCTTTATTAAAGCAAAGAAGGTGATGAAGAGAGTAATGCCTTTATTTTATACATTAAATACATAAAATAAAGCCCCCTAGCAATGAAAATATAGACTATTATTAATATAAATAATATAAGCTATAAAAAGTATTTAATATGATAATATTATTCAATTTCATATATTATACATATAACCTATTTAATGAGATAGATTAAAGTAAGCTATTAAAAATAAAATTATTTTATTGATATAAAAATATTCGTTTATAATGAAAGGTGTTAGCTAAATTATTGCTATTTCAACATACAATAATCTATTTATTTCACCTATAAACTTATCTCTAAGTTAGTGTAATATAAGTTAATCAAATTAATTTAGTCAAGAAAGAATAAATTATATAATTTTCTTATATGATGATAAATCTATGAGAAAATTAAATATATGGGGTTTGCCTAATAAAAATATTCGTGTATTATACAAATATGAATAGCCGCTAACATACTTAATTTAAACAATTACGTTTACGTTTTGGTAAAAAAAATATAAAAATAAATTTTTATAGTCTAATTGGCTGTAATAATTAGCGTATATTCCCTGCGTCAGTTTTTTCTACTTTTCTATCCACCCTAATTAAATCAAGACAATTGATCCGCGAGGTGCTATGGCAAATATTATTATTTTAGTCGGCACAGAGTCAGGTAACTCCCAAATGGTGGCAGATTATCTGTCCGACGAATTAACCCCCCAAGGGCATGTTATTGAAGTTTTTGATCAAGCCAATCTTGATGAGATTGCGTTTGCAACACGTGATACCGTGCTGGTTTGTACATCCACACATGGGGATGGACAAATGCCCTGCAATTTAAGTGATTTTTTTGAGCAGCTACAAACACAACGCCCTGATCTCCAACACATACGCTATGGCGTGATTGCATTAGGCGATCAGACCTACCACGAGACATTTTGTCGCGCTGGTAAGCTATTAGATAATTTGTTTGCAGAGTTAGGTGCAACACGTGTAGGTGAACGCTTAGAAATTGATGCGTGTACCCAACCGTTGCCAGATGAGGATGCACTAGAGTGGGCAACCGAATGGGTTGACATGCTGTAGTGACTAACTAAATTTTTTTAACTGTAGCATAAGCAATGATGTAATGCACATCTTTTTTATGTTGTCATCCTATGTGTGCCAACACATCGTCCTAAAACCACCGCTTATAGATAATTGGATTTCCTTGTAATCAGGAGCAGACTGAACTCACATCAGGAAAAGTCTCTTCCGTTTTGTGTGTTGCTTTTTCCTTAATATTTGGACTTTCAACGAATATAAATAATATAGTTAAGTTATTAAAAGGAGGCGTTTGCTTTATGGGTTCATTTTTTGAAACACATCGTGCAACACTAGATAAAGCACTTGAAGCAATTAAAACACGTGACTATTGGAGTGCTTACCCTGAAGCACCCAGTGGACGTATTTATGGTGAAACAGCAAATAAAGACGGTTTAGCTGCTTTTGATAGCTATAAGGATTCCGCCTTTGATTTAGCTCAACCAGGAACAGTTGGACAAATTGGGGAAGAAGTGTCCCCTTACGGTTTTCCATTAAATATTACCTATCCTCAAGCTGATTTAGATGTTTTATTACCTGCTGCACAAGCGGCAATGAAAACATGGGCAAAAGCAGATATTAATACCCGTACAGGGGTTTGTTTAGAAATCTTACATCGTTTAAATCAACGTAGCTTTGAGCTAGGCTATGCTGTGATGCATACCACTGGGCAAGGCTTTATGATGGCATTCCAAGCAGGTGCACCTCATGCACAAGATCGTGGTTTAGAAGCAGTTGCTTATGCTTATGATGAAATGCAGCGTACCCCTACCAACAGTCGTTGGACAAAACCACAAGGTAAACATGATCCTTTAGTAATGGATAAAAAATACCGTGTTGTACCCCGTGGTGTGAGCCTGATGGTAGGCTGCTCTACTTTTCCAACATGGAACTCTTATTCAGGTTTATTTGCCAGTTTAGCTACAGGTAACGCTGTAGTTATTAAACCCCACCCTAAAGCTGTATTACCTTTAGCCATTACAGCTAAAATTGCACGTGAAGTGATTGTGGAAGCTGGTTTTGATGCAAATTTAGTCACTTTAGCAACAGATAGCCAAGCTGCTCCAATTACTGCAGCCTTAGCCACACGCCCAGAAGTCCGTATTGTCGATTATACAGGTAGCACACAGTTTGGTGATTGGATTGAAGACAATGCACGTCAAGCGGTTGTCTACACTGAAAAAGCAGGGGTGAACTCTATTGTCATCGATAGTATTGATGACTTTAAAGGTATGGTTCGTAACCTCTCTTTCTCATTAAGCTTGTACTCAGGACAAATGTGTACTACACCACAAAATATTTTTATCCCTAAAACAGGAATTCGTGTGGGTGATGACCACATGAGTTTTGATGACGTGGCTAATGCCATAGCGCAGGGTGTGAGCAAATTCCTTTCTGATCCTGATCGGGCTGCAGAAGTATTAGGGGCAATTCAAAATCCTGCTACAGCAGAACGTATTGCAGAAGCCAGTAAATTAGGTGATGTTGTATTAGCCTCTGAAGCCAAAACAAATCCTCGCTTTGAAAATGCCAGTGTACACAGTCCTGTGATCATGAAATTAGATGCCAATCAAGAAGATATTTATATGCAAGAGCTCTTTGGTCCTATTGCATTTGTAATTGCTACAGATAGTACTGAAGACAGTTTAGAGCGTGCAGCACGCGGTGCACGTGAACACGGTGCCATTACCAGTGCAATTTACTCTGCTAATGATGAAGTATTAGAGCAAGCAGAAGATTTAATGGCAGAAGCAGGTGTAGCACTTTCTTGTAACCTCACAGGTGGTGTTTTTGTTAATCAATCTGCTGCATTCAGTGACTTCCATGCAACAGGAGGCAACCCTGCTGCCAATGCATCATTGACAGACAGTGCATTTGTCTCCAGTCGTTTCCGTATTGTACAAAGCCGTCGCCATGCAGTGACTGTTGCGGTGTAATCACTCATGCCTATTTATGCTATTGATGGGGTAACACCTGTTATCCACCCCACGGCTTATGTTCACCCTTCAGCAGTATTGATTGGAGATGTCATTGTGGGCGCACACTGTTACGTTGCCCCCTTAGCCTCATTACGGGGGGATTTTGGACGCTTAATTTTAGAAGAAGGCAGCAACCTCCAAGATACTTGTGTGATGCATGGTTTTCCTAATATGGATACTGTGATAGAAAAAAATGGGCATGTTGGTCATGGTGCTGTATTACATGGTTGTCGTGTTGGTGAAAATGCATTAATAGGCATGAATGCAGTAGTGATGGATGGCGCAGTTATTGGTGAGGCCAGCATTGTTGCTGCTGCAAGCTTTGTTAAAGCAGGTTTTAACGCCCCTGCTCGTCACCTTATTGCAGGAACACCTGCTAAAATAATGCGTGAACTCAGTGATGAAGATATTGCATGGAAATCAGCAGGTACCGCTGCTTATCAACAACTTACCTTGCGTAGCCTACACACAATGCAAGAAGTAGATGCCTTAACAGAAGTCGAGGCTGATAGAAAACGTGTACAGCATGGTGATATAAAACCCTTGCATCAAAGCAAATAATCAAGCTATCTATCTTAATTTTTGTGGCTAAACAATTGGCATTTAGTCACAAATTTTTATATTTCTCCAAAAACATAAGCTATTTTTCACAAAAAATTAACCTACTTTAATAAAAATATAAAATACTCTACTAAAGCTATACACTCTTAATTGGAATGGGTAAATGACCACTTTATTTATTATAAAGAAGGTATTTTTCTTTTTTACAACAAATAAAATTACAAAATTTATTTTTAACAATCAAATGCTTGCCTATTTACACCTAAAAAAACCAAAAAAGTTCTTGCTGCATAGCAACATTCGCATTAGAATGGGGGCGATTTATAACTTATACACAAGAAATTATTACGTGTATTAAGTTTATTCCAAAAAGAGATGGATTTTAAGATTGACCATATAGGCATCTCAGATTACAATAAGCGTCTTTGTGACCAGCAACAAAAAACATCAATTATACAGAATTTTGTCATGTCAGACGGTATAGAAACCGTTTGGACACATTTTAAAAATGTAATGGATAATGAGACCTACCTTGTGAAAGATATGGATATAGGCGCAACAAATATTATCCGTATCCAAGCAATCATTATAACAATGGTTGCATGGGCATATTATGCTCTCCAAGGAAAATTTGCCGCACAAGCTGCTTTATTTGGTGGTTGTGTCGCAATATTTAATGTCTGGATAACAAATCGGCGTATGCGTAAAGCTGCATATATTGCAGAAGTTGCACCAGGTAAAGAAATTGGCGTGTTTTACACCACTGCTATTTATCGTTTTCTTTACACCTTAGCATTTTTTATTATTGGTATGAAAGCCCTTGCGCTTGAGCCACTACCATTAATAATTAGCTTCGCACTGGCACAAGTCGCCTATTTTATCCACGGACAGATGAAGAAGTCTTCATAGGTTAAAAATATCAATGGAGTAGAAAAGCGTGAGTCAGTCTAGCGCAGATCAAGCGGCACCATCCGCTGTTGAATACGTTCAACATCACTTAACCAACCTCAATGTTGGTGATGGTTTCTGGTCAGTCAACCTCGATACCTTATTCTTTAGCATGGGTATTGCAGGGTTTATCATGTGGATTGCCAAAAAAGTTGGTGACAACTTAGACCCAGATAAACCTACTGGTGCTCAAAACATGCTTGAGATTATTCTTGAGTTTGTTGAACAACAGGTGAAAGATACCTTTGCAGGGTATAACCCACTTATTGGACCTTTAGCATTCACCGTCTTTGTATGGATTTTCTTAATGAATGCTATGGATTTAGTCCCTGTAGACTTATTACCTTGGTTAGCAACTTTAATTGGTATTGACTACTTAAAAGTAGTACCTACTACCGATTTATCTGCTACATTTGGTATGTCTTTTGGTATTTTCTTCCTCATCGTTTATTACAACATTAAAATTAAAGGCCCTATCGGTTTTGTAAAAATGTTCTTGTTTCACCCATTTGAAGCCAACAGCATTTTCGCTAAAATCCTATTAATGCCTGTTAACATTTTAATGACAACAATTGAAGAAATTGCTAAGCCAGTGAGTATGGGGCTTCGTTTATTTGGAAACATGTTTGCAGGAGAATTAATCTTCTTACTTATCGCCTTATTGCCTTTCTGGATTGAATGGACACTGGGTGGTATTTGGGCAATTTTCCATATTCTAGTGATTACTTTACAAGCATTCATCTTCATGTTGTTAACTATTGTGTACTTAAGTATTGCACATCAATCACATGATGAAGCTCACTAGACAACTAAGAACATAACACAGAATTTTTTTTACATTTCATTTTTTAATTTATTATTATCTTTAAGTTTTTAAGGAGAAGACCATGGATTTAGCTTCTATTTACTCAAGCACTGCATTAGCTGTTGGTATCATCTTAGCAGCAGCAGGTTTCGCTTCTGCATTAGGTTGGGCAATGATTTGTTCTAAATACTTAGAAGGTATTGCACGCCAGCCTGAAATGAAATCCCAATTAATGGGTCAAATGTTATTCACAGGTGGTTTAATGGAAGCATTCCCAATGATCGTATTAGGTTTCTCCATGTTCTTCATCTTCGCTAACCCATTCGTTGGTGCTGCTACAGCAGCTGCTGGTGGTTAATTCCAGTAATTTACGCTTGTCAAAACGTAACTTACTCTTTTAACAACCGGGGGTTGATGTGAATATTACAGCCACTATATTTGGGCAATTGCTCACTTTCGGTGTTTTAGTTTGGTTTGTAATGCGTTATCTGTGGGAACCTATGACCCAGATGATGCAAGACCGTACTAAACGCATCGAAGAAGGTCTTTCTGCGGGTGAACGCGGAAAACACGAACTAGAATTGTCTCAGCAAAAAGCTGCAGATAATCTGCGTAAAGCCAAACAAGACGCTGCTGAAATCATTGCTTCTGCAAATAAGCAAGCTTCTGAGATTGTTGAAGAAGCTAAAAATGATGCACGTGCTGAAGGTCAACGTCAATTACATGCTGCTCAAGCTGAAATTGAACAAGAAAAAAGCCGCGCAAAAGAGCAGCTTCGTGAAGAAGTCGCTAGCCTTGCATTAGCATGTGCTGAAAAAGTTTTAGCACGTGAAGTTAGTGCTGACGCTCACGGCGAATTCATCGATCAAATGATCAAAGAGCTATAAGGCGGTCACACTATGGCAGAACTGGCAACGTTAGCACGCCCTTATGCTGAGGCTGTCTTTGACTTGGCTAAGGAATCGGGCGATTTAGATGTATGGTCAAAAACACTCGCGTTTTTGTCTACAGTGATCGACGATTCCACTATGGCTGCTGTTATCGCTAACCCACGTGTGACTAAAGAGCAGCTGGTTAACATCTTATTAGATGTTGGTAGTGAAGCTTTAGATGACCAAGCTAAAAACTTGGTTAAAATGCTCGTGGACAATAATCGAGTTGCAATTGTTCCCGCTTTAGCTGTTCTTTTTGAACAATTAAGAGCTGAAGCTCAAGGACGTGTACAAGTAGAAGTTTCTTCTGCTTATGCATTAAGTGACTCACAACAGCAAGAACTTGGAACAGTCCTTGAGAAACGCTTAGGTAAAGCGGTTGATATCAGTGTAAAAATTGATGATTCCCTTACTGGTGGTTTCATTGTTCACGCAGATAATAAAGTGATCGATGTTTCCTTGCGTGGACGTTTAGAACAAGTAGCAGCCGAATTACGCAGTTAGAGCGAGAGAGAATTAAATGCAGCTTAATCCTTCTGAAATCAGTGAATTAATTAAGAAGAAAATTCAAAATTACGATCTAGCCGCAGAAGCCCGTAGTGAAGGTTCTGTCGTAAGTGTTACCGATGGTATCGTCCGTATTCACGGGTTGGCTGATGCCTTACAGGGTGAAATGATCGAATTTCCTGGCGGCACATATGGCATGGTCATGAACTTAGAGCGTGACTCTGTTGGTGCCGTTGTATTAGGTGCTTATGAGCACATTTCTGAAGGTGACACCGTAAAATGTACGGGTCGTATCTTAGAAGTGCCTGTAGGCGAGGCCTTATTAGGTCGTGTTGTTGATGCACTAGGTAACCCTATTGATGGGAAAGGTGCGATTGACACAGATAAAAGTGCGCCAATTGAGCAAGTTGCTCCTGGGGTTATTACTCGTCAATCAGTTGACCAACCTGTACAGCTTGGTCTGAAATCTGTTGATGCAATGGTACCAATTGGACGTGGTCAACGTGAGTTAATCATTGGTGACCGTCAAACAGGTAAAACTGCTGTTGCTGTTGATGCTATCATCAACCAAAAAGGCACTGGCATTAAATGTATCTACGTAGCGATTGGGCAAAAAGCCTCTTCTATTGCTAACGTAGTACGTAAGTTAGAAGAACACGGCGCAATGGAACACACTATTGTTGTTGCTGCGAGTGCTTCTGACCCTGCATCATTACAATTTATCGCACCTTACTCTGGTTGTGCAATGGGAGAATACTTCCGTGACCGTGGTGAAGATGCATTAATCGTATATGATGATTTAACCAAACAAGCTTGGGCATACCGTCAAGTTTCCTTATTATTACGTCGTCCACCAGGTCGTGAAGCGTACCCTGGGGATGTTTTCTACTTACACTCTCGCTTATTAGAGCGTGCAGCACGTATTAATGCTGATTACGTAGAAAAATTAACGAATGGGGAAGTAAAAGGTAAAACAGGTTCTTTAACCGCTTTACCTATTATTGAAACTCAAGCAGGTGACGTATCTGCTTTCGTTCCTACTAACGTAATTTCTATTACAGATGGTCAAATCTTCTTAGAAACAGACCTTTTCAACGCAGGGATTCGTCCAGCGATTAATGCTGGTTTATCTGTATCTCGTGTTGGGGGTGCTGCACAAACTAAGATTGTTAAGAAATTAGGTGGTGGTGTACGTTTAGCTTTAGCACGTTACCGTGAATTAGCGGCCTTCGCACAATTTGCTTCTGACTTAGATGACGCAACACGTAAAGAAATTGAACGTGGTCAACGTGTCACAGAATTAATGAAACAAAAACAATACAGCCCATTAAGTGTGGCTGAAATGTCTATTTCATTATTCGCAGCTAACGAAGGTTACTTAGACGACGTTCCTGTCAATAAAGTTGTAGACTTTGAACATGCGTTACACACTTACATGAAATCAAGTCAAGCTGACTTATTAAATGAAGTGAATAAAAACACTGACTACAATGATGACATTATTGCTCGCTTTAAGTCTGCTCTAGATGATTTCAAACAAAATCATCAATATTAATAATTAATAAGCTAATAGCTTATCCTCATTTGACTTGCCTTCATAATAGATGAGGGCAAGAATATAATGAGGTTTTTTCATTACTGTGATTATGAGAGTGGACTATGGCCGGTAGTAAAGAGATTCGCACAAAGATTGCCAGCGTCAAGAGTACGCAGAAAATCACCCGTGCTATGGAAATGGTTGCCGCCAGTAAAATGCGTAAAGCGCAAGATCGTATGCATAAATCTCGCCCTTACGCTGAAAAAATCCGCACGGTGATTGGACATTTGGCACATGCCCATCCTGAATATCGCCACCCATACATGATTGCGCGTGAAGTTAAACGCGTTGGTGTTATCATTGTTTCTTCAAACCGTGGTTTATGCGGTGGTTTAAATAATAACCTATTCAAACAAACATTAAGCACCTTAGAATCTTTTGAAGAAAAAGGTTACGAAGTTGATCTTTGTACCATTGGAACAAAAGCAGGTGGCTTTTTTAAACGTATAGGTGGAAACATTGTTGCACAAGCTTCTGACTTAGGTGATACACCCTCACTAGAAGATCTAATTGGATCTGTAAAAGTGATGTTAGATGCTTATGATGCAGGCGATATTGATGAAATTCATGTGGTGTATAACCACTTTGTCAATACCATGACACAACAACCTTCCGTACAACAATTAGTTCCTATTAAAGCCGACAGTGAGCATGAGCAACTTGCCCACCATTGGGACTACATCTATGAGCCAGAAGCTCAAGAAGTGTTAGACGGTTTACTTGTACGCTATATTGAATCATTAGTGTATCAAGGGGTGGTTGAAAATATTGCTTGTGAACAAGCAGCGCGTATGGTGGCTATGAAGAGTGCTTCTGATAATGCAAGTGACTTAATCGATGATTTACAACTTGTATACAACAAAGCACGTCAAGCAGCAATCACGCAAGAGCTATCAGAGATTGTGGCAGGTGCGGCAGCCGTCTAATTAACCGAATTTAAAACATTTTTAAGAGGAACCTAAGTACATGAGTTCTGGTAAAATTGTGCAGATCATTGGTGCGGTGGTCGACGTTGAGTTTCCACGCGATGCAATGCCCAATATCTATGATGCATTAACTGTTGAAGAAAATAACTTAACCTTAGAAGTACAGCAGCAATTAGGTGACGGTGTTGTCCGTACTATTGCCATGGGTACTACTGATGGTTTACGTCGTGACTTAAATGTTGCGAACACAGGCGCACCGATTAACGTGCCTGTTGGAAGTAAAACATTAGGTCGTATCATGGACGTGTTAGGGAACCCTATTGATGATGCGGGCGATATCGGCGCAGAATCAACTTCCCCTATTCACCGTAAAGCCCCTATCTATGAAGAGTTAGCTGCGTCTAACGAATTATTAGAAACAGGTATTAAAGTGATTGACTTAGTTTGCCCGTTTGCGAAAGGGGGTAAAGTTGGTCTATTCGGTGGTGCGGGTGTAGGTAAAACCGTTAACATGATGGAGCTTATCCGTAACATCGCGATTGAGCACAGTGGTTACTCTGTGTTTGCGGGTGTAGGTGAGCGTACTCGTGAAGGAAACGATTTCTACCACGAGATGAAAGAATCTAAGGTATTAGATAAAGTATCCTTAGTATACGGTCAAATGAATGAGCCTCCTGGTAACCGTTTACGTGTTGCTTTATCTGGTTTAACCATGGCTGAATTCTTCCGTGATGAAGGGCGTGACGTGTTATTATTCGTTGATAACATTTACCGTTATACTTTAGCAGGAACTGAAGTATCTGCGTTATTAGGTCGTATGCCTTCTGCGGTGGGTTACCAGCCTACGTTAGCTGAAGAGATGGGTGTTTTACAAGAGCGTATTACTTCTACTAAAACAGGTTCTATTACGTCTATCCAAGCGGTTTATGTACCTGCTGATGACTTAACTGACCCTTCACCTGCTACAACTTTCGCTCACTTAGATGCAACGGTTGTATTATCTCGTCAAATTGCTGAGTTAGGTATTTACCCTGCGGTGGATCCTTTAGATTCAACAAGTCGTCAGTTAGATCCTTTAGTTGTAGGTCAAGAGCACTACGATGTTGCGCGTTCTGTTCAAAACACTTTACAACGTTATAAAGAATTAAAAGATATTATTGCTATTTTAGGTATGGATGAGTTATCTGAAGAAGATAAATTAGTCGTATCTCGTGCACGTAAAATCCAAAACTTCTTATCACAGCCTTTCTTCGTTGCTGAAGTATTCACAGGCTCACCTGGTAAATATGTTTCTTTAAAAGATACTATCAGTAGCTTTAAAGCAATTGTTGCAGGTGAATACGATAGCTTACCAGAGCAAGCCTTCTATATGGTTGGTTCTATTGATGAAGCTGTTGAGCGTGCCAAGACACTTTAATTCGCAATTTGCCTAATCTATTCCCACTTACTTTTTAGTTATTAAAGAGAAGTGGGTGTAGACAAATCTTAGGAGTTGACTATGGCAATGACCATTCATGTCGATATTGTGAGTGCCGAAGCGGATATTTTTTCTGGCTTAGCCGAGATGGTATTTGCACCTGCTGTTATGGGTGAAGTCGGTATTGCTCCACGTCATGCACCGTTATTATCTCCATTATCACCTGGAGAAGTGCGTATAAAGAATGCTGATAAAGAAGAAATGTTTTATGTTTCTGGTGGGATTTTAGAAATCCAACCTCATAAAATAACTGTATTAGCAGATACTGCATTACGCGCAAATGACTTAGATGAAGCGGCTGCTTTAGAAGCAAAACAACGTGCTGAAAAATTATTAGCTGATCAACAAGAGAATGTTGATTATGCTCGTGCACAAGCTGAACTTGCTGAAGCAATCGCGCAATTGAAAGTTATTGAACACTTACGCAAGTTAAAACGCTAAGTGATGTTATGTACTCTCTTTCATGAGGGTACATACTACCCTTCCTATCTTCCCCTCTACTATCTGAATATATTCCTGTGAAATACGCTGTCGTTATTCTTGCCGCTGGACAAGGTAAACGCATGTGCTCGCACGTGCCGAAATTATTACATACCTTAGCAGATAAACCCTTATTACATCATGTACTCACTACTGCTCAAACATTAACCCCTGATAAAATTTGTGTGGTGCATGGACATGGTAGCGCACAAGTGAAAGCAGCCTGTGATAATTGGGATATTACATGGGTGGAACAATCTGAGCAGCTAGGAACAGGTCATGCTGTACTACAAGCAATGCCTGAGATTGATGATGATCATACTGTAATTGTATTATGTGGTGATGTACCCTTAGTGCAAGCAGAAACATTACAGCAGTTATTAACACAAGTGGCTTCAGACAAGCTCGGTATTATTACGGTTAATTTAACTGATCCAACGGGATATGGGCGTATTGTTCGTGATAATACTAATCAAGTTACCGCAATTGTAGAGCAAAAAGATGCCTCTACTGAGATTGCAGCGATTAATGAAATTAATACAGGTATTATTGCTGCACCGGCCAAAAAATTGCGCCATTGGTTAGCACAGCTAACTAATGATAATGCACAAAAAGAGTATTATTTAACCGATATTGTGACCCAAGCGGTACAAGACAATACAGCTATTGTGACCTGTCAACCTGAGCACCGTCACCAAGTGATGGGGGTCAATGATCGGGTACAATTAGCAAAATTAGAGCGCGTATATCAACAGCATCAAGTTGAAAAATTAATGTTACAAGGGGTGACTGTTCGCGATCCTGCTCGTGTAGATATTCGTGGTGATGTGAATGCTGGAATAGATATTGAGATAGATATCAATGTTATTTTTGAAGGGACTGTAACCCTTGGTGATGGGGTAAAAATTGGGGCAAACTGTATTATTAAAGATGCGCATATTGCAGCCAATACAGAAATTTTATCTCATTGTGTATTAGACCGTGTTGAAGTGGGTAAAAATTGCCATATAGGTCCTTTTGCACGTTTACGCCCTGATGCGGTATTAGCAGAGCAGGTACGTGTAGGAAACTTTGTCGAGGTTAAAAAATCTCAAATATCTAAAGGTTCTAAAATCAATCATTTAAGTTATATTGGTGATTGTGAAATGGGGGAAAATGTCAATATTGGAGCGGGAACAATCACCTGTAATTATGATGGTGTAAATAAGTATAAAACCATTATTGGTGATGGTGCATTTATTGGGTCTGATACCCAGCTTGTTGCGCCTGTTGTTGTCGGAGCTGGTTCTACAATTGGTGCGGGTTCGACGGTCGTGATTGACACCCCCGCAGATGCTTTAACATTAAGCCGTAGTAAACAGCATACAGTATACCGTTGGCGATCACCTAAACCTAAAAAATAAATATTAATATTGATGTTAGCTATCAACAATAATTTATGTTGGTAGAAATCGATGTAGGTCGGCTTGATATAGGAAAGCCGACATTCTAATACCTGCCTTTATCCCTCTTTTCATGTAAATAATGCAATCAATTTTTTAATGATTGTACATAATTTTTTAATTGCATTAAGCACCGCCGATAAGCTGGTACAGATTGTAAATTCTTTGCAATACCTAACGCCCCTTCCCATGATGAAACAATAAATAATGCAACATCGTCAACATCATTAATTTGTTTAATTTGCCCTTCTGCACTAGCACGTTGTAAACCTTCTTTTATCACCGTTTGCCAACGTAATAAAATACAACTGAGTGCTTGACGAAATTCTTCATCTAAGGGACTCATTTCTTGCATTAAATTATTTAATGGACACCCTAGTATTGCTTTTTCTTGAGAGAAATTGGCTGCACTACGCTCTAATAATATCACCAATGTATCAATAGGGGTGGCACTATTTTCTAGGTTAATAAATATGGCATCATTAAAATAGGGATAAATAACTTCTTTAATGACGGCTAAACCTAAAGCCCGCTTATCTGGAAAATGATGATACAGTGCCCCTTTGGTTAAACCTGTATTTTTTAATATTTTACTTAGACTTGCAGCTTGATAGCCACGATGATAAATCTCATTGTGAGCTGCTTGTAATAATGTATGTCGTGTTGCATTGAGGTGAGGCATAAATAGTAATAAATAAAATTAAGTCAGCATAAAAAAAACTTAGGGTAATAGATATTTCATACAATCCATTATAAGAGTATGATTAATACTTAAGATTAAAAAAAAGCAAGTATAGCGTAAAAATAATAAATAACTAGAAATAACGGTACTTTGGTAAAAAAATGTAGGTTTATCCATTTTCCAATAAGAAATATCTATTTTTTATTGATAAATAATTAATAACTTAAGATATATATTGAGGGTCAGTATGACAGAAACAACTGTAGAGAATAATGAGACAGCTGAAGTGGTTGGTACAACTGATACTGTTGCAAGTGCTGAAAAAGTAGAAGTGGTTGTACAAGAAACTAAGCCAGCTAAAGATGATAGTAGCACTTTAGCAAGATTATTAGCTGAAAATAAAAGCCTAAAAGATGAATTAAACGCACGCCGTAAAGTGACTAAAAAAGCGGTCACTAAGCGTAATGATGAACAACAATTAAAACCTTATCAAGCAGAAATTATTAAGCTACAACAGCATTTAGAGCGTGAAGGGCGACGTTTCGTTATTTTATTTGAAGGGCGTGATGCAGCGGGGAAAGGTGGAACTATTCGTCGTATGACGCGTTACATGAATGAAAAACACTATCGTGTGGTCGCTTTAGGTAAACCTTCTGATGTGCAGCGTACACAGTGGTATTTACAGCGTTATATTGAGCAATTACCACGTGGCGGTGAAATGGCACTATTTGATCGTAGTTGGTATAACCGTGCCATGGTTGAACCTGTATTTAATTTTTGTTCACAAGCAGAATATAAAGATTTTATGTCAGGGGTGACAGGTTTTGAAAAAGATCTAGTACGTCAAGGTACTGTACTTGTAAAGTTATACTTTAGTGTGACGAAAGATGAACAAGCCCGCCGCTTTGAACGTCGTAAAACAGATCCATTACGTCAATGGAAATTAAGCGAAGTTGATTTACAAGCCCAAGATAAGTGGGATGATTTCACTAATATGAAGTATGAGATGTTAAAACGTACTCATAGTAATATTGCCCCGTGGACAATTATTCGCTCTAATAATAAGCATAATGCACGTTTAAATGCGATGCGTGTTTTATTAAATGCAGTAGATTATGAAGGGCGTGATCCAGAGTTGGATTTTGTCCCTGATGATAATGTTGTGGTATCAGGTTCTCGTGAATTAGAGCTGATGGATGCACAACGTATCCGTAGTGGTAAGTTTACGGATTAGTTTCTTTATTGTAGAGAAAAATTAAACCTTTTTGCCACTTAACTTAATATCAGTGGCAGAAGGTTAATATTTAGTAAGTTTGTATTTGTAACTCACTAATAATACTTAATACTGTTTCACGCAATGCCTGAATCAACTCAGGAATAAAATTCCCTGTTTCCGTATCAGTCAGCCACGGATCCATCGTGGTGGAAATTAAAAAATATACCCCTGTATGTGTATCCTCCAATGTTAAGCCCAAACGTTGTTTAAAGCTATTTACAAACTCAGTACCATATATTGCTGGTTCAAATTCTGAGGAAGTGACAAACATGGGCATAGTTGGAATTTCGCCCCCATTAAATTTTTGTAAACTCAGGCGATTAAAAATTTCATGATTAAGCTGATTAGCAAGATGAACATCTTGATTGAGGTGTCCTGCTTTTGTTTTGAAATTAAAGGCATAAGAGGTAATCACTTGATCAGAACCCAACTCCCGAAATAATTGCATAGCTTGAACATCATTAAGTAGATCATTATTTTCTTTTGGCACAATAATAGATTGAATATACTGTAATTGCTTTTTAATCGCCTCTTTCCCTTGTTTAGCCACTTCAGCAGGTAAACGTTGAAAAGGAATGATAATAAAAGGATCCTCTTCTTTTGCCATCGTCACAATAGCAGCATATAAACGTTTACTATTAAATAAACATTTACCCAAGATTTTGCCATAGCCTGATTCATTAGTACGAATGACTTTATGGCTTAAATAAACCCCCGCAGCCGCTGCGCCTGCTTTTGACCCTTCTACACCATAAATACCTACAGAAGCATCCATCCCTCCGTGATAGACCACAGGTGCACTAAAAGAAACTAAATCTCGCATGGCACCATTTCGATAACATAAACCGCCAGCAGAATAAGGAATATAGCCTGCTTTATGTGGATCAACTGTGACAGAATCACAGTATTGAACAGCTTGATATTGTGCTGTCACATATTGGCTCATACAAATGGCAGGTGTATAAGTTTTGTTTTCAAGTTCAGTATTATTCTCTGTCTCTGCATGGGGATCATTACCAAGTACTGATGCAAAATATCCCCCCCATGCCGCATCAACATGTAAAGCAAAATTTAAACCTTGTTGGTTCATTTCCTCCCGTAATGCCACCAGTTTTGCAATGGGATCAACAGCACTGACTTCAGTGGTGCCAAGTACTGCAACAACCTGCACAACAGGAATTTGTTCTTCAACACAGCGTTGTAAACGTAGGCGTAAATCATCAATATCCATCCGAGCAAAGAGATCCACCTTCACCTTTTCAATTTGGTGTGCTCCTAAGCCTAAAATAGCCGCATTTTTAGGCCATGAATAATGCATTGTTGCAGAGGCCATAATTTTAAATGCTTTATGTGCAAAGTCACCTAAATAGCGATGAGCAAATGTGATTAAACCAAGCTCCTGTAAGCTATAAGGCTTGAGTAAAGCAGCGAGTTCGGTTGTACTAATGTGATAAGTTTTTAGTAATTTATCTCCTAAAGAAACGACTTCATCTACAGGTAAATTTAATAATTGCCATATAGATAAATCAATCAGTGTTGCTTCTTTTCCTGTGATTAATTTAACTTTAATTTTTTGCTTATCTTGCATAAAACAAGCTTCATTTTTAAGGGCAGCAACAATACTAACAGGGTAAAAAGTTAAATTTCTGGCTACCCACATGGCTTCTAAATTAGCAACAGAGCCTCCGCTGGTAATATGTCCCCACGGTATAGGTTTATGATTATCTGTATTTGTAAACCCCAACATACGGCATAAATCTTTACCTACTTCAATTTCTAAGTGTGTGGTAACAGGAGAGGCTTCAGCTGAGACATTATTTTGGTTATATAACATACCTGCAAAATAACCCATTGCAGCAGGCATCGTAATATCCCAATACATATGTGATTGATTGCGATAGCTGTAGAGAGGGATAGAGCCTTTAAGTTGATGTAGTAGATTTTGGTAGTGTTGTTGTAATGCTAGTAATGTATTTTGATATTCATCAGATTGCTTGATTTCATCAGTAACAAAAACAGGATCACTAGGAAAATAATCTTTTCTATCTTGACAGTGTGATTCAATCGCTTGCAGGATAAATGATTTAAATATCTCTTCATTTTCTGCTTTAGGCCCTAAAAACCATGCAGCTAAAGAAGACGTTCCTGCCGTTTGAAAATCTAAGGCATGTTCAGAAGGTAGTTGTGCAAAATGTTTAGCAAGCTGTTTTACAAAAATAGAATGTTGATATATACGCCGACTCATGGGAAGACCTCCCTGTAATAATAAAGTCTCTTTAATTAACTTTAGTCTTTATATTTCATATTTTATATACACCTCATCTACATTGAAAACCACATTCTCTCTTTATCTTGGTTAATTAGTCTTCTTCTATCCAGAGATTGATATTGTGAGGGGCATTTGTCCGCCCCAAAAGGAAAAAGAGTGGTATTTTATTTTTCACTTGACTCGATGAAATATCAACAGAGCCTAGTTATTACCCCTTTTCTTATTTCTTTTTTATTGCCTCTTTATCTAAATATTCTTCAATTCTTCTGACTGATAATACTAAAAATTTCATGGCATCAGTAAAACCTTTGAATTCTTTTTCATAATCATGATGTGGAATGCCTGAAAAACGTACCAGTGTAAACTGTTTTTCTTTCGGTAGAATTGATAGTTGATGTAAGTATTCATAGGTCAATTCTTTATCATCAGAGACACAAGCGGTTAAGGCTTCAGTTAAAATTTTAACTCGGCGTAATTCATTTTGTAAATCAAAAGGTTCTGATAATTTTATTGTTGATTCCATGCTTATCCCCTTGAATCATAAATTTTGTAGGTTTGCGCTGACACATTTTCAGTACCACCAGATTAAAATCTATCACCCCAAATAAAGCTGCACAGGTTTACCAAATATCTTGCTTAATTTATCCTTTTTACTTTCCATAAAATCATAGGCGTAGATATTTGGGCAACGTAAAAATACCGCCTGTTCACTTTCATAGGCACGCGTGGGCAATACAAAATTCATATACTCTGATTTTTCAATTTCTTTACCCAGAGTTTGCTGGATGGTTTGCCATGTCTCATAAATGGGGAAAATATCATGGGCTTGTTTAGGGGTGGGTTTTTCTCTATCCACTTCAATCATATCAATAATTTTTTGTGTAGCTTGCTGGTGTTGGCTTTGTGTCGGGTTAAATTTCCCTTGGTTCGCTTTTCTTACCAAGCCTGATAAATAAGCATATTTATTTTTTACCTGTCCCTGATTTAAAGCGTGTTGCCATTCATCAAATACAGGTTGGTATAAGGCTGAATTATGTAAACTTTCCAATATGTTGGAGGTTTCAATATGCTCTTTTAGCGGTAAGTTTTGCAGTAAGGAAAATAACAGAGTGGTGTGTTTAATTTCTTGTTTTTCAGTGTTTAAAGAATGTAAAGCGTCAGCAGCAGGAGGTGATCTAAGCTGCTGCTGATTAGGGATAGGGAGAGATGCAATATTTTTGACAGCTTGCATCTCTGGGGTGATGCTTGTGTTATCACCTCCTTTATTTTCATGAGGATTATCGCGTACTAAATCTTGATTTTCTTTGCTTTCTTCTTTGTTGTATTGTTCGTTAAGCCATTGATTAATGATTTCTGGATGGAGTAAAAAATGGCGTGTACGGTCATAGGCGTACCGCTTGCTAGGGTTGCGGTAGATGCTGATCACCTTCTTTTTTTCTAAAAAGTTAATGCTTTTTCTCACATTGGCAGGCGTATGGGTGAGGCTGAGCATTTTATCAATCAGATCGGTTTCGCTGTGAAATTGCAATAAATCTTTGGTTTCACGCTTATCTTCTGGTTTTTGTTGCTGTTTTGCATATTTAACGTTGTACCAGTATTCTAAAATGGAGAGTAAGCCCGCCGCTACTTTGTTGCCTTCACAAAATTCTATTTGCCAAGTGCGTAAAATGAGCAAGTAATCTTTTTCAGGGTGGTTGATACAGGAGTATTTAGCCATGATTTTTCCTTGCTGTGCTTAGTGGGTGACATGGGGGGGAAGGGGATTTTTAGAGATCACAGGATCTACAAAACCGTAGCGGGCAACATCAGCACACAATACACGCGTAACATGGCGTAGGCTACTGTTTTGCGGTGCAAAAATAGCGGTATAGATGGCATTCGCCTGTTTGGTTTTTGATTTTTTTATACGGGGTTCTAGCGCACAAGGGCGCACTAGGCTGTATTGTTGTGTTGAATTTTCCATGTGTTTAATCTTAAAAAAATAAGTTCAAACACACTGAATTTACGGTTTTGTAGTGTGATATATATGTATTCGCACGCCGTCCTGCGTGAGTCGCTGGGCGGATCTGTGATACAATTATATTACGTTACAAACTGCTTCTATCAGTGTGTAACCAGTGCGAACGTGAGAAATTCGCGCGGAGAGGGGTGGGTTGAGAGACCCGCCCCTGTTCTTTTTTATCATTATCCAATTCACAGAATTTAGCAACCTTTTTTTTATAATTTTTTTCTTTCCCCCCACTCTTTTGTTTGATTATTTTCTGTAGTTTTTAAATTTTATTGTCTTTTTTCTTGTTCCACACGCTCCGCGTTGGAATGCAGCCTTGGACGCTCCGCGTCCCATATTATGATAATTAATTTTTATATTTTTATTGTAGCGGCGTTGCATGCAACGTCTTGGCACTGTGTTCTATTCTGTCATGATTGATGACAGCGAGTAGCTTACAATACCAAAATATTTAATTGTGGAATGAATAAGATCACGAAAATGTTGTATGGAACGAGAATAAATCATTGTTTTTATTGCAAACACACTTTTCTACATTTGGGTAAAAAGAATTCTACGGATAGCTAAAAGGATTTCTTTTATTGCCTTGGTAGAATTCTACGCAGCAATACCAAAGACTACTTCTTAAGATTACTTTATAGACTACAACAACCTTGTATTTTTTTAGTTAATTGTTTTTTATCAGTGATGTTTAGCTATAGAAAAAGGTGGGGTATTAATTAGTTTATCTCAACAAAAAATTACTATTTCATGAAATATTTTATGGATTTTATAAAAGTGTATTAAAGTACATAGAAATAATAAAAATAGGAAGGCATTCCCACATGATGACACACGGGAATGAGAGGAAAGAATTAATTATGATTCTTGATCTTTTTCTGCTTTTTGTTGTGCTTCTAGGGCTTGATCTTCTTTTATCCAGCGGTCGACATCGTGGGGGGGCATTTGTCCGTCCCAGCCTGCGGCGGTGAAGTCTTTAATATATTGATCAGCGATTTCGTCCCCATGCCATTGGCGCATAGAGTCCCCTGCTTTAAGCTCAATATTTTCAGGTAAATCACTGATATCTTCACCTAATTGATTAAGTTTATAGCGTAGATAGTGATAGAGGCGATGGGTATTAGCTTCTATGGGTTCTACTGGGGGTGGGTTTTTTGCTAATTCTTTCAAGTGTTGATAAGGAAACCAGTCTTTATCAAATAATTCAGCAAATTCAGGGTATATTCTCCCAAATTTCTCTATTTCAATAATAGCTTGTTGAGTACTAGTAAAATAAATATTTGTATAAGACAGTAAATACTGCTGATATAAAAAAACACATATAATTCTTGATATATATTTATATTTATTATTTGAATTTATTTGAAGTAAGTTAAATTCATTAATTTTATTTAGCTTAATAATAATATGATTATTATTAATTTTAATTTTCTTTAGATGAAATGCATGATTAATAATTTCTTTTGGATCTAATTTCTCTAGTTCATTATCATTTGAAACAACCCCAATACTACCTCTCAAACTTGCAGTTATCCTAACCCTAGTTTTTTTTATGCTGTTTACTAAAGCAGAGGATAATGTTGGACTTTGTGGTAAATATAGTTTGTTTATATCATCTATTATATCCTGCTTACCAATTGTAGACCCTCCAGTATATGCTTGTTTATCTATCCTCCATGTTTTAAGCCATACAGGAAAATCATATAAAAAGCTACTGATACTAATGCTATAAACATAGTTTTTTATAGCAAAAAAATATTCATTAAATTTTTTATATTTATCTTGCTTTATAACATTTTGAATATACAATGAATGGCTTAATTCATTTTTAATCAATATCTCTTCTAAACTAAAAGCTGGCTTTAGTAACTCACACACAACTGGAGAAGAGGCATGCAAATCTAAACTAAATTTTAATTCATCATCAAGGTTAATATCTTGCCAACGTGTCGTTAAATTATCTTGTTTCTCCCATAGCTCCTGTAAAATATAATCAGGGCATGTTGATAATAAAATTAATTCATTTTTAACAAAGTTACTTTGATAACTTAGCTGAGTTAAACGATTTTGAATGTATTCCTTAGTGTCATTACTTTTTTCTTGCCATAAATTCCAGTTCTTTTGTGCATCATTAATACTTTTTAGCCATTCATCATTTAAATTAGCTATTGCATTCCCCCAATAATATTTCCATATAAAAAGCTTATTATCTGCTGTAAGTGTATGCTCCCCTTCTTTTAATAAACGACTAATAAAATTAAATGAGTTTAATGATTTTCTTTTATTTATTTTTTGTTTTACCCATAATTGATTAATAATTTGAAATTGAAAATTCCCCCCTTGTTTTTGAGTTTGTAAACCAAAAAAAGATAAGCCTACAGGATGCCATGCATCCTCTGTTGCTAATTGGCTAAATAGCTCATCTTGCATAAAACCTAACAGATCAAAAGCATGATTACCCAACTCACGAAACACCCATAATCCCACTAAAAACTCCTGAAAAGATAAATGGGAAAACATTAAAATCCCTTCTTCAGGTTGTACTAATAAACCCGAACGAGCTAAAAAATACTTTAATAATTCATCAATTTCAGTTATTTTTAATTTAATTTGTACTTTATCATTTTTTATTAATTGGGTTAACCACGGCTTAAACTCTGATTCTTTTAATCTAGTATTAAAAGGGCTATACCTTCCTATTCCTGACTCTCCAATTTTTTTATGATGTAAATCATGTGCCAACCACTCTAAAACCTTCCATTTATCTAAATGCTCAAACTCGATAGTTTCCTCATAACATCCATTTTTATCAAGGCGTTTATGGTTATCCAATACATCTAAATAAGCATCTACCATTGACTCATAAGCTAATACTTGTGAGTTAGGTAACTTTCCTTTTACATCATGCACATAAGTTAAGGTAGCTAAATAAATAGGACGGTATTTTAATGTTTTTAAACCTGTATGATTTTTTAATGCGCCTAATAATAAATCACGCTCTGTCTCTTGCTTAACCTTATCGGTATCATAACGAGTTTTATACCATGCGGTGACATAATCAGTGACTTGTAATATATCAAACGGGCGTACATACTGATGAGGAAAACTACTTGGTAATGTAGGTAATACCACTTCAGAATTTTCACGCCTTGCTATTGCTAACCACAAACGTGGTTTAGGGGCGTTAAAAGGCAAACGCTCAAATCCCACAGGACGACCTGTGACAAAAGTAGCCACCTCAGGGTAAGCGGCTTTAAATGCATAGACTAAACGCCGTATACGCCGACGGTATTTAATCCCAATTTCATCTACGCCATCAAAGGCAACCACCCCCCAACCTTGCTGTAAAAAATATTTGACTGTCTCTAAATCAATCAGCCCTTCTACACCTGTTTTACGCTCAAATTCCCGCGCCCACACGGCTAATAAATCATTCACCGTTTTTACTTCAGTTAACTGCATTTCACGTAAAATAAACGGCATCATCAACCGCCGCCCAAAATGCTGGGCAATGGCTAACTGATCCGCTTGTCCTGAACAAGCTACCGCCAACATTTTAACCAGTGTCGACTTCCCAGACCCCGCCGCCCCAATAATCACTGCTGATTGATTTATTTTCTTGGGTTTCTGTTCTTCATCAAAAGTAATTAATAAATCTTCAATTTCATCACTGGCTGTTTGTTCTAATGTTTCATCAAAATCATCATTACCTTCTAACTGGCTTAAATCTTCTTTAGTAAAACGTTCTTTAACATAAATATCAGCTAAAGCTATATTCTCTTGCTGGTTCGCATCAGAGATACCTGCAAAATCACTGGATTTATAGAGTTTAGCTAGAGATTTATGGTAATTAATTAACCATTTACGTTGTTCAGATGAAGCAAATTCAGGGTTCATCCATTCAAATTTAGGATAGGTTTTTCTTAATAAAAGCTTAAATTGTTTTTGGCGTTCTTCATTCATTTTGTATTACTTTTATTTTATTTCCTGCTGTATCTTAATCATACAGCTGTCATAAATCATAACTAAATTGGGTTCAATTCGTAGTGACGTTGCACGCAACGTCTTCGTGATCTCAATCATTCCACAGCTATAAATTCAAAACCACCATAATAAAATCTACTAAATATCATTTAACTGAATAAAAGGGCGTTTTGTCTTTTGGTCATCCCGCTGTTATAAATCATGACTGAATTGAATTCAGTGCCAAGCGTTGCATGCAACGCCGCTACAATAGAAAAACAATCTTATAATAAATAAGATCTTAAACTATCTATATCTGCTTCAAATGCACTACAAAAACTAGTTAATAAAGAATTTTTTGCTTTAGCATGGGGAACACTGGTTTTAATTTGTTGAAAACGCTCTTTAGGCATTTGGGTATCAAAAGCAGTAGAAAGAGCTGTTTCATCATAGACAGGGTTTTCAAAAATTGTATATAAATAATGCTGTAATTCACTTTGAATATCTGCACTATTTAATGCTAATGCATTTATATTTTTAATATGCTTAATATCTTGTTTTAACAACTCATAAGCATCAGGATAAAAAGCACGGAATAATTGTACTAATAAAAATTGTTGTGGATTAAAGTCTTTTTCAGGATTTAAAACTGTCCATAGCTCACTATAAAATATTAAGCCATTTAAGAAGTTTTTAATAAACCGTGGGTTAGTAGGCAAGTGTTCACATAATAAAGGAATATTATTTACACTGAGTTTTTGATTGTCTGAAAAAATTAATTTCCATTGTTCATTAATAAATTTTTTAATTTCCCCTTCATTTGGTTCAGGTAAATCTAAACGTACTTGAAACAACTTATCAACATAACGGACAGATTCTTGATAACTATATTCTGTCACTCGACTAATTGCAGTTTCAACATGCCCCGCATCTAAACCAAAAATAAATACACAATTGCGACTCGATAAATAAAGCTTAATAGATTCTAATAATTTAAAAATCGCCTCATCATGACAACGATCTAAATCATCAATAAAAATAACTAATTTACCATTTTTACCTACGGTCTGCTTTATAGCTTGCTCAAACTGCAACACAAATCGTTGAGCATCTGTTTTTTGTTGAAATTCATCTTTATAACGTTGTGCAGAATATTCTTCCATACGTTTTGTGATCCCTCCAAAAAACTTAAGCTTTCCCCCTCCAACTAATAGGGAAGGGGCTGAGTCTACTAAATCACCTAAACTATATATTGTTGCTTTTAATCCAGATTTAGATGTTTCTTTAATATCGTTCCAAGCTTTAACTTCGTATTTTATGTGTTCTTGGATTTCATGTAATAATGAAATTAATGGATTTTCTTCATGTTGATACTGCCATGGATTAAACCAAACAGTTAAAAGCTCTCTTTTTTTCTTCTTTTCTTCAATATCATCTGTTAATTTTAACGCATCAGGTAGCTCATCTGATTCTCCACTTTCTGCCTCTTTTTCATTCATTGAATTAATATAGTAAAGAGGCTTTCCCCCCAATGAAGTCATTAATGCGTGTAATACAGAAGTTTTTCCTGTTCCCCATCGCCCATTTACAGATAAAGCAAAAGGTGGATCAACCCTTAAAATTAAATCTCGAATAGTTTTGGTAAAATACTCACGCCCTAATACATCAACGGCATTTGTCCATTGATCATTAAGATACTCTTTTTTAGCTTCTTCATTCTCTGTGTTCTCATCAGCCATTTATTATCATACCTTTTTAAAATGCTTTTTATCTATATCGGGGTGTGGTGGTTTTTTGTTGAGTTTCCTTCATCTACCCAACCTACCTTATAAATAATCCAAAACCGCAACAACCCCCAAAGTATACCAATAAAAACCCCTCTCATAAAAACAATTTATAAAACAACGATAAAAACTATTCACAGCCTCCCGCACATATGATATAACACAGCCAACTTCATAAAAAACAAACGATTAGCCAACATGAAAAACCTGCTGACAGACCTCCCCCCCACCAAAAATGAAGAAATCTTTGAAAAAATTATCCAACATCCCCACTTTACCCTAGAACGAATTATTACCTCAGGACAACACACACCTGAAGGACAATGGTATGATCAACACCAAGATGAATGGGTGATCGTCATACAAGGACAAGCACAACTCAACTTTGAAGACGGTGAACAGCACACAATGCAAGCAGGCGACAGCCTCCACATTCCCGCTCACCGCCGCCACCGTGTCACATGGAGTGACCCTAAAAAAAATACAATCTGGTTAGCCCTACACTACAAAAATGAAAAAATAGAGGAAAAATCATGACATCACTCTATAAAATACTCGAACATCCCATTACAGCGTTTATAATAGGTCTCATCGTGCTCGCTTCAGGTATGACCGACTTAATCAGCGCAATTGAAAAAGCCGACTATGGTTTACATACCCATCATGGTTTGATCCTGCTCGGTCTTTGGCACAGCTTGCAATCCCTGCCCAGTATCATCTCAGGAATGCAACGCTTTAAAAAATAATACATTATTTTAAATATGGTTTGATGACAACACAATGCAATCACCTGATTTAGATGAATTAATACAACTACGCCACCAAGCACGCGGTTTATCTAATTCTACCGCTCAACAACGTGTCGCCACCCCTTTAAGTGGTCTCTATGCCTCCGTATTTCGGGGACAAGGTATGGACTTCGACGAAGTGCGCGAATACCGCGAAGGGGATGAAATCCGCCAAATTGATTGGCGCGTCACCGCCCGTACAGGTAAACCCTATTTAAAAGTCTATCGTGAAGAACGTGAAAGACAGGTAATGCTCTGCGTCGATGCCAGCGCACCCATGCACTTTGGCACCCAAAAACACTTTAAAATTGTGCAAGCCGCAAAACTCGCTGCACTACTAGGCTGGAGTGCGCAAGGACACGGTGACCGCGTCGGCGGTGTCGTTTGTGGACAAAAACACTTACAACTATTTCGCCCCTCCCCCTCTGCAAAAAGCTTTTTACAACTGCTACGTTGTTTACAAACCCCGCCTATTAATGCATCACAATACAACTTACCCTATGCCCTACGCGCCCTCAGTCAAAACAGTGCCACAGGCGCATTAGTATTTGTGATCAGTGACTTTCACCATACCGATCAAGCACAGCTTAAAACCACTCTCAGCCAACTGCGCCAACAACATGAGGTGGTACTCATTCAACTCACCGATCAACGTGATCACACCCTGCCAGCGATGGGAAAAATCAGCTTCCACACCGCATCAGGGGAAAAAATCACTATTGATACCGATGATGTCACAGGACAACAACACTATCAGCAACACTGGGAAACCCAGCAGCAACAACTGCAACAACTCGCCAGTGATTTTTTTATGGACTTACTCAACGTGACCACCAATGACGATGCATATCAATGCTTACTCAGTGGGTTACGCCAACGTGCACACCAACAACATACCCACCGATGAACCCAACAGAACAATTACGCGACATTGATGGCTTGTACGCCGTGTCCCCGTTTCCACTCGCTACAGGCTGGTGGATCGTTATCGGGCTAAGTATCCTTGTATTATTGGCTATATGGCTTGGCTGGCAGGCGTATCGCCGCCGTTATCGCCCCCCTGTATGGATAAAAGCCGCTACCCGACAATGGCAAGATTTAGAAAAACAGTCTTTAAGCCCACAGGAACAAGTGATTGCCTTACAACAATTACTCCGTATTACTGCGATTAAAAAATATGGGCGCGCCGCTTGTGCAGGATTATCTGGTGACGCATGGCTAACATGGCTGACAGAACACGATCCGAATAATGTAAACTGGCATGACTACCGCTGCTTTTTATTAGAACTGCCTTATCATGTGACGGAAAACACCACACCCACCGTGACGGAATTACAACAGCTTTCTACCGCTGTCTATGCATGGATTGCAGAAGGAGAATTAAAAGAAAATGTTTAATTTTGCTTTACCGTGGTTTGCTTTACTTCTGCCTGTGCCCTTGTTGGTTTACTTCTTTTTTCCTATACGCCAAGCTGCAAGCGAGACCACGCCTGAATTGTATTTACCGCAGTTGCAGCGACTGCAACACAGTTTCGCTCACCCCACACCACAACGTAATCCGTGGCAGCGACAACGCTGGATTATTTTAGCGGTAATTTGGTTGTCTACCGTATTAGCGTTAATGTCCCCGCAATGGTTAGATAAACATGTGGATGTCAAAAATGTGGGGTTTGATTTAATGTTGGCAGTGGATTTATCAGGCTCTATGGAAGCCGATGACTTTGTGACCCCCGACCGCCGACGTATTGATCGCTTATCCGCAGTGAAATCAGTCTTGATTCCTTTTATAGAAAAGCGTACAACTGATCGGGTTGGTTTAATTCTTTTTGCCACACATGCTTACTTACAAGCCCCGTTAACTTTAGATCATACAGCGGTGGCGAAATTGCTGGAAAAATCTATGCTAGGAATGGCAGGGCGGGATACGGCGATAGGAGATGCCATTGGCTTAGGAGTGAAAAAGCTACGCACCCGTCCAGAAAACTCGCGTATTTTAATTTTACTCACCGATGGCGCGAACAATGCAGGCAGTTTAGATCCTATCAAGGCGGCTGAACTCGCCAAGCACTATAATATTCGTGTCTATACCATCGGTGTCGGAGGCGGTGGACGTATGTTTGGACGTGGCTTTGATGCACGTAGTTTGAAACAAATTGCTAAGATGACAGACGGACATTATTTCTCCGCTGATAACCTTGGTGCCTTAACTGAAATCTATCAACATATTGATCAAAACTTGTTAAAAACGGAAGCGGAAAGTAAAACCTATTACCAACGCACGCCGCTTTATTACTATCCTTTATTACTGGCATTATTAGGACTCTGTGTGTTACGTATATTGACTATCTTCCGCAAGGAGGCAGGATAATGGATCAAGGATTTGAATTCGCCCAACCCCTTTGGTTTTTTGCCTTATTAATTCCGTTACTCTTAGAGGCATTAGCCGTTTATCACCCGCCACAATACAAGCGGATTCGCCGCTTTGCGGAGGCGCAGTTATTACCTTTTTTACAGAAAAATGTCTCTTCCCCTACGCCGACAAAACGACGTAAAAATCCACAACGTCCAAGTTTTATCTGGGCATTAGTTTGGCTAATGGGGGTACTGGCACTGGCGCAACCGCGTTGGGGCTATGAAGATCAAGAAGTCAGCCGCCCCAGTGCAGATGTGATGATCATGTTGGATTTATCCGATTCCATGCGCGTGGAAGATTTGCCCCATTCCCGTTTTGAACAAGCGATTCAAGAAGTGGAAACTTTATTAAATGAAGCAAACAAGTTAAATATAGGTTTAATGGTATTCGCAGGGATTCCACATTTAGTCATGCCGCTCAGTGATGATTATGACACCTTAAAAAACTTACTGTATGACTTAAGTATTGATTTGATTCCTGTACAAGGCAGCCGTTTAAACTTGGCATTGGAACAAGCTAATTTATGGCTAAAAGCCCACCCACAAAATACTAAACATATTGTATTAATCAGTGATGGGGAATTTACCGCAGAAGAAATGAGCCAAAGCCAAAGTCTGTTAAAAAACTTACCTGTGTATTTACACACCCTTGGTGTAGGCACAGTTGAAGGCGGCTCTATCCCGCTTAAAGATGCCAGTTGGAAAAAAGATCCACAAGGTAAAGTGATTATTTCCCGTTTAAATCAGCAAAATTTAGCCACGCTTGCACAAGCAGGGCGCGGTAGTAGTCAAACTGCTGATTACCGTGATGCAGAGATTAAACAATTAGTTAATTATTTTGAGAAAAGTATTGAAGTGAATGATGAAGATAAAATGCTGTATCGTTTATGGCATGAGCGATTCCATTATTTCTTATTGGTCATGGCGTTTGCCATGCTACCGTGGTTTCGTGGTACAGGCACAATGAGAACCGTGTCATCATGAAGCGTTTAAGTTTATTTCTTAGTTTTTTCCTGTTCAGTGTGCCTGTGATGGCGGGCACATGGTTTGCGAATAAGGCGCAACAGGCTGAACAGGCATATCAACAGCAACAATATGATGCCGCTGCGGAATTATTTGACAGCCCTTATCAGCAAGGGGTGGCGCAGTATAAAGCAGGCAAATTTGAGCAAGCGGCACAATCCTTTGCTCAAGTGGCTGATCCTGAAAATTTAGCCAGTGCCCAATATAATTTGGGCAATAGCTTATTTCAGCAAAAGAAATGGGAAGCGGCTAAAGAGGCCTATCAGCAGGCATTAAAAACCGATCCGAATCATACCAATGCACGCCATAATGTCAAACTTGCCGAGCAGCAGCTTAAAAAAGAACAGCCACCTGAACAAGATCAAAAAGACCAAGAAAATAAAGATGATCAAAAGCAGGATAAGCAAGATCAACAACAAGATGATCAATCCAAGCAACAAGATCAGCAGCAAGGCGATCAATCCGAGCAGCAAGATCAACAACAACAGGGTGATCAATCTGAGCAACAAGATCAGCAGCAAGGTAATCAATCTGAACAACAGAATCAGCAACAACAGGGCGATCAACCCAAGCAGCAAGATCAGCAGCAACAAGGTGATCAATCTGAGCAGCAAAAACAACAACAAGCTGGTCAAGTAGATGAAGAAACCCAGCAGCAAGCTGAAGAGGCACAACAGCAACAGGCGCAACACATGGCAGCCCAGCAAGAACAAGGTGAACCTTCTCCAGAAGATAAAGCCGCACAAATGCAGCAGGCTGCGCCGATGAAAAAAGCGGAAGATGTCATGGCAGATACGCTATTAGATCGGATCGAAGAAAATCCACAACAGCTTTTACGTGGACAGTTCTATATTGATGCACAAACAGCTAATACAACAACTCCCCAACAAACATGGTAATTTGATAATGTGGTCGCGTTTTGTTTTTATTTTTACCCTGATTTTTTCTTTTTCATTGGTACAGGCGGCAGATTTTACCGCCGCACTTGATACCCACCGTGTTTATTTTGGGGAGAGTGTGACGCTGCAATTAAGTTTAAGCGGCGGGCGCGCTGAGACCGATCCTGATATGAGTGAAGTAGAGCAAGATTTTGCTATTCTCAGCCAACACCGCTCTGATTCCACCCAAATTTTTAACGGTACCATTAACCGCCAATTAGTTTGGAGTTATACCCTTGAACCGAAAAAACAAGGCACATTAACTTTACCAGCTGTATCAATTGAAACTAATAAAGGCACCTTATCCAGCCAAGCTTTAAAAATTACGGTGACAGAAAATACAGGTAAACGTGATGATGGTTTGTCTGTAGAAGGCTGGGTATCTAATGCTTCACCCTATTTACATGAACCGTTTTTTTATATTGTGCGGGTTTATCATCATGGTGAATTACAAGAGGTTCAGGCAGTGCCCCCTGCTAATGATGTGATTGTTGAACATGTGGGCAAACCACAATCACAACGTGTAGAACTCAATGGAGAGCAAAAAATTGTTACCCAAACCCGTTTTTTACTCACCCCATTAAAAGCAGGAGCCATTGATTTAGGGTTACCAAGAGTCAAGGCGTTAAAAGCAGAGCGTCAGCGTCAACGCCGCCGTAGCTTTTTTGATATGGATACCTCTAATTATCGCCCAATCAATTTAGTCGGCAAAGCAGTGCCTGTCACCATACAAAATTTACCTGCTAAAGCAGTGCAACCGTGGTTACCCTTAAAAAAACTAACCTTAAATGATGACTGGGAAACCGATTTAAACCAAGAAATCAGCGCAGGCGTGCCATTAATTCGCAGTATTACCTTAGAGGCTGAAGGTATGGGGGGACAGTCTTTACCTAAATTAGATAAATATTTTGCTAATCAAAAAGATTTCCGTATTCGTAGCGCGAAACCTGAAACAGAGCGAAAATTATTAGAAGACGGTACACCTGTGACGACTTTAAAGCAAAGTATTAGTATTATTCCGCTTAATACAGGTGAACTAGAGTTACCTGCTTTACGAATTCCGTGGTGGGATGTGAAAGAAAAAGAGGTGAAATGGACGGAGTTAGCTGCACAAAAAATCACCGTTGCCGCAGGGCAAACTGTGGCACAAATTGCACCGTCACCTATGGGCGCACCACAAACCGTGGTTAAAGTGGTTTATGATACCCGCTTAAATATCATGCAACACAGTGTATTAAGCATTGCAGTCATCGCTTTATGTATTGCTTTATTTTTATCATGGCAGACACGCAATACCACAATTAATATCAAAACCCCGAGTAAGAAAAAAGCAGTGTCTAACAAGCATTCTTTAGCTCAAGCCAATACAGCAGAAGCATTACAACAGTTTGTACAATACGATGCACAACAGCGTTGGCAGTTGCCTGCACAATCGGCATTACAAAAAATTATTGTCTATGTTGAGCAAAACCATGTAGAGAATGAAACATTTATTAAATGTGTTAAACAACTGGATGCACATTTATATGGTGGGCAACAAACATTAGAAATTGAAGCATGGAAAACAGCGTATAATAGTGGTTTGAAACAGCTTAAGGAAAAGCAGAAGGAAACTATAGAAGGCAGTGAGTTAGCATTAAATCCATAAGATTTAGAGAATAAATAATTCTGTAGGGTGAGGCGAAATCTGTGTACAGTGCTTATTTTATTGGTGATATCACACAGATTTTGCCCACCACACCCCGATATATTTCACTAGTAGGAAGTTCCAAGATAAGGTAAATATACCTGTAAAATAACAGCTCACAGGAGCTATTTGATTCTACTATGCAACTTCATGAATTAAAATTTACTACTTTAGAAGCAAGAACTGAGGAAGAACTTATTGGTAACCTTCTTTTAGTTCATTTGCACCACTGTACTTTAAATCAAGCTGATGCTCTGAAGGCTTTGTGGCTAGAAGTGGAAGAGTATTCTGATCAAATTTCAGAAAACACTAAAAATGACCATTTTTATGCAGCAAAGAAACATTTTTATTTTAAAGAAATTCAAGTAGAAGCATTTTTTATTAAACTACACACTATATCTTCAAAATTTGATAAGTGTTCTAATAAAACAAAAAAAGATGTAAAACTAATTGAAGATTTTTTATTAAGCAGTAAAAATAAGATTAGTTTAATCAGCATATTACATGATGAATTTGATGATTATGATGTATTTATTTCTCTTGAAAATGAGTATGTATTTTTTTCATGGATTGATGTTATATAAAATCTATTACTCTCGTTCCCGCGTGTCCTTACGCGGAATGCCTTCCCTGACGAGTTGCATCATGAACCTGCCCATATTCTTTAGCATATATTGCTTGGATAGACGCAGGAACCCCTCTACTTTTAGCATAGAAGCAGCTCAAAGGAGAGGACGCAACGCGTCCAAGAGAGCATTCCCACGCAGGCGCGTGAGGAACGAGAGGGTATAATTTTTCCATGGTTTTGTTGGTGTATTACAGGACATGCGGTATTGATTTAGTAGTTTTCTCTTAGCTGCCACCACCACCGCCGCCGCCATCACCGCCGCCACCCCCACCAAAACTACCAGCACTGCCCCCGCCATCTCCTCCAAAACCACCTGCAGCAAACATTATCGAAGAATGACCAGAGTTTCCAACTTCACCGATATTTGAGTTTGAATACTGCTCAATGACCTCTGATTGTATACTCAGTACCATTTCTTCATTCCCAACACAGGCAACGGCATCATCAAAATTCAAAAAAGCAGCATAGGCATAATCAATATAATCAGTGTTAAGTGATTCTACCTCCATCGTTCTGTCAACTTGCCCTTGTGTATAGGCTCCACTCACCCCATACCTGTCCACCAATAAACTAGGCATCCTTTGAAATATCTTTTTTAAAGCAAAACGCTTTCTAATTGCCTGAAGCATAATAACTAACCTCCTTAATATTCTTTATTTTCTATATTTATAATAAAAACAAAGAATATTACGTGTACTCTGAGTCTATTTCATCAGAGTAAATGATATATAAACACACTATTTATTAATCATTATATTAATCAATGTATTCTTTTACAAATTAATAGAAGAATATTAAGGAGGTTAAATTATAGTGGTATTATACGTAATGCTTCATTACCGCTAAGTTAAGAATACAAAGCAGGGTTTTATTCAACAGTAGTAATAGACACTATGGTACAAACAGAAATGAAGCAGGTATTAATATAGACAAGGTGGTAGAAAAAGGGATATTTAGTGCACCCACAATGATTATTGATGAGGAATTATTTTTTGGACAAGATCACCTAAAGTGGGTGAAAAGGGCAGTAAGCTGATTTTAATATCAGTTAATTAAAATACACGCACCTTAACCCCTTATTTTTAAATTAAATATAGGTATAATGCTTTTTATCTATGGTTATTTTAAATAAAACGAGGGGAATAATTAGAGCAAAGGAAGTAACAAAACGACACCAATAAAATAAGAGTTCACAAACACTTACAGAGTCTATATTTAATATTAATACCATTATATGGTGTAGAGGGTGCTGCAATTACAACACTTTTATGTATATTTTTTGCTAATTATCTAATGGATTGGTTTGATAGTGATTTAAATGATTTATTAAAAATTAAACACCGAGCCCTCTTTACAAACCCTTTTAAGATGTAACAATAATTTTTTATGTCTATTCAAGTGGCTTTTCCCAAAAGCAGGCTTTGCCAATTTCAGGGTTTAATTCATAGGCAGCAAACCCTTGCTTAGAATACAAACTTTGCGCAATTTTATTGCCTTCTAACACTTCTAAAGTAATTTTGCAGCATTTACGTTTTCTAGCTATCTCTTCCACTTTTTCCATCATCATATGGCTCAGTCCCAAACCACGAAAATGAGCAACAACCATTACATCATGAACATTAATTAATGGCTTACAACTAAATGTAGAAAATCCTTCAAAACAATTGATCATGCCTGCTGGCTGATTATCAACATACGCTAAAATAGTAAATGCATGAGGTATTGTTGCTAAGGTTGAGGCTAAATTTTCAATCACATCTTTTGCTAAAGCTTTCCCGCCTCCCATTGTGTCTAAGGCATAATCATTAAGCAGTGCACCTATATGTTGTGCTTGTTCAGGATCTAAATAATCGGCAAGGATGATTTCAATGTTTTTTATCACTGTATCCATTAGACCTCTTTCATAAGTAGTTTATAATCTAAAAATGAAATATGAAACAGTAAAATTATTAAAAAATAGTGATTTTAAAAGGCTAACAGGAGTACATCGTTCTACTTTCGAGAAGATGTTGAA
>Ga0193958_1000053_pt1 | contig 62847 bp, 54 predicted proteins | sample FB_1_MG_FD_140320 | JGI IMG/M metagenome (GOLD analysis project Ga0193958, IMG submission 140320) | Microbial mat bacterial communities from the Broadkill River, Lewes, Delaware, United States - FB_1_MG | ecosystem: Environmental > Aquatic > Freshwater > River > Microbial mats | place: USA... | reverse complement strand
GATATATGAAAAAAATAAATCCCTTTTTAGCATTCTTTATAGCTTTAAGCTTTTCTTTTGTTAGCTGTAATAAGGATGATGATCCGACAAGACCCATTCTTGATAAAACAAAAATTGACAATCCAATTAATCATTTTGTTTGGCAAGCTATGAATTCTTGGTATAATTGGCAACCAAATGTGTCCAACTTAGCTGATTCTAAAGATGAAAATTTAGAAGCTTATTATAGCTATTTAAATAGTTATTCAACTCCTGAAGCTTTATTTGAAACCTTACTATACGACAAAGGTAACACAGATAGGTTTTCTTGGTTTATTGAAGACTATAATAAGCAAGGCGCATCCTTTAGAGGTGTAAACGATGCTTACGGATTTGAGTTTGGCGTTGCTAGATTATGTGAAGGATGTTCCGAAATTATTGGATATGTTACTTATGTTGTGCCAAATTCTCCAGCTGCAGATGCTGGAATGCAGCGTGGAGATTTATTTTATAAATTTGATGGAGTTGAACTGAATATTGATAATTATGGAGTTGTAAATAATTATTATGATGATGAAATTACATCCATTTCAATGGAATTTAATACATTAGAAAATGGAAGTATTGTGCCTAATAATGTGGAAAAAACTTTAACGATTAGAGAAGTTGTAGAAAACCCTGTACTCTATTCTGATATAATTACAAATGATGCTGGAACAAAAATTGGCTACTTAGTTTACAATGGATTTAAATATACATTTCACGAAGAATTAAATAATGTTTTTGCAGATTTTAAGGCTGCAGGAATCACAGAATTAGTATTAGACTTACGTTATAACGGTGGTGGTTCAGTATTAACATCAGCTTATTTAGCAAGTATGATTTATGGTGGAGCTTCTGAAAGCGAAGTTTTTGCAAAATTAATTTATAATTCAAAACATTCTGATGAAGGTGGTTATTATTCATTTTTTGATAAAGCATATATTTATGATAAAGATGGAGAATATTCAGGCAATCAAGCTACTATTAATAGGCTAAATTCTCTTTCAAAATTATATGTAATAACCTCCAGAAGTACAGCTTCTGCTAGTGAAATGATTATTAATGGATTAACACCTTACATGTCTGTAATAAAAGTAGGAACAACAACTTACGGAAAAAATGTAGGTTCTATTACTTTATATGATTCTTCAGATTTTGAAAAGGAAGGCGCTAATACTACTCATACAAATGCTTTGCAACCGATAGTGTTTCAAATCTTTAATAAATTTGATGAAAGTGATTACACCCTTGGTTTTGAACCAGACTATAAAGTTATTGAATTTGCTTCACAAATACAACAGTTTGGAAATGTTGAAGAACCGTTATTAAAAACAGCATTAGACCATATTTCTGGCGCCATATCTAAACCTAGTTTAGCAAAGAAAAGTGGATTTGAAACAGGTCCTTCTTTATTTAATTCTTTAGATAAAAAGAAGTATAGTAAAGAAATGTATATCATTCCTGAATAATTTAACCTTACGTTTTATTTAAGAAAAACATAAATATCTTTTTTTAAACCTAACAAATTATATAATCTGTTAGGTTTTTTTATGCAGTTTAAGTTAAAGAAACATTTATTCTAAAATCTGGCTAGTGTGCTGCTTTGTTTTAACCTTAGTTATAATGTTTTCTAAAACACCATTTTCATCGATAACAAATGTTGTTCTATGAATTCCGTCGTATTCTCTTCCCATAAATTTCTTTGGTCCCCAAACTCCAAAAGCATTAATTACCGTTTTATCTTCATCTACAAGTAAAGGAAAAGGCAATTCGTTTTTATTAATAAAATTTTGTTGACGCTTAGCAGAATCAGCACTTACTCCTAATACATCGTATCCTTTAGCTAAAAACGATTGGTAATTGTCTCTTAAGTTACACGCTTCCATTGTACAACCTGGTGTACTTGCTTTTGGATAAAAGAATAAAACTAACTTTTTTCCAGTATAATTGGATAATTTTATTGTATTACCCTGTTCGTCTAATGCTTCAAAATTTGGCGCTTTATCACCTACTTTTAATGTTGTCATTTGTAATTTGTTTTAAAATTGAAAGTTATAAAGTTATTGAAAGAATTAAAACTTTTTTAAGAATTATATCTTTAAATTTTAATAAACTTTGTATTTTTATTTTTTACAACAAATAATAATGACAAAAAAAGAAAAAGTTCAATTCGTAATTGATACACTTGAAAAATTATATCCAGAAGTTCCTATTCCGCTAGACCATAAAGACCCGTATACGCTTCTAATTGCTGTGTTAATGTCAGCCCAAAGTACCGATGTTGGTGTTAATAAAATTACACCAAAATTGTTTTCAAAAGCTGATAATCCTTATGATATGATTAAGCTTTCAGTTGAAGAAATTAGAGAAATAATAAAACCTGTTGGTTTATCTCCTATGAAATCTAAAGGTATTTATGGATTGTCAAAAATACTAATTGAAAAACACAACGGTAAAGTTCCGCAAAATTATAAAGATTTAGAAGCATTGCCAGCAGTTGGACATAAAACAGCAAGTGTTGTTATGAGCCAAGCTTTTGGTATTCCTGCTTTTCCTGTAGATACTCATATCCATAGATTGCTTTATAGATGGGGTTTAAGCAATGGAAAAAATGTTGTACAAACTGAAAAAGATGCTAAAAGGTTATTTCCAAAGGAATTATGGAATAAGCTACACTTACAAATTATTTTTTATGGAAGAGAATATTCTCCAGCTAGAGGTTGGAATATTGAGAAAGATATAATTACAAAAACTATTGGGAGAAAATCTGTTTTAAATAAAATAAAAAAAGAGCTTAAATAAAATTTGAAATGGCTAAAAAAGGAAGTGCAAAAAATACTAAAAATAAGGCATTGCATTCAAAATTAATGAAGCAAAAAAAGAATAAGCTAAAAGTTTCAGAAATTGCAACTAAAGAGAAATTAAAAGCTATTGCTAGAAAATCACAGAAAAATAATTAAGAACACTTTTAATCCTTAAAAAAACTTGCAAAATTTTGTTTGCTCTATAGCATGTAAATAAAATGAGCCAAATAGTTTCCTATTACTTAAAAATAGCTATTATTTTAATGCATTACATTCAATAAATACACTATCTTCATAATTACTTAATAATAATATTTTTATTAGAGAATCATTAGTTATTAATAAATTCTTAAAACTAGAAACAATGGCAAAAAGTCAAGATGCAAAAAAAAATGTGAAAAAAGAGCCTTTAAAAACTACAAAAGAAAAAAAGGCTGCAAAAAGGGATAAAAAACCTAAATATGATTAACAAAAAATTATGTTTTTTAATAAAAAAAATCTAAAAAGCCCATTTTTGGTTAAAAATGGGCTTAAAGAACATTAATTCAAATGTAACTCAATATAATTGTTTTTGTTGGTTTTAATTACCCTCATTTGTTTAGAGTAATTAAGTAAATATTGAATTATTTCAGGTTTTGGTTGCTCCACAAGTGGAGTCTTTTCTGAGTAAAGTTTCATCATATTTAACTGGTTTATATTAAAGTAACGATGAAAACTTACTTTTAGTATTAATTAACCAAAATTATATTATGTTTTTCTATTAATTTTCTTAAATTAATTAATGCATAGCGCATTCTTCCTAAAGCAGTATTTATGCTTACATCTGTGTTTTCTGCAATTTCTTTAAAACTCATGTCTTTATAAATACGCATAATTAACACTTCTTTTTGATCTTCTGGCAATTCAACAATCAACTCTCTAACATCATTTAATATTTGATCTTTTATCAGTTGTTTTTCAACATTTAAAACTTCATCACTAATAACTGTAAAAATATCAAACTCATCTGTATTTCTAAAAGTTGGAATTCTTTTATTTCTTCTAAAATGATCTATTACCAAATTATGAGCTATACGCATAACCCAAGGTAAAAATTTACCTTCCTCGTTATAATTACCTCTTTTTAGGGTATTTATAACTTTTATAAAAGTGTCCTGAAAAATATCTTCAGCAATTTCTCTATCCAAAACTTTAGACAATACAAAACTAAAAATCCGTTGTTTATGACGAATAATAAGAGTTTCTAAAGATTTTTCGTTTCCGTTTATGTAGTCGCTAACTAAAACGCTATCGGCAATAACTTTACTTTGCATAATTTAAATACATTAATGGGGGTTAAACTTGTATTTTATAATTTTATAAAAAGTAATTGTGTTATATAAGCGTTCGTTTTTAGAATTATAGTTCAAATATGCAGCATATTTTTAACATTTACAAATAAAACTTAAAGAACTATGCATATTTTTTAAATTATGTTTTCCTAAGCTCTTAAAATTCTCATTAATTGTAATTATCTTTGCATTTATTCATTTTTAGAAGTATTATGACCAAAAATCTTGCCGAATTAAACCCAAAAGAAAACATTCTAATTAAAGGAGCCAGACTTCATAACTTAAAAAATATTGATGTTGCAATTCCAAGAAATAAATTAGTTGTAATTACAGGACTTTCAGGCTCTGGAAAGTCTAGTTTGGCTTTTGATACTTTATTTGCTGAAGGTCAACGTAGGTATGTGGAAAGTTTATCGTCTTACGCACGTCAATTTTTAGGGAGATTAAACAAACCAAAAGTTGATTATATTAAAGGTATTGCACCTGCTATTGCAATTGAACAAAAGGTAAATTCTACAAATCCACGTTCAACCGTAGGAACTTCAACTGAAATTTATGATTATTTAAAATTATTATTTGCTAGAATTGGAAAAACCTACTCACCAGTTTCTGGAAATGAGATAAAAAAACATACCGTTAGCGATGTTATTAATCATATTAAAACAATAGAATTAAACACCAAATTATTACTGCTTTCGCCAGTTCATATTCCAAATGAAAGAAGTGTACTCCAAACATTAAAAATACTTGCACAACAAGGGTATGCTAGAATAAAATATAAAGAGAAAATTGTTAGAATTGAAGAAATAACTGAAGAAATTGAACACGATTTTCACCTTGTTATAGATAGAATTGTTGTAAAAGATGATGAAGATTTTTTTAATCGTTTAGGTGATGCCATACAAACTGCTTTTTTCGAGGGAAAAGGCGAGTGTATAATCCAAAATCTAAAAACAAAAACTGAAACACTTTTCAATAATAAATTTGAATTAGATGGTATCCAATTTTTAGAACCAAATACACATTTATTCAGTTTTAACAACCCGTACGGAGCTTGTCCTACTTGTGAAGGATATGGAAATGTTATTGGTGTTGATGAAGATTTGGTAATTCCAAACACAGCACTTTCAATTTATGAAGATGCTATTTTACCTTGGAAAACAGATTCTTTTAACCATTATAAAAACGATTTAATAACCCACGCTTATAAATTTAATATCCCTATTCACAAACCTTGGTTTGAACTGTCTGAAACTCAAAAAAACCTAATTTGGGATGGAAACAATAGTTTTAACGGTTTGTCGCATTTCTTTAAACATTTAGAAGAAAAAAGTTATAAAATTCAATATAGAGTAATGCTTTCTCGCTACCGAGGAAAAACTAAATGCACAACATGTAAAGGTAAAAGATTAAGAGAAGAGACCAACTTTGTAAAAATTAATACTAAAAATATTAGTGAATTGGTTGATTTGCCATTAAATGAATTGGCAGACTTTTTTAAAAACCTAAAACTTGACGTTTTTGAAAAAAAAATAGCAAAACGCTTATTGATTGAAATTAACAATAGATTACAGTTTTTAAATGATGTTGGCTTAAATTATTTAACCTTAAACAGAACTTCAAACACTTTGTCTGGCGGTGAAAGTCAGCGTATTAACTTAGCAACTTCTTTAGGAAGCAGTTTGGTTGGTTCTATGTATATTTTAGATGAACCTAGTATAGGTTTACATCCAAAAGACACAGAACGTTTAATTAAAGTGCTAAAAGATTTACGTAATTTAGGTAATACCGTTATTGTAGTTGAGCATGATGAAGATATTATGAAAGCAGCAGATTTAATTATTGACATTGGTCCAGAAGCTGGCACGTTTGGCGGAGAAATTATAGCAGAAGGAACGTTTTCTGAAATTTTAAAATCAGACTCTTTAACAGCACAGTATTTAAATAATACACAACAAATTGAAATTCCAAAAACTAGAAGAATTTCAAAAAATGCAATAACAGTTATTGGAGCAAGAGAAAATAATTTAAAAAATATTGATGTTACATTTCCTTTAAATTGTTTAACTGTAATTACAGGTGTTTCAGGAAGTGGTAAAAGTACGTTAGTGAGTAAAATATTGTTTCCTGCAATTCAAAAAAAAATTGGTGGTTATGGAGAAAAAGTTGGTCAATTTTCTGAAATTAAAGGAGATTTTAAAAGCATTGAACATATTGAGTTTATTAATCAAAATCCAATTGGGCGTTCAAGCCGATCAAATCCTGTAACTTATATAAAAGCGTATGATGATATTAGGGCTTTATTTGCTGCAGAAAAATTATCGAAAATAAGAAATTACCAACCAAAACATTTTTCGTTTAATGTGGAAGGCGGACGTTGCGAAGTTTGTAAAGGTGAAGGTGAAGTTACTATTGAAATGCAATTTATGGCAGATGTACATTTAGAATGTGAAGCTTGTAAAGGTATGCGTTTTAAAAAGGAAGTTTTAGAAGTGAAATTCTATAAAAAATCTATTAATGATATTTTAAATAGTACTATTGATGATGCCATTGCATTTTTTAATGAATACAACGAAACTAAAATTGTAAAAAAATTACAACCACTTCAAGATGTTGGTTTAGGATACGTAACATTAGGACAATCTTCTTCTACGCTTTCTGGAGGTGAAGCCCAACGTATTAAATTAGCATCGTTTTTAGTGAAAGGTACACGTCAAAATAAATCATTATTTATTTTTGATGAACCAACAACTGGATTGCATTTTCACGATATTAAAAAATTATTAAAATCGTTTAACGCATTAATCAAAAACGGACATTCAATAATTGTAATTGAACATAATATAGATTTAATAAAATGTGCAGATTATATTATAGACTTAGGTAAAGAAGGTGGGAAAAATGGTGGTTCCCTCCTATTTCAAGGAACTCCAGAAGATCTAGTTAAATGTAAAAACTCTTTAACGGCACCTTACTTAAAGGAAAAATTAAATACGTAGAGCTAACATCTTTAAGTATTTAGAGTAGTGATATCTTAACCTAATTCATACTTATATTTATAATACTTATTCTTCTTTTTTCTCAGAATTTTCTAAAGTTGTTAATTTACTTTTAGCAAGCACAAAATCTGGAAATAAATTCACAGCACGCATTAAACTAAGTTTTGCGTCTGTTTCTTTGTTCATATTAAGTAGAATAATTCCTTCTAAATAAGCAATAGCAGCTTTTAAATCTACATTTTGATTGTAATTTTTATTCACTTGAAAATTAACTTTAATTGTACCAGAATCTTCAAGTAAATCAGCTCCTTTAATAGATTTATAGGCATCAACAAACTTTTTGGTTGCAACTTGTAAACTTGCTAATTTATAGGCATGATAATTGTTTTTAGTTTTAGATAATAAATTAGAGTATACTTCAACAGCTTTATCTAAAGCTCCCATATTTTCTATAGAAATGGCATTTATTTCTAATAATTCTATATTATCAGGTTTATTTTTTAAGATATCATTCGTAACTAAAAAACTAGAAATGTATTTGGCATCATTAAAATACATATAAGCCAAGCTATCTTTATAAGTACTTTGCTCGCCTTCCATTGCAATAATTGAAAACATTGCAGAAGCAGCAGCAACTTTATCGTTATAACTTAAGGCTAATTTTATTTTTTTTTGTTGCAATTCAATATTATTTGAAGTTTGGGCAACAATTGAAGTTGTAATTAATATGGCAACAATGTAAATATAATTTTTCATTTTAATAATTTAATTTTCAGTTTGTAAAACTATTAAAATAATTATTAGTAAATGTAAAATTTATCATAAAAAGAATGTTTAAAAACAAAAAAAGGTCTGAAAAACAGACCTTTTAATTTGGGTGGAAGACCGGGTTCGAACCGGCGACCTCCGGAACCACAATCCGGCGCTCTAACCAGCTGAGCTACAACCACCATTTAATCGCGGATGCAAATGTAAAACATTGTTCAATTTTATACAAATATTTTGTTAAATTAATTTATCTAAATTTTCTACTGCCACATAACGTTCTGTGTTAAAACCTTCTGCGTGCGATGTACCAATTAATCTACCTAAATCTTGTGCTCTATAAACAATACTATCTAAAAAATTCTTGCTTGAAATTGGCGAACTTGGCTCGGTGCTTTTCGGATCGTAAAACTGTGAACTATAAGCTTTTACCGCTTTAACCTTCGTCTCAATAAACTCCGAAACGTCAACAACAAAATCTGGTTCAATATTTTTCCATTGTATGTAATGATACACATGCTTAGGTCTCCAAGCATCTTGTACTTCATTATTAAGCTTTGTTTCAATTTTAACCAAACCCGATAAAAAACAAGCATTAGACACTAATTTACTACCTTTTGAATGATCTATATGTCTATCGTCAATGGCATTACATAACACAATTGTTGGCTTGTACTTTCTAATTATTTTAATAATTTTAAGTTGATGCTCTTTATCATTTATAAAAAAACCATCAGAAAAAGCTAAATTTTCTCTAATTGCAACGCCTAAAATAGTTGCTGCATTTTTAGCTTCTTCATCTCTAATTTCAGCAGAACCTCTTGTGCCTAATTCCCCTCTTGTTAAATCTAGTATTCCTACTTTTTTACCTAAAGAAATTTCTTTTGCCAATGTTGCACCACAACCTAATTCAACATCATCTGGGTGTGCTCCAATTGCTAAAATATCTAATTTTAAATCCATAAATTTCATATTTCAGACAAATATATAACATTTTACCCGTTGTTAATTTATCAAATTATAACACTTTCAGAATAGAATGAAAAACCATATAAATGTATGGCTTATCAATAAACGGTTGATAAACAGCAACAAATGGTGCTTTTTATTTGTTAAATTGAATTATTTAATATAACTTAGCTATAAGTTTGAATAAAACTTTACCCTAAATCCCAGTAACATGAAAAAATATACCTCACTCCTATTTTTGCTTTTCGCAATATCTACAGTTGCATTTTCTCAAATATCTGATGTTGAAAAAAATGTACTTTTAGATCTTTACAATTCAACAAATGGTAAAAACTGGAATAAAACCTGGAATTTATCTGAAAACGCTGAAAATTGGCAGGGAATTACTATTAGTAACAATAGTGTTACTAAGATAGATTTAAGTATGAATAACCTTGAAGGTGTTTTGCCTGCTTCAATAGGTAATTTAAAATCTTTAACACATTTAAATTTAGGATTTAATAATCTTAAAGGCGAAATTCCTCTAGAAATTTGTAATATTAAAAATTTAGAAAGCATACAACTTTTTATGAATCAACTAACTGGCGAGTTACCTTCTAATATAGGAGATCTAGCTAACTTAAAAGAATTAGTTTTATTTAATAACTTTTTAAACGGTACTTTACCAAATTCTATTTATAATCTTAACAATTTAGAAATTCTTCAAATTAGTAGTAATAAAATAAGTGGTACTCTTTCTAAAAATATTGGGAATTTAACTAAAATTAAAGTTATCAGCTTTTTTGACAATGCAATAACGGGAGAATTACCTCGCCAAATTGGAATGTTAACTAACCTTCAAGAATTAGCACTTTCAAACAATTTATTTTCAGGTAAATTTCCTATAGAGTTAAATAAATTAACGAATCTAGAAACTTTATTATTGAGCGATAATAATTTTACTGGGGAGATAGATCCAATTATTAAAAATTTAAATTCACTTAAAAATATTGAATATAAAAATAATAGTGAAAAGGAAAGTTTTGGCAGCTCAGTTTCACAAGCCAATCCAATTTTATTAGACTAAAACAAACAAACCTATTTTTTAAAACACTCGTAAATATATTTTTTACGAGTGTTTTTTTTTAACATTTATTAACATAGTTGCAGACACAACTATATTAATATAATTTTATATTTACAAAAAATATATAGAATGTTCTTAGATACATCAATTTTTACCTGGATTGGTATTACTTCAAAAATGTACGCTTGTTATATAAATAAAACATTTAAAGAACAAGCGTTAGACTTAAGTATAGAACACTTTAATATTTTAAAAGTTTTAATAAAAAATAATGGAAAACCTCAAAACGATTTAGCATTATTAACAGAAAGTGATAAAACATCATTATCCAGGTTAATTTCAACTATGGAAAAAAAAGGTCTTATTTATAGAAAATCTATTAAATCAGATAAGAGAGTTAAAACTATTTTTTTAACTGCTCTTGGAAAAAGCACCTACTTAAATGCCCTACCCATTTTAAAAAAAACTATTGAAAAAATTCAAGAAAGTGTTACTGAAATTGAAATTTGTCAAGCAATTGAAACTATAAAAAAAATTCAACTAAATATTTCTAAAGAACATTCATTTAAATTATGAGAAAATTAATTATTACAATTGCAAGCCTTTTATTGGTGGCTTTGGCAATTATTGGCGGAATGGCAATTGCAAACAGTAATAAAAAAGGGAAACCAACCTTTAATAAAATAGTAAGTACTGTTTACACAAATATAATTGAAAATAAATCCATTCCTGTTGTTATATCTACAAGTGGTAGTTTAACTGCGAAAGATAAAATTGAGTTGTTTTCTGAAGTTCAAGGTATTTTAAAACAGACTTCAAAAAACTTTAAAACAGGAACTCAATTTTCCAAAGATGAGACAATTATTAGTATAAATAGCGACGAATTTTATGCCAACTTAAAAGCACAAAAAAGTAATTTATTTAATGCTATTACTGCAATAATGCCAGATATTCAATTAGATTATCCGAATGAATATTTAAAATGGAAATCGTATTTAAATAATTTCAACATCAACAAACCTACTCCTAAACTTCCTGAAACAACTTCTGAAAAAGAAAAATTCTTTATATCTGGAAGAGGAATTATTACAAGTTATTACAATGTTAAAAATTTAGAAGTAAAGCTTGATAAATACACCTTAAGAGCTCCTTTTAATGGTATTTTAACTGAAGCAATGGTAACTCAAGGCTCTTTGGTTAGAGTAGGTCAAAAATTGGGTGAATTTATAGATCCTTCAGTATATGAAATGGAAGTAAATATTAATGAAAATTATGCTAATTTACTTAAAAAAGGTACAAAAGTTTCTATATACAATCTTAGTAAAACCAACAATTGGGAAGCAACAGTTGTAAGGGTAAATGGAAAAATTGACCAAACAACACAAACTGTAAAAACATATTTACAAGTAAAAGGCGATCAACTTAGAGAAGGAATGTATTTAACTGCTGAATTAGAAACAAAAGCTATTGATAATGCAGTAGAGATTTCTAGAAAATTGTTAGTAGATGATACCAAATTATTTACTGTAAAAGATTCTATACTAGACTTAGTTTCTGTAAATCCTGTATATTTTAATGATAATACTGTTATTATACAAGGACTAGAGAACGGAACTGCTATTTTATCTAAACCACTTCCTGGAGCCTATAACGGAATGTTAGTTAAAACTATTAATGAAACTAACAACAACTAGTTTAGTATGAAAAAAATAATTACTTATTTTATAAAATATCCGGTTGCAGTTAATATTTTTATTATTGCATTTATAATTTTTGGAATATTTGGAGTACTATCTATGAAATCCTCCTTTTTCCCTTTAACGGATTCAGATAGAATTAATGTTAGTGTGTCCTACCCAGGAGCTTCTCCTGAAGAAATGGAAGAAGGAATTGTACTAAAAATTGAAGACAATTTAAAAGGTATAGTTGGTGTTGATAGAGTTACATCTGTTTCTCGAGAAAATTCTGCAACCATAAATATTGAAGTTCAAAAAGGAAAAAATATTGACGTTGTTCTAGCAGATGTAAAAAATGCTGTTGATAGGGTTCCCTCCTTTCCTTCTGGAATGGAACCTGCAGTTATTTCAAAAATAGAAAGCGTAAATCAAACTATTTCATTTACGGTAAGTGGTGAAAATTTACCGCTGTCAACTCTAAAACAATATGGTAGAACCATAGAAAATGATATAAGAGGAATGGAAGGTATTTCTCAAGTCTCGTTAACTGGCTTTCCTGCCGAAGAAATTGATATTGCAATTAAAGAGAGTGATTTAAGAGCTTATAATATTTCGTTTCAAGATGTTGCAAAAGCGGTTTCTAGTGCTAATATTCTAATTTCAGGTGGAAATATTAAGACAAGTGATGAAGATTATCTAATTAGAGCACGCAATAAAAAATACCAAGGATTAGAATTACTTAATATCCCTGTCAAATCTGATAAATCTGGAAATATTATTAGATTAAGCGACGTAGCAACTGTAAAAGATACTTGGTCTGAAACGCCAGATAGAATTTACTTTAATGGTGAAGCTGCTTTAAACATTTCAATAACAAACACCAATAGTGAAGATTTAATAAAATCGGCTGGTATTGTAAATGAGTATATAGATAAATTTAATCAACAGTATACCAATGTAAAAATTAATGTTGCTAGTGACAATTCTATTACATTAATTCAAAGAACAGAATTACTTGTAAAAAATGGTATTATCGGTATTTTATTGGTCCTTTTATTTTTATCACTATTTTTAAATCCAAGATTAGCATTTTGGGTGGCAGCAGGTTTACCAATTTCGTTTTTTGGTATGTTTGTTTTTGCGCCAATGTTAGATATTACAATTAACGTATTATCACTTTTTGGAATGATTATAGTTATTGGTATTTTGGTAGATGATGGTATTGTTATAGGTGAAAATATTTACAATCATTACGAAAAAGGAAAAAGCCCAATTAGAGCCGCTATTGATGGAACGCTAGAAGTTATACCTCCTATTGTTTCTGCAATTATAACAACAATATTAGCATTTTCTACATTTTATTTTTTAGACGGAAGAATTGGAAAGTTTTTTGGTGAAGTTTCTTCAGTAGTAATACTTACACTCGCTATTTCTCTAATAGAAGCTTTAATTATTTTACCTGCACATATTGCGCACTCCAAAGCACTTGTTAGAAAAGAGAAAAAGAAAACAAAAATCAATCAATTTTTTTCAGCAATAAACAATATATCTGAAAGTTTTTTATTTTTAATTAGAGATAAAATATATGCTCCTTTCTTAAAATTCTTTTTAAGAAATAAAATTGCTGGGTTTGCAATTCCAATATCATTATTAATTATAACCATTTTTAGTATTAAAGGCGGTATTATTAAAACCGATTTTTTTCCAAAAATTGCAAGTGATAGAGTTGCTATTAATTTAACTATGCCACAAGGTACTAACGAAAAAGTAACAGATTCTATAATTTCTGAAATTGAAAAGGCTGTTTGGTTGGTTAGTGAAGATTATACGGAAAAACAATCTAACAATCAAAGAGTTGTTCAAAATGTTATTAAAAGAATTGGTCCAGGAACATCAAATGCTTCATTAACAGTAAATTTATTACCTGGTGAATCTAGAGAGTTTTCTTCACCCGAAATAACTAATTCAATTAGAGAAAAAGCAGGAACTTTTTATGGTACAGAAAGTTTAACATATGGCTCTGGTGGTCGTTTTGGAGGTAGCCCTGTTGCAGTTTCACTTCTAGGAAATAATATTAAAGAATTAAAAGCTGCAAAAGAAGAACTTAAAACGGCTTTAAGTCAAAACCCTGAATTAAAAGATATTTCAGATAATGATCCTCAAGGAATTAAAGAAGTACAAATTAAATTAAAAAATGAAGCTTACATATTGGGTCTAAATTTACAAACAGTAATGAGTCAAGTTAGAGCTGGTTTTTTTGGATATCAAGCACAACGTTTTCAGCGTGGACAAGATGAAATTAAAGTTTGGGTTCGTTATTTAAAAGAAGACCGATCTTCTATTAAAGATTTAGACAATATGTGGATAACAACACCTTTTGGTAATAGAGTTCCATTTGGAGAAATAGCTACATATACTATACAAAGAGGGGAAGTAGCAATTAATCATCTTGCTGGTAAAAGAGAAATTCAGGTAAATGCAGATTTAAATGATCCTGAAGGAAGTGCTGTTGATGCAATTGAAAATATTAAAGCTACAATTATTCCTGAAATTTTATCAAAATACCCTACTGTTTCGGCAATTTATGAAGGACAAAATAGAGAAGCTCAAAAAACTTCAAGTTCAGCCATAAAAACATTTCCAATAATTCTATTGTTAATTTATATAACAATAGCATTTACGTTTAGATCTTACGATCAGCCTTTATTATTAATGATTATGATACCATTTAGTATAATTGGTGTTGGTTGGGGACATTATATTCACGGATTTCCAATAAATGTTTTATCTGCTTTAGGAATAATTGCTTTAATAGGTATTTTAGTTAACGATGGTTTAGTACTAATTGGAAAAGTAAATTCTAATTTAAAACAAGGATTAAAATACGATCAAGCGTTATATAAAGCTGGACTCTCTAGGTTTAGGGCTATTTTTCTAACTTCATTAACTACAATTGCAGGTTTAGCTCCACTTCTGTTAGAGAAAAGCAGACAAGCACAATTTTTAAAACCAATGGCATTGTCTATTTCTTACGGTATTGGAATCGCTACAGTTTTAACCTTGGTTATGCTGCCTTTATTATTATCGCTAGGTAATTCTATAAAAGTATTTTTTAAATGGTTAAGAACTGGTGAAAAAGTTACAAAAGAAGAAGTTGAAAGAGCAATAATTGAATCAAATATTGAAGAAAATGAATTATATTAATAAAATTACAATCGTATTTTTACTTTGTTCTTATACTAGTTTTGCTCAAGAAAAACTAACAAAACAAGATGCTGTAAACATTGCTTTAGAAAATAATTATGGCATCTTAATTGCAAAAAATAATATTAAAATAGCTGAAAATAATTCCAGTTTAAATAATAGTGGTTTTTTACCAAAAGTAACAGCTAATGCGGGTGCAAATTATAATCTTAATGATAGTGAAAATACACTACAAAATGGAACTATTTCAGAAAATAATGGGGCTGAATCTAAATCGTACAACGCTTCAATTGGTGTAAGTTACACCCTTTTTGATGGCTTAGGTAGGTCTTATAATTATAAAAAATTAAAAGAAGTTTATAATCTATCTGAACTAGAAGCCCAAACTGTAATTGAAAACTCATTATTACAAATTTTTACAATCTATTATAATGTAGCACAATTAACCGAAGATATTAAAAATATTAGAGAATCTTTAAACGTTTCTAAACAACGTTTATTAAGGGCAAACTACGGATTTGAGTATGGTCAAAATACAAAACTTCAAGTCTTAAACGCAGAGGTAGATGTAAATAACGACAGTATTAAGTACATAAACACACAACGTTTATTGGCGAACTCTAAAAGAGATTTAAATTTAGCATTAGGAAGAAATGTAAATTCTGATTTTTTGGTTGAAACAGACATTACATTTAATTTAATTTTTGAATTAAATACACTTTTAGAAAAAGCAAAAAAATACAATATAGAAATTCAAAAAATTAATAAAAACTTAGAATTAAGTCAATTCGATATTAAAATCAATAAATCTAATTTATTACCCAGCTTAAATTTAAATAGTTCTTATGGTTTCAATAAATCCGATAACGATACTAGTTTTAATTTTGCAGAACAATATTCTAAAGGTTTAAATGCAGGCTTGAGCTTAAATTGGAACTTGTTCGATGGCGGAGCTACAAAAACGCGTATTCAAAATGCGAAAATTTATGAAGATAACTTAACTGTACAAAAAGAGAAAACATTAAATGAATTAGAACGCAACGTGGCAAATGCTTTAGAGGTTTATAATAATTCTTTATTTATTTTAAATACAGAAGAAAAAAATGTAGAAACTAACAAAAATAACTTTTCAAGAACAGAAGAAAAATTTAAGTTAGGACAAGTAACTTCTATTGAATTTAGGCAAGCTCAATTAAATTTATTAAATGCTAAATCAAGTTATAATGCGGCAAAATACGATGCCAAAAATGCAGAATTAATATTATTGCAACTTTCTGGAGAATTACTAGATACAGACTTTTAGAATACTACTATTTATATTTAATAACCACTTATAATAATCACGAATCTCATTAAAAAATCGATTCCGCAATCACTCACTTAAAGCGGAATCGTTTTTTAATCATCTAATGCCTACCTTTTTTCTTTCCAAAAACCATACTAAAAAATAATTAATATTTATATTGTAATTCTTTAATTTCCTTATTCATAGGCTTAGTAAATTCATTGAAATTTTACATTAATTTTTTCGCAAAAAATCATAAATTCTTATTAAAGTAACAAAGATTACTTTATCTGAAATCTAGAAAAATATGATGACAAAAATCATAATATACTTTAAATACACTGCTTAAATTTGTAACCATCATAACAAAAAGATTAATATATAAATAAATAACAAAAGATGGAGACGCTACAAGAAGTGAAAACCAGAGTTTACAAGTTTGGAAATAAAACGGCAGACGGTAATAGTACAATGAAAAACCTTTTAGGAGGTAAAGGAGCTAACTTAGCTGAAATGGGATTAATAGGAATACCTGTTCCTCCTGGATTCACAATTACTACAGAAGTTTGTACAGAATACAATCAATTTGGACAAGATGCAGTTGTTGAAATGATTACTAAAGAAGTTGAAGATGCTATAGAAAATATAGAAAACATAATGGGATCTAAATTTGGAGACAAAGAAAATCCTTTATTAGTTTCAGTACGTTCTGGTGCAAGAGTTTCAATGCCAGGTATGATGGATACCGTTTTAAACTTAGGTTTAAACGATGAAGTTGTTGTTGGTTTAGCTGAAAAATCTGGAAACGAGCGTTTTGCTTGGGATTCTTATAGAAGATTTATTCAAATGTATGGTGATGTTGTTTTAGGTATGAAACCAGAATCAAAAGAAGATATTGATCCTTTTGAAGAAATCATGGAAGCTTTAAAACACAAACGTAATATTGAGTTAGATACAGATTTTACAATCCAAGATTTAAAAGATTTAGTATACGATTTTAAAGATGCAGTAAAAAAACGTACAGGACAAGATTTCCCAACAAACCCTTGGGATCAACTTTGGGGAGCTGTTGTAGCTGTATTTAATAGCTGGAACGGTGATAGAGCTGTGTATTATAGAAATATGAATGGCTATCCAGGCGAATGGGGTACTGCTGTAAACGTACAAGCAATGGTTTATGGTAATATGGGAGAAAACTCAGGTACTGGTGTTTGTTTTACACGTGATGCTGGAACAGGTGAAAACCTTTTTAATGGAGAGTATTTAATTAATGCACAAGGTGAAGATGTTGTTGCTGGAACAAGAACTCCTCAACAAATTACAAAAATTGGTTCTTTACGTTGGGCTGAATTAGCAAAAGTTGAAGAAGCTGAAAGAGCTGAATTATACCCTTCATTAGAAGAGTTAATGCCAGAAATTTATAAAGAATTAAATGAATACCAAGAAAAATTAGAATTACATTATAAAGATATGCAAGATATGGAGTTCACCATGCAAGATGGTAAACTTTGGATTCTTCAAACTCGTAATGGAAAACGTACTGGTGCTGCAATGGTAAAAATTGCAATGGATTCTTTAAAAGAAGGTTTAATTACAGAAAAAGAAGCAATGCTTCAAATTGAACCAAATAAATTAGATGAATTATTACACCCAATTTTTGATCCTAAAGCATTAAAAACTGCACATGTTATTGCACAAGGATTACCTGCATCTCCTGGAGCTGCAACTGGTAAAATTGTTTTCTTTGCTGATGAAGCTGCTAAATATAAAAACAGTATTCTAGTTCGTATCGAAACTTCTCCTGAAGATTTAGAAGGTATGAATATAGCAAAAGGTATTTTAACTGCACGTGGTGGTATGACATCTCACGCAGCTGTTGTTGCTCGTGGTATGGGTAAATGTTGTGTTTCTGGTGCTGGTGCTTTAAAAATTAATTATAAAAACAGAACCTTAACTGTTAATGGACACGAATATCACGAAGGTGATTGGATTTCGTTAAATGGTTCAACAGGAAATATTATTGAAGGAAAAGTAGCTACAATAGAACCTGAATTAAGTGGTGAATTTGCAGAAATTATGGAATTATCAGATAAATACGCAACAATGCAAGTGCGTACAAATGCTGATTCTCCAAAAGATGCAAAAGTAGCTGTGAAATTTGGAGCACAAGGTATTGGTTTAACTAGAACTGAACATATGTTCTTTGAAGTTGATAGAATTAAAGCAATGCGTGAAATGATTTTAGCTGATACAGTTAAAGGTCGTAAAGAAGCTTTAAATCAGTTATTACCAATGCAGCGTGAAGATTTTGAAGGTATTTTTGAAGCAATGGCAGGTTTACCAGTAACAGTTCGTTTATTGGATCCACCATTACACGAATTTGTGCCTCACCAATTAGAAACACAACGTAGTTTAGCAGAAGACATGCACATTACGTTAGAAGCTGTAAAAATAAAAGTAGCTGAATTAGAAGAGTTTAACCCAATGTTAGGTCATAGAGGTTGTAGATTAGGAATTACATATCCAGAAATTACTGAGATGCAAGCAAGAGCCATTATTGAGGCTGCATTAAACCTTAAAGAAAGAGGTATTGAAGCAAAACCAGAAATTATGATTCCATTAATTGGAACACTTGCTGAGTTTGAAAATCAAGAAGCTATTATTAGAGCAACTGCAAATCAAGTATTTGAAGAAAGAAATGATACTGTAGAATATTTAGTTGGAACAATGATTGAAATTCCAAGAGCTGCTTTAACTGCTGATTTAATTGCTTCAAAAGCAGATTTCTTCTCTTTTGGAACAAACGATTTAACTCAAATGGCATTTGGATATTCACGTGATGATGCAGGTAAATTTTTACCAGTTTATATTGAAAACGGAATCTTAAAAGATGATCCTTTTGAAGTATTAGATCAAGAAGGTGTTGGTCAATTAGTTAAAATGGGTACAGAAAAAGGTAGAAGTACAAAACCAAATTTAAAAGTTGGTATTTGTGGTGAGCATGGTGGTGAACCAAGTTCTGTAGAATTTTGTTACAATACAGGAATGAATTATGTAAGTTGTTCTCCTTATAGAGTTCCAATTGCTAGAATTGCTTCAGCGCAAGCAGCAATTAAAAAACAAGCATGATATAGTAGTTTTTAGTTATTACAAAAAAACTCCAACTTTTAAAAGTTGGGGTTTTTTTTATACCTCATTTAAAGTATCTTCGTAAAATGATAAAAATTAGTATAATTGGTGGTGGTAATGTTGGACATCATTTAACCGCTATTCTATTAAAAACAGAAAATGTTAAATTGGTGGAAGTTTATAATAGAACGCTCGAAAAGATTCAGTATTTAAAAAATAAAACATCCATTACAGCCAATTTAAATCAGTTAAAAGAAGCTGATATTTATATAATTTGCGTTGCAGATAATGCAATTGTCGAAGTTTCAGAAAAATTGAATTTTAATAATAAATTAGTCGTTCACACTTCTGGAAGTGTGTCAATAGAAGAATTAAAATGCAAATCAAATAAAGGGGTTTTTTACTTGCTTCAATCTTTTTCAAAAGAGAAGATAATAGATTTTTCAAAAGTTCCAGTTTGTATTGAAGCTGTTGAAAATTCAGATTTAAAATTATTAGAAACTTTGGCATTAGCTATTTCAAAAAACTGTTATTTTATTAATTCAGAACAACGCAAAAATTTACATGTAGCAGCGGTATTTGTCAATAATTTTGTAAATCATTTATATTTTATTGGAAATCAAATTTGTGAAGAAAATAAGGTTCCTTTTGATATTTTGCATCCAATAATTAAGGAAACTGCTTCAAAAATTGAAACGTTAAGTCCTTTTGATGCTCAAACTGGTCCTGCAAAGAGAAACGATAGTAAAACACTAAAAAAACACGAAGCAATGTTAACTAAAAATCAAAAAGAAATTTATACATTGTTAACACAATCTATTTACAATACATATGGAAAAAAGCTATAAAGAAATAATGCCCCAAATTAACACCTTTATTTTTGATGTTGACGGAGTGCTTACAAACGGTATTATTACCATAACAACAAGTGGAGAATTAATTAGAAATATGAGTATTAAGGACGGATATGCATTAAAAACTGCAGTAGATGCAGGTTATAATGTATGTATTATTTCTGGAGGAAGTAATGAAGGTGTTCGTACTCGTTTAGAAGGTCTAGGAATTACAGATATTTATCTTGGTACACACACTAAAACCATACAACTAGAAGCGTATCTTAATAAAAAAAATATCACTCCAGAAAATGTACTATATATGGGCGATGATATTCCAGATTTCCCTGTTATGAAAAAAGTTGGACTACCCTGTTGCCCAAAAGATGCGGTTTCAGAAATTCAAGATATTTCGCTTTATGTTTCACAAAAAAAGGGTGGAAATGGCTGCGTACGTGATGTTATTGAACAAGTATTAAAAGTTCAGGGTAAATGGCAACTTCAATTTAATGCAAAAACAGATTAATAAAAATTATTTATAAAATTATGAAAAAAACTATCACAACTTTAAGCTGTCTATTTATTATAGGTATTTTATCAATTCAGTCACAATCTATCTTTGGTAAATGGAAAACAATTGATGATGAAACAGGAAACGAAAAATCTATTGTAGAAATTTATCAAAAAGATGGTAAAGCATACGCCAAAATTGTTGAACTTCTTGAAGAAGGAAAAGAAGATAAAGTTTGTGAAGAATGCAAGGGAGCCAAGAAAAATAAACCGATTAAAGGTATGGAAATTATTAATGGTCTTTCTAAAGACGGGAATGAGTGGAATGATGCTAAAATATTAGATCCTAAAACTGGAAAAGAGTATAAATGTTATATTACACTTGAAGGCGACAATAAGCTTAAAGTTAGAGGATATGTTGGTTTTGCTTTACTTGGAAGAACACAATATTGGCATAAAGTTGAAGAATAAAAATTTGTAGGTAATACAAAAAATCTATACTTCAAGAGCTATTTTAAAAACAATGTACAAAAATCCAATACTAAGTTCGGTTAAATTGTCTAACTTAGATTGGATTTTATATTTATATTAATTAAAAAATTAATTACGCTCTTTTAACATGGGTACAAATCTAAAATCACCTAATTCGTGCTTTTCAAAATCTTTTTCACCTGTTCTTACAAATAAAGTCATAGTTTGCACTTCATCACCTACAGGAATAACTAACCTACCTCCTATTTTTAATTGTGCCAATAAAGGTTTTGGTACAAATGGAGCACCTGCCGTAACTATAATTCCATCAAAAGGAGCTTCTTCAGGCAATCCTTTATAGCCATCGCCAAAGATCACTTTTTTAGGCTTATAATTTAATTTTGGTAAAAATAATTTGGTCTTTTTAAACAGTTCTTTCTGGCGTTCTATAGTATAAACTCTTGCGCCAATCTCAAGTAAAACAGCTGTTTGATAACCTGAACCAGTCCCAATTTCTAAAATTTTATCATTTGACTTCACTTGTAATAATTCAGTTTGAAAAGCTACAGTATAAGGTTGCGAAATTGTTTGATCAGCAGCAATTGGAAATGCTTTATCTTGGTATGCAAAATCTACAAATCCAGAATCCATAAACAAATGCCGTGGAACAGCGGCAATAGCTTTTAAAACATTCTTATCAGTAATACCTTTCTCGGTAATTGTGGTTACTAATTGATTTCTAAGTCCTTGATGTTTATGAGTATCTTTCACTATTATTTTAAATTTGAGAGGCTAAAAATAGGAATAAATGCATAAAGATTGTTATTTTTGTTTACATAAAATTATACATTCTTATGATGCTAAAAGCAGGAGTATTAGGAGCCGGTCATCTTGGCAAAATTCATTTAAAATTATTAAATCAATCAAATAAATACGAATTAATAGGATTTTATGATCCTGTTGAGGAAAATGCACAGAAAGTAGCAGCAGAATTTGGTTATAAAAAGTTCAATTCCGTTCAAGAATTGATTGATGCTGTTGATGTTATTGATATTGTAACCCCAACGCTGTCCCATTTCGATTGTGCAAAAGAAGCCATAGAAAAAGGAAAACATATTTTTATAGAAAAACCAATTACCAAAACGATTGATGAAGCTGAAACTATTATTAAATTAGCAAACAAACATAGTGTAAAAGGTCAAGTTGGTCACGTAGAACGTTTCAACCCAGCATTTACTGCTGTAAAGGACACTATAGTAAATCCAATGTTTATTGAGACACACAGATTAGCAGAATTTAACCCTAGAGGAACAGATGTTCCCGTTGTTTTAGATTTGATGATTCATGACATTGACATTATATTAAGTGTTGTAAAATCAAAAGTGAAAAGTGTACATGCAAGTGGAGTTTCTGTAATTAGTGATACACCAGACATTGCAAATGCTCGTATCGAATTTGAAAATGGTTGTGTTGCTAACTTAACTGCTAGTAGAATTTCATTAAAAAATATGCGTAAATCTCGTTTCTTTCAAAAAGATGCATATATAGCTGTTGACTTTTTTGAAAAAGCGACTGAAGTTGTTAAAATGAAAGATGCTCCAAAAATACCTGGGGATTTTGATATGATCTTACAAAATGCAGAAGGTATTAAAAAACAAATTTATTTTGAAAATCCTACAATTGCTGCAAATAATGCTATTTTAGATGAGTTAGAAACTTTTGCTGATGCAATTGTTAATAATACAATACCAATTGTTACGTTAGAACAAGGAACAGAAGCATTACGTGTTGCTCATATGATTATTAACGATTTTTAATATCTAACAAAAATGTTAAATTTTTTATCACTTAAGGAAATGATATAAAGCGAACAGCAAGTAACCTATAAAAAACAATAAATTAAATACATGAAAATTTATCAAGTTGATGCTTTTAGTAATACCGTTTTTAAAGGGAACCCTGCTGTGATTTGCCCTTTAGACGAATGGATTTCAGATGATTTAATGCAACATATTGCAGAAGAAAATAATGTGTCTGAAACAGCATTTTTTGTAAAAAAAGACAATCAGTTTGAACTTAGATGGTTTACACCAACTTGTGAAGTAGATTTATGCGGACATGCAACTTTGGCAGCCGCACATATTATTTTTACTGAATTAAATTACAAAGAAGCAATTATAAAATTTAGTTCAAAAAGTGGTATTTTAACTGTTGCAAAAGAAGTGGATTGGTATACACTTAATTTTCCATCAGAACCAATTGTAGAAATTGAAACACCTCAAATTTTAAAAGAAGCCTTAAATGTTCCTATTTTAAAAACCTATAAAGGGATTTGGAAATTATTAGTGCTGTTAGAAAATGAAGTTACTTTAAAAAACCTGGCTCCAAATTTTTCAAAATTATCGGAACTTGAATCTTCAGGCATTATAGTAACTTCTAAAGGAAGTAATGTAGATTTTGTTTCTCGATTTTTTGCACCTAAAATTGGTATTAACGAAGATCCTGTAACTGGTTCAGCACACACATTATTAATTCCTTATTGGGCTAAAAAACTCAACAACAAAAATTTAGAAGCCGTTCAACTTTCAAAAAGAACAGGCTATTTAAAATGTACCTATTTAAATGAAAGAGTTGAAATGAGTGGACAAGCCCACACCTATTTAAAAGGTACAATAACTATTTAAAACTATTAATTATGAAAAATATTGCAGTTATAGGAGCTGGAACAATGGGTAATGGAATTGCACATGTGTTTGCTCAAAATAATTATAAGGTACACCTAATAGATATTTCTAAAGAAGCTATTGATCGAGGAATTTTAACCATTACTAAAAATTTAGATAGACTTTTAGTAAAAGAAAAAATTACAGAAGATATTAAAAAGCAGACATTAAACAATATTTTATCTTTTACTTCTATTTCCGAGGGAGTAAAAAATGTTGATTTAGTTGTTGAAGCTGCAACTGAAAATGTAGCCTTAAAATTAAAAATCTTTAAGCAATTAGATGAAGTTACTTCAGAAAAAACAATTTTAGCTTCAAATACTTCTTCCATTTCAATTACGCAAATTGCTGCTGTAACAAACAAACCAGAAAAAGTAATTGGTATGCATTTTATGAACCCTGTTCCAATTATGAAACTTGTTGAAATTATTAGAGGCTATTCAACGTCTAATGAAGTTACTTCTTTAATTATGAAGCTTTCAGAAAATTTAGGTAAAGTTCCTGTTGAAGCAAATGATTATCCTGGTTTTGTAGCAAACAGAATATTAATGCCAATGCTTAATGAAGCAATTGAGACTTTATATAATGGTGTTGCTGGAGTTTCTGAAATTGATACTGTAATGAAATTAGGAATGGCACATCCAATGGGCCCATTACAATTAGCAGATTTTATTGGATTAGACACTTGCCTTTCGATACTTAACGTGCTTTACGATGGATTTAAGAACCCTAAATATGCTCCTTGTCCACTATTAGTTAATATGGTTCAGGCAGGTAAATTGGGTATAAAATCTGGTGAAGGATTTTATGATTATTCAGAAAATAAGAAAGCTGAAAAAATAGCTAATCAATTTAATAAATAAAGTAATTATTAGATACTAACAAAAAAACCTTTCCGTTTTTGGAAAGGTTTTTTTATATGTTATAGATATTTTAAGAAGAAGTCCATCATATCTTCCTTTAAATCATAATGCATTTTTACAAATGTTTTCATTTCATCTTTTAATAATATTTGCTTTTCAGGAAATTTCACTTCAGCATTATTTTGGAATTTTGCTTGTGCTATTTCTCTTTTTTTCATTCTAAGCCGATGCCTTAAATTCCCCATAACCTCTCTTTCACGAATTATTTTATTTTGAAAACCTTCAAGTTGTATCATAACATCTTTTCCAAGGTTTCGCATGGCAACATGCTCTAATTTTTCTTCAAAATAATCCATTTCACTTTCTTGAAATTTTAACTCTCTTTTCCATACTTCAAGGTTGAAGTTTAGATCACTTAAGAATAATAACTGACTCTCCATATTCGATTGGCTTTAAAATTTTATATATTAAATTTCGGACTTTTAATTTAAATTTTATCTGATAAAAATCATACATAAGAAAATAATTGTATGTGATTAAAAGTATTACTATAAAGATATAAAAAAAGTGTTTTAATAAAAATTAAAACACTTTTAAAAAATCATTAATCAATAACTATTTAGTTATTACCTTCTTCTTCTCCTTCTTTTTTAGAAGTTTTATTCCAGATCTTAATTTCATCAGTTATTGTTACACCTGATAAGATTTCTACATTAATTCCATCTGAGATACCAAGTTCTACATCACGCTTTTCAAATTCTTGATCACCTATTTTTACTTCAACATAAGGTGTTTCAGTTTTTTTATCGAATTGCAGTAGTGCTTCTTTAATAGAAAGTACACTATCTTTTTTTTCTAAAACTATATCGGCATTTGCGCTATAACCTGCTCTTACAAAAAACTCATCATCTAATGTAACATCTCCTTTTATTTTAAATTGTACGGCTCCATTTTCTTCTGTCCCTTTTGGTGCTATAAAATTTAATTTTGCAGGATATTTTTTCTTCTCAATTGCTCCTAAAGAAACTTCTAAAACAGTTCCGTTTTTAATTTTACCAACTTCAGCCTCATCAACTTTTCCTTCAAAAATCATTTTGGTCATATCTGCAATTGTAGCAATTGTAGTTCCTGCATTAAAAGTATTACTTTCAATAACTTGATTTCCTTTACGTACTGGAATTTCTAAAATAGTACCAGAAATTTCAGCTTTTACATTGGTGTTTGCAGTTTTCCCCATACCAGCTGTTGAACCTTTTTTTATTATTTGAAGGTTGTCCTTTGCATTTCTTAAATCTTGTTGTGCACTATTATAACTTAATTCTGCAGCTTCAAATTCTGAACGCGCCTTAACACCTTTTTCAAATAATCCTTTAATTCTATCGTAATTTGTTTTTGAATTATCAAAACGCAATTGCGCATTTTTAACATTACCTTGGGCACTATTTAGACTTTGTACATTTGGAACTACTCTAATTGTTGCAATTAAATCTCCTACTGCTACTTCTGCCCCTTCTTCAACAAATATTTCTTCAATAATACCAGATACTTTTGGTTTTATTTCAGCTTCTTCTAATGGAATAACTTTTCCTGTTGCAACTGTTTTTTTAACAATATTTGTTTTAAAAGGTGTTTCTGTTTCGTATTGAATTGGAGATTGACTATTTTTTGCCCCGAACCAAAGTAAAACCGCTATTAGCGCTACTGCTATTCCTCCAAAAATTAATGTTTTTTTCATTAGTTGATTATTTTCTTATTAATTAATTTCTTTCTTTATTCTTCTCTTAATGCTTCTATTGGTCTTATGCTAACAGCTGTTTGTGCAGGAATCATTCCAATTAATGTTCCTAAAACAACTAAAGTTGAAGCAGCAATTAATACTACTGGAATATCTACAGTTGGGTTTGTTAAAGCTGCGTCTGGCCCTTTACCTATTGTTGCATCAATTAGCATTAGTACTAAGCCTCCAAAAATAATTCCTAATGCTCCTGCTATACTTGTTAAAAATACAGACTCTAAAATTATTTGTCTTTTTATTTCCCAAGGTTTTGCTCCTAATGCTCTTCGTATTCCAATTTCTTTAGTACGCTCTTTAACAGTAATAAGAAGTATATTTCCAATTGCAAAAACACCTGCAATTAATGTAGCAATACCTACAAACCAAGTTAAAAATTGCATTCCTGTTAAAAATCTTGTTACTTGTGCAATACGTTCACCTAAATTAAAGCTACCAAAAGCTCTTTCATCTTCGGGATGTACTTTATGTAAGTTTCTTAAAAGTAATTTAACATCTGCCTCAATTTGGGTAATATCATACTCTGGTTTCCCCGTAACCATCATCCAACCAACACTATCTCCTCTATTGTAAACTTGTTGAAATGTGGTAAAGGGTATATGAATGTTCCCTTGAGGTCCACCACCACCAATTTGACCTTCTTTATACATTCCAACAATATTGTAATTGATATTGTTAATTTTAATATAAGTACCTATTGGATACACATCCTTATCGAAAAGTTGTTTGTAAATTTCCTCTTCAATTACACAAACCTTTTTCTTTTCTTTAATATCATTATCATTAATAAATCTACCATAAACTAAGTCTTTCTTTTGAACATTATCCAATTCTGGATAATCTCCAAATATTCCAAAATTTCCAGATTTAAAATTATTTACAGCTAGTGCTTGTGTTTGATGGCGTGGCACTACAAATTCTAGCCCTTCAATTTCTTTCTTTATATTTTCTAAATCAGACACTTTAAGTGTAAGCCTTTTACCTTCTTGAAATCCTTTAAAAGGTTTACTTGTAGATTGTGCCCATACAAAAACACTATTTGTAGCAAAACTTCCAAATATTTTATTAAAATTATTTTCTACACCTTTAGCGGCTCCTAATAACACAACTAATAGAAAAATACCCCACATAACACCAATAATAGTAATTCCAGTTCGCATTTTATTTTTACGAATACTACTATAAATTTCTTGCCAAGTGTCTTTATCAATTAAAAATTTCAACATAATTATTCATCATTTAGTGCTACAATTGGTTTTATACTAGCTGCTCTTTTAGCTGGAATATAACCAGCGATGGTTCCTGCAATAATTAATACTATTGTTGCACCAACTACCACATAAGTTTCTACACTTGGGTTTAAAATAAAATACTTTTCTTCTAAAGTATCTCCTATTGCCTTTAACGCAAAAACACCAATCATTAAACCAGAATAACCTGCAATAGCTGTAACAAAAACTGATTCCATCATTATCATTCCAACAATGGAGCGAGGTGTTGCTCCCAATGCTTTTCTTATTCCTAATTCTTTAGTACGTTCTTTCACTATATAAACCATAATATTACTAATACCAATAACACCAGCTATTAGTGTACCAATTCCTATAAATAATATTATTACATTTAAAACAATCATAAATTGTTGCACATTTTTAGTGCCTTCGGCATAATTACGCACTCTAATAGCGCCTTGATCTCTTGGGTCAACATTATGCTTTTCTTTTAGCATTTTAGTTAATAGATTACTAAATGCTATTGCTTGGTCCACATTTAAATCTGGACTAAAAGTCATTCCAATATAATCTAATTCATCGTTTGGTTTATACATTCCTTGAAAAGTTGAAAAGGGCGTATAAATGTAGCGTTCATCATTATCACCTCCAGGATCTTTAAAAACACCTACAACTTTATAGGATATACCTTCAATATTTAAATTTTTACCAAGAGCACTAAAATTTCCAAATAAATCTTTTTCAACAAGTTTTCCAATTGCAACAACTTTAGATTTTCTTTCAACATCTAAATAGGTTAAAAACCTACCATCAATAATTTCTGCGGACTCTAAAGGTTGATAATCTGGATATACAGCTCTAACCGTATATCTATTTTGCTCACCTTTATAAATAACTTGCATATTTCTCTGAATATTCGGACTAAAAAATTGAATTTTATCCGAAAATTCTTGATTTATAAATTTTGAATCATCGTTTCTAAATTGAATTCTTCTTCCGCTTTGCAGGCCTTTATAGGGTTTTGTTGTTAAACCTGAATTTACATAAATAGAGTTTTGAGAATCTCCTGCAAATTGTTCTTCAAAAGTGTGCTTTAAGCCATTTCCTACACCAAATAATAAGGTAAATAATAAAATAGCAAATGCAATTGTAAAACCAGAAAGTGCTGTTCTTAGTTTATTTTTATTCAATGACTGGAAAATTTCTCTCCAACGGTCTAAATCGAACATAATTAAGCGTTTACTTTTTTATTAACTTTCTCATCGCTAATAATTACTCCATCTTTTAAACGGACAATTCTATCTGTTTGTTCTGCAATATCTTCTTCGTGTGTAATTACAAAAACAGTCATTCCCTCTCTATTAATTTCTTTTAATAATTCCATTACAGAATCTGAAGTAGTAGAATCTAAGGCTCCTGTTGGTTCATCTGCCAAAACAACCTTTGGGTTGGTTGCTAATGCTCTAGCAACAGCAACACGCTGTTTCTCACCACCAGAAAGTTCACTTGGTAAATGGTCTGCTCTATCTTTTAATCCAACTTTATCTAAATATTGCATTGCTACTTTTTGACGTTCTTTTCTTCCCATACCTTGATAATAAAGTGGTAGTGCAACATTTTCTACAGCAGTTTTGTAGGTTATTAGATTGAATGACTGGAAAACGAAACCTAAAAATTTATTTCTTAAAATAGCAGCCTTCTTTTCATCTAAATTTTCAATTTTTTGTCCATTTAAATAGTAATTTCCCTCATCGTGTGTGTCTAATAAACCAACAATATTTAATAAGGTTGATTTTCCAGAACCTGATGACCCCATAATGGAAACGAATTCACCTTCTTTTATATGTAAATCTAAACCCTTTAAAACATGTAGAGAATCTTTTCCAATAGGATAGGATTTATGTAGTTTTTCAATCTTTATCATTTGGTTGGTGTTTTTAACGAAATTATAAATTGCTATTGTAATTAGGTATTAATTTTATGTTAAAAGAAATGTATTCTTTAAATATGTAACTTTACCTAATGAACAATACTAAAAATAAATATATAATACTTTTTGATGGCGTTTGTAACTTATGCAATGCATCGGTTAATTTTATAATAAAACACGACAAAAAAGAATATTTTAAATTTGCCTCACTACAATCAGACGTTGCAAAGGATTTATTGTTACATTTCAATTCAAAAAAAATAAAAAAGGAATCAATTATTCTAATAGAAGATAAAAAATTCTATCAAAAATCTACTGCAGCATTAAGAATTTCAAAAAAACTAAATGGAGGTTATAAACTGTTATATTTATTTATAATAATCCCTACATTTATAAGAGATTTCGTATATAGTTATATTGCAAAAAATCGTTACAAATGGTTTGGAAAAAAGAATAATTGCATAATCCCAAACCAAAAAATAAAAAAAAGGTTTTTAGATTAATTTATACTGATTTAATTTTTTTAGACTTATGTTTTGGATAATTATCATCCCATTCTTTAACTTTTGGATCGTGTAATTTTCCTATTGATTTAGCAACTAACATAGATACTGAAGCATCACCAGTAACATTTACTGTAGTTCTAAGCATATCTAACGGTCTGTCTATTGCAAAAATTAATGCCAAACCAGCTTCTGGAATACCCGCTTGACCTAATACAATTACCAACATTACCATTCCGGCTCCTGGCACGGCTGCAGAACCAATACTTGCAAGAGTAGCTGTAACAATAATTCCTAATTGTGCACCTAAAGATAAATCCATTCCAAATGCCTGAGCAATAAAAACAGCAGCGACAGCCTGATACAAACTTGTCCCGTCCATATTAATAGTAGCGCCAATTGGAAGTACAAAACTACTTACTTCTTCATCTACTCCTAAATGTTCAGTAACTCTTTCCATAGTAACAGGTAAAGTTGCAGCACTACTACTTGTTGAAAACGCCAATAATTGTGCAGGAGATATTCCTTTTAAAAATGTTGCTGGATTCTTCTTAGTAACAAACCATACAATTAAATTATAGAAGCAAATCATTATTAATAAACCAAAAACAACCGTAAAAGCGTACCAAATTAATGCTTTAAACAAATCTATACTTGGAGATTCTACAACCAAAGCTGCTAATAATGCAAACACACCATAAGGCGCAGTAAGCATTATTAAATCAATCATTTTTAATATGACTTCATTAAAACCATCAAAGAATTTTTTAACTGGTTTCGATTTTTTTTCAGGGATTAAAATTAATCCAATTCCGAAAAAAATTGCAAAAAATATAATTTGAAGCATATTCTTATTTTCCGAAGCTGCACCAAAAATATTATCTGGAACAATATCTACAAGTGCTTGCAGTGGCCCACTATCTTTTTGTTTATAAGCCTCTTCTTTATATTTTGCAGTATCGTTTGTATAATTTTCTACTAATTCTGATCTAGTTTTTTCAGATATTGAATTACCTGGTTTTATTACATTTACTAAAAGTAAACCAATTGAAACTGCAACAACTGTGGTAATTAGGTATAAACCAATTGTTTTACCTCCCATTTTAGATAATTTTGAAATATCTTTTAAATCGGAAACTCCTTTAATTAATGAAGCTAATATTAAGGGAACAGCAATTAATTTTAATGAGTTTATAAATATTTTACCAAACGGTTTTATCCAATCTTGAACAATTTCTTTACCACCATCAAATTGAGTCATTAAAATTCCAACCCCTACTCCTACTACCATTCCTAAAATAATTTGCCAGTGTAATGCTATTTTTCTCATTAAAAAGTTTTAAAATTTAGGGGAAGATAAAAAAATACTTGAAAACATTCGTACCATTTAAGCATAAAAAAAAGCACCTAAAGTGCTTTTATCATTTAATATGCTAAATTAAATTTAAAATTGATACCTAATAGACAATGCCAAATCTAAATCCGTATCCTTTCCATAATCACCAATAATTCCAATTTCTGGCCTAAAATCTAATGAAATTAAAAAAGGAGCATCAAAATTGTATTCAATACCAACATTACCATCTGCATTTACAAATAATCCATCGTCATTATCATTATTAATACCATTACCATAACTCCAAGATCCAATTCCTGCACCAAAACCTGCGTACCAATTAAAACCTTGATCAATTTTCCAAACCCATTGGTAAATTCCAGAAAGTTTAAAAGCATCATAATTTTTATGATTTCTATACCCTAAATCTACTTCTAACCTATTCCTGTCATTTAACTTGTTTTGATACGATATTTCTCCCCCGAAACCATCATTATCTCCAAATCTAATTCCAAGTGCATGTTTAGAAATTTCCTGTGCGCTCATACTAAACAAACCTCCAAATAAAACTGTTGCAACTAAAATTATTTTTTTCATATTATATTGTTATTTAAATTATATATTCTTTTAAGACAAAAGTTGTGCCATTAAAATCACAACGTTAATTATAAAATTTTAGTATTAATGTGCCGTATTTATATATATTCCATTAAGCCTTATGTAATTATGTATTAAATTAGGCGAAGTATTAACCAATTTATTAAAAACAACATGTCAGGAATTTTAGATTTATTAAACAGTGACCTTGGAAAAAACCTTATAAGTGGCACTAGTAAACAATTTGGACAAGATGAAAAAAAAACAACAAGTGCACTAAATACTGCATTACCATTAATTTTGGGTGCACTTAAAAACAATACTTCTACACCAGAGGGAGCTTCAGGATTATTAAACGCATTAGGCAACAATAAACATAGCGGTGGAATTTTAGATAACTTAGAAAGTATTTTAGGAGGAAGTGGTGTAGACGATGATGTGCTTAATGATGGTGCTGGAATTTTAAAACATGTTTTTAAAGGTAAACAACATAATATTGCTCAAGCTGTTAGTAAATCTAGTGGTATAGACTTAAGTACTGCAATGAATATTTTAAAAGTATCTGGACCTTTGGTTATGGGAGCTTTGGGCAAGGAAACACGTAAAAAAGGTATTAATGATGAAAACGGAATTGGAGATTTACTTAGTGGAATGCTTGGTAGTGCCTCTCAAAATCAACAAAGTTTAGTAAATCAACTATTAGATGCTGACGGAGACGGAAGTGCTATAGATGATGTGGCTGGAATGCTTTTAGGAGGAAACAAAAAGAAAAATGGACTTGGTGGGCTACTTGGTGGTTTATTTGGAGGGAAATAAATATACAACTATTTAATTCTAAAAGGTTAAGCTATTTAGTTTGACCTTTTTTTATGATTAAATTTTCAATGTAAAATTAAAATGTATTTTTGCAATGAAATTTTTATAAATGAAGAAATTAAAAAAACGTTGGGGATTAAAATCAAATTTTCAAATAGTGCTTATACTATTAGTTTTTTCTGTAAACGGATCTTTTGCAGCCTATATTGCAAAACCTCTTACCGAGGCTATTGGTTTAGATCACGAAACAACAAATGGCTGGATTTTTTGGCCAATTAGGATTTTACTTATATTTCTAATTTATCAAATAACATTGCCTTTAGTAGGTTTTTGTTTTGGTCAATTTAAATTCTTTTGGAACTTTTTTACTAAAAAAATGTTGTTAAGAATGGGTTTTAAAAGCTTTTTTAAAGAAATTTAATTCTTTTTTTCTTTTATAATTAAGTATTTGTAAATCCATGTTAAGGTAAATGTTGGTATAAAATCTGTACCAAAAAAGCCAGCTTCTTCAACTAAGGAAACAATACTAGCTACTTTTCCTTCAGTTCCTTTATACATTTTATAGATAAAAAAAGCTGATGCTGGTGCCCAAATTATATCAAAAAATTCACCAATAATTGGAATTATAAATGACAACATTCCAATACCATCAAATAATAATCCTAACAATAATAACTTGTATTTTTTTTTCATAAATAAATATATTTTTTCTAATTTAATAACAATTAGAATGCCAGTTTTAGTTTATATACTCGCCTAAATAAAAATATAAATTATAAATAAATTAACTATCGTAACTCCCGTAATTAAAACTCATTAAATCACTGTATTTAAACTTATAATTTAATAATGATTTTATCTTTTCGTTTGAAATTATTTTAAAAACTGTGTTTTCAGTTTTAGCAAAAACAGGAGGCTCATTTCCTAAATCTGCTTTAGTTTTAATATAATAATCTCTTCTTTTTGGATGTGTATCTGCACAGGCGTTAAAAACTTCATCCCAAGTATTTTCTTTAATTATATTGAATAAAATTGAGACACAATCATCTTGATGAATCATATTTACAAATCCATCTGGATTAGGAATTACACGTCCATTTCTAAAAAAATTACCAGGTTTTCTATCGTAACCAAACAAACCTGCAAAGCGTACTATTGTTGTTTTAAATGATTGACTCTTTTCAAAAAGGTTTTCAATAGTAACTAAAGGTGTATTTTGTAGTGGAGAGTCTTCGGGAACCAACTTATTACTTGAAATATATACTGAAGTTGAACTAATAAATAACACTTTTTTTACAGGTGATTTATCAATAAACTGTATTAATTTTTTAAAACCTTCAATATTTTTTGAAGGCAAAGCCACTATTAGAATTTCTGAAGTTAAAAACTCTTTAATTTCTATAGTTATATTTTCTAATGAAATTAAAAAAGGTTGAATTCCTATATTCTTAAACGCATCAAATTTGTGTATAGATGTTGTTGATCCTTTAACCTGACATCCTTCAGATATTAATTTAATTGCCAAAGGCTTTCCCAACCAACCACAACCTAAAATACTTATAGTTTTATTCAAAATAATTGTATTTTTATTTATAAAAAAATAAAAATAACATAATTATCTATTCTAGCTGCCAAATTTCTAGAAACATTGTTTTAAATACTTCTTCTTTACTTTTAATTTTACAGTTTTGCAAATAACTATTTAACTGCTTAACTCTTTTTTTTCCTGAAGGATGTGTAAATGTTTCTAGACCAAGTAATTTCTCTAAGGTTTCAAGTTTGTCAACTAATATTTTACTTGTTTCGCTTTCATATAAGTTAATTAGATGAAAAGCTATTAAATCTGCCAAAAATTCTGATTTTTTATAATCGTTCGTTACCGAACCTTTTGGAATAGCCCCTATCAAGTTAAATTTATTTGCTTGTTTCAAGGTTACAATATGAGCAACTTCGTGCGCTAAAACAAAAGTTTGAAGCCCCTTATCCATATAATTTATAAGTCCCTGGCTTACTTCAACATAACCAAAGGATGCGCCTGCATTTATTGAGTTATCCTTAGTATCAATTTTAAATTCTGTTGGTATTTCAACTCCATCAAAATTTTTAAATAATGGAATAACAGATTCAACATATAATTTTTTTAGTTGTTCCTCTTTTGTTAATTCTTCTTCAATTATTACTTCCTCTTTAGAATCTGCATTTTTTTGACAACTATTAGTAAACAAAATTAACGGTACTAATAAAAATAGCATCTTTATCATATAAATAAATTAAGTTAAAAACAACAAACACTCTAATAAATTAGAGTGCTTGTTATAAGATAAAACAGTAATTTGAATATTACTCTGCGTAATAAGTAAATGTTTTTTCTACAGTAGCAGCTCCAAAATATGTATAAGAAGATGCTATTGGATAATTATCTGTATTATATTCATACGTTATTGCAGCATCTGTACCAGTAGCTGTAATTGGATTGTTAGTATTTACATTATAAATTCCAACATTAATTGCAGCGTAAGCAGCAGGATAGATACCTTTAAAAGGATTGTTTTTAGTGTCGTAAGTTGCTGTATAAATATCTCCGTATCTTACTACTTCTGTAACATTCCCATTTTCTATGGTAAATTTAATTTCTGTTGTAGAATCTGAATCTGTGTGATCAATTCTTACTTCAGAAGTTAAATTTCCAGTATCGCTATATGCATAAGTGTATGTATATGTAAGTACATCTTTCACTTTATAAACCGCCTCAATAATTTGACCTTCAGCATTATAATTGTACACTGTACTTTCTTCAGTTGCTTCAACTTTTGTTTCAATTACCTGATTTTTATCATTATAAACTAAAGTAGTTGTAGTAGTTGTTACATCTCCCCAAGCACTTGTTACAGTAGTTAATTCATTAACAAAATTAGATTCAGTATAGTTATATGTTGTTGTTGCATCGTCTCCCCAAGCATCGTTAGATCTATAGGTTTCTATTCTTGAACCACTTCCTACTTCACCTCTTACATTAATTATAACATTATATGTTTTTATTGAAGTGCCATCTTCTGCAGTTACAGTAAATGTTTTAGCTTCTCCGTCTACATAAGTTACAGCCTCGCCAGAAGCTGGTGAAATTGTTGCGAATTCTGAAATTTCAATAGTTGCAATTAAATCTGCAAGGTTTGTACCAAATGGCACACTTACTGTAATTGTATTTCCTAAATCGTATGTTACATCTTCTGCTTCTAATCCATCAAAATTGATTTCGAAAGCATTAATACTATTTAAGGTTGATAATATTTCCTCATCGTCATTTGAACAAGAAACTGTAGCTACTGCTACAAATAAACATAAAATTGAATAAATTTTCTTCATAATATAATTGTTATAATTGTTTAATTTATCTTATAATTTTAAAACATAACACGCAAGATAACAACCTGTTATATTTATTTTTCAGTTATAAATTTGGGTTATTGATAATAGCATCATTTGGAAATGGAATTACATAACGAGCATCATTCTTTTCTAACGTATAAAGTGTTCCATTAAATACTTTGGTTAATTTTGGTTGTGTAGTTCTTTTTAAGTCATACCATCTATGACCTTCAATAGCAAATTCTCTTCGGCGTTCTTCTAATATTTCAGTTACTAAATTGTTAGTATCTAATAGATTCACTTTTGTTTTATACAATTCCCAACCTGCAGGTGTGTAACGGTATTTGGCAAATTCTAACAACTGTTGTTTTGCCATTTCGGTTTTATTTAATTCTGCTAAACTTTCTGCAATAGTTAAATATAGTTCTGACGTTCTGTATGAACTCTTATACTTAGTATCTGAACCTTTATTAGAATTGAAAGTGCCATTTGTGTTTTTTGAGAAATAGACTGGAAAACGAAGATCTTCAACTTGATTGTAACTATTAATTAAACCTGTTGAAATTGTAGTATGATTCACCAAATCGAAATCGGCAATAGTTTCTAATGCTAATATAGATTCAACCGAATTATATTCTGAAGGCATTATTGAGCTAGCAACATTTAAATTTTGAATAACACTGTTAATTGTTAAAGCTTCATTCGCTACATCAATTGATTTCTGCCATTCTTGTTGGTATAAATAAACTCTAGATTTAAATGCTTTTACTGCAATTTTTGAGAATCTATAATTATAACCAAGCGCTTGCTGTTCTATTGTTAATAAACCTTCTGCGTTCTCAATATCACTTAATATTTGAGCGTAAACTTTTTCTATAGTTTGTAAAGGGTATTCTTTATCAGAATCGTATTTGGTTGTAATTGGCACTCCTAAATCGGTACTTGCAGTTGTTTTATTATAAGGTTTTCCATACATATTTACCAACTGAAAATAATGCAATGCTCTTAACGCGTAAGCTTCACCAACTAATTGATTAATGGCTGTTTGGTTGCCTATAATAGTTTTTGAATTTTCGATTACATGATTTGTATAAAAGATATTTCTATACATTATTGCATACGGAAAAGAGCTAGTTAAAGGACTTGGATTAAGATCATTCCAAATGAAAATATCTTTATAATAAGATACTCCTTCTGCATTTTTATCTAAATTAATTTCGTCTGCTCTATACGTTGTAAGTACCTTATGTTTTATTGGTGAAGCATATGCCGAAGTTAAGAAACTTCTATATTCTTCAACAGTTTTTGGAATAACTTGCCCGACAGGTTCAATATCTAAATAATCATCGCAAGCAATAAAGTTTAGTATTAAAATTAAGTATATGTATTTTATATTTTTCATGATTTACTGTTTAAAAAGAAAGATTAAATCCTAATGAAATAATTTTAGGAATTGGTTGTGAATAAATACTTCCGTAAGATTCTGGATCGAAAAATCCCTTGTAATCTGTCCCAAAAACAAGTAAATTACGCCCTTCTATATTGAAATTTAAGCTACTTATTTTTAATTTTTCTAAGTATTCTCTAGGTAACTCATAACCAAGTTTAATACTACTTATTCGTATGTACGAAATCTCTTTTACCCAGATATCTAAATCGTTATAGGTCTTTCCATCATCAAAAGAGTTGTACCAAGAATATACCAAATCGGTATCAAAACCAGGCGTAGTTGGACCAATTAAAGCTGGAAATTTTCCTGTTCCTGCATTTAAAATTTCTGAACTATAATTTTTGCCTGGCTCTACTAAAGATAGATGGTAGCTAGGAGTGCTTTTAACAGTTTGTTTTAAATTAAAATTAGTTGAAATACCTAAATAGAATTGTTTGTAATTAAATTTATTGTTAAATCCACCACTAAATTTAGGTGTGCCATCACCAACGTAAGAATATAAATTTCTATGATCTTCTCTGCTAAGCTGACTTCCATCGGTACCATTATCTAAATTGTAAAAATCTACTGCTGATATTTTTTTTCCATCTCTCCAAAATAAAGGCAATCCTTCACTATCTAATCCTGCTGTTTTTATTGCAAAAATTGCATTTACACTATATCCTTTTAAAGAAGGTTTAAAATCTTCTTCTCTAATTTCAATTTCATCAACTATACTTTTATTATGCGAAATATTAAAACTAGAAGTCCATTTAAAGTCTGGAGTTGTAATATTTCTAGTATTTATAGCTAACTCAAAACCTCTATTACTTACTGTAGCCCAATTGGTGTTTATAAAATTAAAACCGCTTTCTAAAGGAACCGATTTTAAACCAATTAAATCTGTACTTTTTCTGTAATAATAATCACCCGAAATATAAATTTTGTTTTTTAATAAGCCTAAATCTAAACCAATGTTAGAGGAAACTGTTTTTTCCCAACGTAATTTTCCGTTTGGAGCTGTTAAAGCTCTAATTACTTCTTCTGTTAAACCTGGCAAAATACTTTCTGAATAATATTCACCGATTACAAATGGAGATGTGGATTTGTCTATATTTCCTTGAACACCATAAGAAGCTCTTAGTTTTAAATCGGTAACTATATCAACATCATACATAAAGTCTTCTCTAAAAACATTCCAAGAACCTGCCAAAGACCATAACGGTAAATACCTAAATTTTGGATCTACTCCAAATAAATTTGATCCATCGTATCTTAAACTGCTAAAAAATGTATATTTTTTATCAAATGTATAAGAGGCTGTTCCAAAAAATGAAGCATACGCATTTTCATTAAAGTTTTTTTTATACGTTTCAAAAGCAGCATTTTCAAGTGCTCTTTCATCAGTTATAGGAATAGTAGTAAGTGTTTTGGAATTAAAACCGAAACCTTTAGTATGAATTTCAGTTTGTTGGTTTCTCCTAAACTCTGTACCCAACATAACATCTAATTCGTGAATTTGATTGAATTTAGTATTATAATTTACAGTAGTTTTCCAATTGTATTGAAACGCATTTGTATTCCAATTTTGAATAATACCACCTTCAGGTAAAAAATAATCATAATTTCCGTTACCGGTACTGTATTTAGATTTTTGCTTATATTTTCTAGTATAATAACTATTTATATCTCCAAACTTTTCTGTTTTATTAAAATCTAATTGCAAACCTAATTGAGTATTAAATAAAAGTTCATTATTAAACTTATAATTAACATCAAAAATTGATTTTATAGAATTTGAAATAAGTTGGTAATCTGTATTTTGTCTCTCTTCTAAAATATTATAATCTAGATTTAAATCTGATCTTTCTATTAAATCTGGATCATATACAAAATTTCCATTTTCATCTTTAACTTGTAAATATGGATTTGCATTTCTTGAGTAATAAGAAGGATTAGTATAAGCATCAGCTCCTGTGATATAAGAATCTGTTGTATTCTGATTTCCAAATAATGAAACTCCTGCAGTTAATTTATCAGTAATTGAAAAATTGTTTTTTAGGGTAATTGTATAACGTTTTTGACCAGTTCCTTTTGTTGTTCCTTTTTCATCAAATAAACCTGCTGAAAAATAATAATCATTTTTATCGTTCCCACCAGAAAGACTAAAACTATACTGTTGGTTTAACGCCATTTGATACAATTGATCACCCCAATTTGTATTGGTGTTTTTTAAATTATTTATAGCATCTTGCGCTTCAGAAGAAATACTAGAAAACCCATTATCTCTAAAATTATTGTACTGATTGTAAGCATTTAAAATTCTAGCTACTTGGCCTCTATCTTGTTGATATGTTAAATCTGAACGGCTCGCTAACATTAATTCAAAATCAACTTTTTCAGATGAATTCATTAAATTTAACTTACTAAAATCTGGTTTCTGAGTTACAAATGAAGTAGCATTAAAATTAATACGCATTGCTCCTTTTTTTCCTCTTTTACTAGTAATTACAATTACTCCGTTTGCCGCTCTAGCACCATAAATTGAAGTTGCTGAAGCATCTTTTAGCACAGTAATACTTTCAATATCATCTGGATTTAAACCTGCAATTGCGTACGATTGTAAATTGTCTATATTATCTTTATCGCTAAAATCTTTTGGCACATCGCTACCTTCTAAAGGAATTCCATCTAAAACCCATAATGGATCCGATGATCCGTTTAATGTTGACGTACCTCTAATAGCTATTTTTGCAGGTGCTCCAGGAGCTCCATTAGTTGATTGAATTACCACCCCAGCTATTTGTCCAGTTAACATTTGATCTACATTAGACACACCCGCTTGTTGAATTTCTGCAACTTTAACCTTTGCATAAGAAGATGTCATTTTACGTTTTTCTATCTTTTGATAGCCCGTTAAAACAATTTCATCTAACATTTCGGCTTTTTCTTTTAATACAATAACAAATCCTGTATTATGCTCGGTTATGGCTATTTTTTCGGTTTCAAAACCAATATAGGATACTAAAAAAAAGTTTATATCGTCTGATACTTTTAAAGAAAACTCTCCGTCAAAATCTGTTGTTGAGCCTAACATTGCTCCTTCAATTACACCTTCTATTTTAGTTTTATTACCAATAATTGCAGATGATATATATACAGATGCACCAACAATTGGCATTTGTGTTGCGCCATCTATAACTTTACCACTTATTACTTTTTGTTTTTGTGCAATAAGTAAACTTGGTATAAAAATCAACAGATATATTAATTTCTTCATTTTTTTGTTTAATTATTTAAATTATATTCAATTCTTGCTATCATATCACTATAATGCGCTTTGGTAGCTCTATCTCCTCTATTTCTTTTTTTCTTGAATAGTTTTAATGCTTTTTCTAATTCGGCACGTTTATTTGAACCTGTATCAGATACTCTTGGTATGTATGTAAAGTGAATGTTTTTAAAATTAGTTTCCTGCTCCAATAAAATAGCATCTTCTTTTGTTTTTTTAAGCAATGTATTTCTATCAACCGTTAAAACATCTATATAATTTTTTTGGGTCATGCGTTCAAACATATCTAACGATTTTCCTTTTATAGTTTTATCAAAAACAGCATTAAAAAGTGTATCAAACAAATATTGTTCAGTAAAAACAGGTTCATTTTCAGAAACTAACATTTGGTTTTCAACAATACGCATTAACCTCTCCGTTTTTAACAATGCATATATTACATTTGTTTGATAAATGCGTAACATTGAAACTGGTGAGTAATAACGTTCACCATCTGGTGCATCTCTAACAGGATAAACTTTATTAATTATTTCTGGAGTAAATAACCATTTTTGAGGTAAAATAGAATTATTTATTAAATAATCTAAGGCTTCTTTTTGAGTTGATGCTGGCACAGCATTAAAGGTGTTTTTCCCATCACCATATACAGTATTATTTACATAAACACCACCAATATTTGCCATTACGTGGTTAGTATATAATCCCCACTGATCTATTACAGCTTTATATAATTTTGATGCTTTGTAATATGTAGCTCCCTCATCTGCAGTCCATTCAATAATTTGAGGCATAATGCGTTTTAAATTTAACAAGCCGTATTCACTTGCTTTTACTGCATTATCACCCAAATCTTCACTTTGCGATCTTGGATCTACAGCAGCTCCGCTCTGTTGTGGTCCATAAAAATAATAAGGATCGTTTTCGTGTTTTCGAATCCATTCATTCAAAATAGGTAATTCATCTTGAGGTTTTTTTACATCTAACCATCTATAACCCCAATCAATTGCATATTTATCGTAAATACCAATTTTTGGAGTAATGTCAACTACATCATCTTCTGGTTGTGCAACATAATTAAAACGTGCATAATCCATAATTGAAGGTGCAGTTCCTCCCATTTTTGAAGTAAAAGTTTTAGATCGTAAAGAGTCTACAGGATAACTAAAAGACGATCCCATATTATGTTTTAAACCAAAAGTATGACCTACTTCGTGTGAGGAAACAAACCTAATTGCTTGTCCCATATGCTCGTTAGTAAATTTATTGGCTCGCGCTTCACTATCAATTGGCCCAGTTTGTACACGAATCCAAGAATGTAAACCTTTCATTAAATTATGCCACCAAATAATATCTGATTCTAAAATTTCTCCACTTCTAGGATCTACAATTGAAGGTCCCATTGCATTTTGTTTTTCAGAAGCTGCGTATGTTATTACAGAATATCGAACATCATCTACATCAAAATCCTTATCGTCTTCAGCAGGATATTTAACTATTAAAACATCTTTAAAACCCGCTTTTTCAAAAGCTATATTCCAATCATAAACTCCTTGTTCTATAAAAGGCCTCCATTGTTTTGGAGTAGCAGGATCTAAATAATAAACAATTTGTTTTTTCGGTGTAACTAATTCACCTTTTTTATACTTTTCTATATCTGCTGTTTTTGGTTCTAATCGCCAACGAGTAATCATTTTTCTACTTTCAACTTCGTGCTGAGCATCTGAATAATAATCCATTGGATTGCTAAAGTATCCAATACGCTCATCTGCAAAACGAGGTTTCATTTTATTAGCTGGCAACAACACAATATTTGTTGTGATACCAATAGAAAGTGGTAAGGCGGCTCCTCTTCCTTCACTTACAGATGTTGTAATTAACGATTTTACTACAATATTGTTCGGGAAAGTTTTAATTTGTTCTAGTTTAGATAAGTTTGTTTTTACGCTTCCACCTAAACCTGTATTTGCAAGAATATCACTAAAACTTTTTTCTTTGCCATTAAATATTTTATTTACTTTAATAAAAACTGAAGTAGAGTCGTTATTTTGTGTTTCAATTTTAAATTCTTCAATAACAGATTCTCCAAAATTATCTTTTACAGAAATTGAAATTGCATCATTTGCTGGAGATTGAACTCGTGGATTAACCGTTTTTACCCAAATTTTATTTAATGAAGTATCTTTATAAAACCTAACTAACTTAGTTTCATAATTCATTCCTTTATTTAAACCATGTCCGTTTAAAGAATAAGGTACGCTTGATATTTTATTTACAATTAATAAATCCCTTGTTAATAAAGAATCTGGAATTTCAAAATAATAATCTTCTTTTAAATTGTAAACATTAAACAAGCCTTGTTTAACATTGCCTTCTTTAATAAACTTTTTATAAGATAATTCTTTAGTGTTTTCAACCTTTGCTGTATCTTTAGTTGCTTTTGTTTGAGAAAAAGTTTTTTCAGAAACAAAAAAAACGAGTAAAATAAACAAACATTTAACTATAAAACCACTTTTTATATAGATATTATTCATGTACTAAATTTATTTTTTGCGTAAAGATGGTTACAAACAGGTGTTTAATAAAAAAAAAGAGAGTGAACGCATTAAAAAGCGGAGTGAAATTTATTTTTATCACAATAAAGGCAAGAAACATTTAAACTTTTGATCAACAACTTCTGTTTTAAATGATTTTATCTGATAATACTCGTAACTATTTTTCAAATAGTTTAAACCAATATAATGACTATCTATGGCACTATTTTTTCTTGGTTTGTAATTATTTATAACTTCAATTTCTTCATTATTAATAACTATATCTATAAATAAAGGTTTTTGTTTAGTAAACTCGTTATGTTTTATTGCGTTTTCTACCAGAGTTTCTAAGGATAAAAATGGAATTTTCTTTTGTAAGCTTTTTGTAGAGCTGTTATAAATAATAGCAACTTTTAAACTATTTTTAAACCTTATTTCTTGTAAAAAAATGTACTGTTTTAAAAATTCCAATTCATTTTTAACGGTAATTAAATTACCTGATCTATCCTCTAATAAATACCTGTAAACTTCAGCAAGCTTTAAAACAAATTGTTGCGAAAGCTCTGTGTCTGAATCTATTAAAACATGTAAAGAATTTAAACTATTGAATAAAAAATGTGGATTCATTTTTTTCTTTAATTGATTCAGTTGCAATACGGCATTTTCTCGCTGAAATTTTTCATTTGCATTTATCAAATGCTCTTTTTCTTTTACAATCTTTAAATTTTCTGAAAACTCTTTTCTTAATTGTAATCTAGATACAACCAAAAGCAGTATAAAAATGCAAAAAGCCAACATGCTTATCCAAGAAAAATAGCGCTTTGTATTTACTAAAGATTCATTTAAATAAATATCAACAGGAAAATTAACAATTAAAATTAATGAAGAATCTCCTACTTTAAAAGCGTTAAAATACCTTAAAACTTCTAAACCTAAATATTCTGATGTTGCTTTATCTTTAATTAATTGATCATTTGAAATTTCATAATTCTCATTTTCAACTATTGATTTTTGAAGTACATTATTTATGGAAACATCTATAAAAAAACTATTTAATTTTGTTCCAACAAAACTTGTTTCTGGGTGTAAAAGACAAATACCTTTATTATTTGTTACAACTGTATAGCCACCATCTCCTTTGTAATTTTCTGAAAAATAGTTCCAAAAACTTAATAAATCAACATCATAACCAGAAATAATAATTTTTCCGTTAGTTAATTTTTTCGCTATTATTTTTCTATTAAAAACACTATCATCTTTTTTTATTACTTCATCTACAACCAGTTTTCCATCATTAATATTAAGTTGTTTTATAAAGTTGTAAATTTCAGTTTTATAAGTTCCAGTTGTAGTTTCTGAAAAGGTAATAACCTCAAGCTCTTCTTCATTTAAAAAACAGACAAAGCTATTGTAAATATTGTTATTAGCAACTGCTAAATCGTTAGTATAAAGTAACTTTTCTTTTAAATTAGTGTTAGATTTATCTTTAAAATTATCGATTAATTTTTCTGAATTATCAAAAAAACTATTTAATTTATTAAACTCAAAGGCAACTATATTTTGTTTAAATTTTAAATTTCCTTGCGCAATGTCTTCAATTAAATTTTGTGTTACCGAAGTAATTTTAGGTGTTATTAAAGAATTTCCTAAAAAGAAAATTACAATAAGTACAATACTAATATATAGATAATGTTGGTGCTTTTTAACCCTTAAAAGAAATTTCATGTATCCTATTAATTTCTATTAATAATTCAGCCAATTTTTAAAGGCGCTAATATTTCTTGAACTAACTAAAATAAGTTCTGTTGAATTTGAAGATGGTTGCAGTTCAATTTTTAATCGATTCTGACTGTATTTAAAAATGTTTTTTATTGCATTGTGGCGAACAATGTATTTTCTATTTATTTTAAAGAAATCTTTATTAGATAATCTAGCCTCTAAATTAGAAATTGTATCTTCATACAAATAATTTTCTCCACTTTTTGTGAATAAAAATAAGTACTTGTTTTGTGCCATAAAATAGGCAATCTCTTTACTATTAATAGATATTAATTGCTCTCCTCTAGAAACTAAAAAACGTTCTTGTTCTGTTTTTTCTTCATTAGAAGTTCTTAACTCTAATAATAAATCTTCAATTTTACTTGTTTTCTTATCAGGTGTTAACTTAAAATTCATGAATTTTTCAATAGCATTATTTAATGTATCCTTATCGTAAGGTTTTAAAATATAATCTATTGCAAAAAACTGAAATGATTGTATGGCATATTTATCAAAAGCAGTAGTAAATATTATTGGTGTAGCAATTTTTAAAGCATCAAAAATTTCAAAACTTTCACCATCTCCTAAATGAATATCACTAAATATTAAATCACAAGTGTTATTTTTAAACCATTCAATAGATTCTTCTACACTCTCTAACCGTTTTTTTATAGCAATATCGTATGCGCTTTTCAATAGCAATTTCTCTAAAGATTCTGCTGCTAAATCCTCATCTTCAATGATAACAATATCCATCTTACTTTTTTTTAAAGAAATTTTAAATAAACTAACTAAATTATAGTCAAATATTTACAATCTGCAAAAGTAAGGTTTTTGTATAAAAAACATTCAATATATTTAAATAAATATCTGATATCTATTTTAGCAATTTAAGTAGCTATTAAATTTCAAAACTTACTTTTTAATTTTAGATTTAAATTGCTTTAGGAATTTTTCTAATTTCGGATTTATAACAGCTACACAATACCCTTGTGCTTTATTATTATTGTAATAATTTTGATGGTAGTTTTCAGCTTGGTAAAAAACAGTTAATTTTGTAACTTCTGTAACAATTGGATTGTCAAATACATTCGCTTCAGTTAAAACTTTTATAAATTCTTCTGCTATCTTTTTTTGAGTTTCAGAATTGTAAAAAATTGCAGATCTGTATTGGGTACCTACATCATAACCTTGTCTGTTTAATGTAGTTGGATCGTGGGTACTAAAAAACACTTCTAACAGTTCTCTAAAACTAATTTTAGAAGTATCAAATTTTATCTGAATCGCTTCTGCGTGTCCAGTTTTTCCTGAGGTGATTTCTTTATATGTAGGATTTTTTAATGTTCCACCTGTGTAACCTGAAGTTACACTTTCAACTCCGTTTAATAATTGAAATATAGCTTCTGTACACCAAAAACAACCATTTGCAATAGTTGCAGTTTCAAATGTTTTCATCGATTTTGTGTTGTTTAATTTAGTAGTTTGTCCAAATGTAGTTACAATTGCAAAAACAACCATAATAACACCTAAAATGTAGTTTCTCATTATTTATATTTATTCAATAAGTCGAAAAAATATTTTTAAATTACATTTCTCTTAGAATTATTTTTCTTGGAAATTGGATTAAAATTTAAACAGTGTTATTTATAATATATTTAGATATGTTCAATCGTATTTACAAGAGATTCTAACATTTCTTCCTTAAAATCTAAATGTGTCACCATTCTTAATTTTCCTTGTCCCATAGATATTAATCCAACACCCGCATCATTTAATCTACTTATAAAATCCTGTTCGTTTATAGTATCTATAACATTAAAAATAATAATATTAGTTTCAATAGGCTCAACACTTTTAATCAACTCACAATTTTGAAGCGCTGCACCAATAATTTTAGCACGGGTATGGTCAATTACTAAACGATCTATATGATTATCTAATGCATAAATTCCTGCAGCTGCTAGATAACCTGCCTGACGCATAGCTCCTCCTAAAATTTTACGAACTCTAAGCGCTTGTTCTATATGGTATTTTGTACCCAATAATAACGATCCTACTGGTGCGCCTAATCCTTTAGATAAACAAACTGAAATAGTATCAAATACTTTTCCATATTGTTCTGGACTTTCTTTTTTAGCAACCAAAGCATTAAACAATCTTGCTCCATCTAAATGCAATGCCAGACTATTTTGAGTACAAACCTTTCTAATTTTTAAAATTTCTTCAAAATCCCAACACGCTCCTCCTCCTTTATTGGTAGTATTTTCTAAAGCTACTAATCTTGCATAGGGTGTATGAATATCTGAACGACCTCCAAAAACCGCCTCTTCTAATTGTACTGCGGTAAAAGTTCCTCTATAACCATCAATTAAATGAGATGTTACTCCAGAATTAGCTGCAGCACCACCACCTTCAAAATTATAAACATGCGCATATTTGTCACAAAACATTTTGTCTCCGTGATGAGTGTGAATTTTAATTGCTGTTTGATTTGCCATAGTCCCCGATGGAAAAAACAAGGCATCTTCCATACCAAACATTTCAGCAATTTTATTTTGTAATTTATTTACAGTTGGATCAGATTTAAACACATCATCTCCAACTTCTGCTTCCATCATTGCTTTTAACATACCACTTGTAGGCCTTGTTACAGTATCACTTATTAAATTTATTTGCATTTTTTTAATTTTAATGACTCAAATATAGTAACTAAAAATAACAACTAGAACTTTGCTTTTAAAATTTATGCAATATGTATTTAATTAATTTTCTCGGTTTAAAAATGAAAGGTTATTTTTGTGTTACTTAAACATTAATATGATTTCAAACGAACAATTAAATAAATTACAAGAAAGAATTAGCAAGCTAAAAACGTATCTTGATATTGATAAGAAATTAATAGAAATTTCAAACGAAGAAGAAAAAACTGCAAATCCAAATTTTTGGAACAATCCAAAAGAGGCAGAAAATGTAATGAAAGTATTACGGTCTAAAAAAAAGTGGGTTGAAGATTTTGAAGCTATTAAAACCTATTTTGAAGAAACTTCTATTCTATTAGATTTTTATGCTGAACAAGAAGCCACAGAACAAGAAGTTGAAAAAACGTATCATAAAACTATAGAATTACTTGAAAATTTAGAGTTTAGAAATATGCTCTCAGAAGAAGGCGATAGTTTAAGTGCCGTTATACAAATTACTGCTGGAGCTGGTGGTACAGAAAGTTGCGATTGGGCAATAATGCTAATGCGTATGTATTTAATGTGGGCAGAAAAACAAGGCTTTAAAATTAGAGAACTCAACTACCAAGAAGGTGATGTTACTGGTATTAAAACCGTTACTTTAGAAATTGATGGCGAATTTGCTTTCGGCTATTTAAAGGGTGAAAATGGAGTACATCGATTGGTTAGAATTTCACCATTTGATAGTAACGCAAAGCGTCATACTAGTTTTGCTTCGGTCTACGTATATCCGCTTGTAGATGATAGCATTGAAATAACAATTAATCCTGCTGATATTGAAATAATAACGTCACGCTCTAGCGGTGCTGGTGGTCAAAATGTAAATAAAGTTGAAACAAAAGTACAGTTAACACATAAACCAACAGGTATTCAAATTTCTTGTTCCGAAACTCGCTCACAGCACGAAAACAGAGATAGAGCTATGCAAATGTTGAAATCTCAATTATATGAATTAGAGCTTAGAAAACAGCAAGAAGCAAGAAGTGATATTGAAGCAGGAAAAATGAAAATTGATTTTGGTTCTCAAATTAGAAATTATGTAATGCATCCATATAAACTGGTAAAAGATGTTAGAACTTCTTTTGAAACGGGTAATGTAGACGCTGTTATGAATGGTGAAATAGATGGTTTTATAAAAGCGTATTTAATGCAACAAGGACAAGTTGAAGATAAAAATGAGCTATAATGCACACTAATATTGACACTATAATATTTGACCTTGGAGGAGTTCTGGTAGATTGGAATCCAACTTATTTATACAGAAAAATATTTAATAAAAATGAGGAAAAATTAAATTGGTTTTTACAAAATGTTTGTACTAATGAATGGAATGCAGCACAAGATGCAGGTAGATCTATAACAGAAGCCAATGCTTTAAAAATTGCTGAATTTCCTGAATACAAAAATGAGATTCTAAGCTTTTATAAAAGATGGAACGAAATGTTTGCTGGACCAATTACAGAAAACGTAGAACTTTTTAAAAAACTAAAAGCTTCTGGAAATTATAAAATTTATGCATTAACAAATTGGAGTGCAGAAAAATGGGATGAAGGTATAAAACTATTTCCTTTTTTTAATGATTTTGATGGCGTTGTAGTTTCTGGTCAAGAAGGAATGAGAAAACCATTTTTAGATATCTACAAGCTTATTTTAAAAAGGTATAATATAGATCCAAAAAAAACTATATTTATAGATGATAATAGAGAAAATATTGAAGCTGCGAACTTATTAAAAATTAATGGAATTCATTATACCAAAGAGTTAGACCTACCTAAAGAAGTAAATTGTATAATTAAAAATAGCATAAAAAGCAAATAATCACTTGTAAATGGTGTGTTTTTATTAATAATTTGTATTTTTGAGTTTATGAAAAGAAAGTTCATTACTTAAAAAGTACAAAAAAATTGTTGTGTTTAATAAAAAACCATTTTATGAGAAGAATATTTCTATTGCTAATCATATTAACCCCTCTAATAAATTACAGTCAAAACGAAAAACCTCAAATTTTTATAGTATCAGGAAAAATTGTAGATACTACAACTAAAGAACCTATAGAATTAGCTTCAATAATATTTAAAAACATTGATTCTGAACTAATTAAATGTGGTGCAATTACCAATGCTAGAGGTAAATTTAGTATTGAAGTTGAAGAAGGTACTTACAATGCTTCTGTTGAGTTTATTTCGTATAAATCTAAAAAAATTAATATCTCAAAAATTAATAGAGATTTAAATATTGGTGTTATTGAGTTAGAAGTTGATATTGAATTTTTAGATGCAATTGAAATTACTGGAGAAAAAAGAGCCATTGAATTTAAACCAAATAAACTGATTTTTCACGTTGAAAAAGATCTTGTTTCAACAAGTGGTGTTGCAACAGATGCATTAAATAACATTCCTTCTGTTTCTGTTGGTCCTAATGGAGAAATTACAGTTCAGGGACAAGGAAATGTGCAAGTATTAATAAACGGAAGAACATCATCTTTATCAAGTAGTGATGCCTTAAGATCACTTCCTGCAGGCGCAATTGAAAATATAGAAGTAATAACAAACCCTGGTGCTAAGTATAGTAGCTCAGCATTAAGTGTAATAAATATAATTTTAAAAAAGGGTAAAGATTTAGGTTTAAACGCTTCCTTAACTGCCGTTGCTGGTTACAAAGATTACTCTGGTGGATTACTTACCTTAAACAATAAAAATAACAACTTAAATTTTTATGTAAACGCATCTTATAATCATAGTAATCCAATAACAACATCAACTTCTCAATCTAAGTATTTCAAAAATAATAACATCTCTTCGTTTTTAAATGAAAATATTGAATCTAATAATAAAAGAGATGCTTTTTATGGAACAGTTGGTGCAGATCTTTACTTATCAAAACGAAGTACTTTAAGTACAAATATCAATTTTTTAAATACTTCTATTAAAAATAATACCCTAACTACTTCTGAAATTTTTAATGCATCTTACATTCCTGTTGAACTAAATGGTAGAACTCTTTTAAGAGATTTTGATAACGAGATGGTAGAATTTGTAACTAATTTTACACATAACTTTAAAAAAGAAGGAGAAACTCTTTCAACTTCAGTAACATATACAAAAGATTCAGATAGGTTTAATGACGCTATTACCAATACTAATGCAATTTTTTTTGATGAAAATTCTATTGAAAAAAATAAATTAACACAAACTTCGATTGAATTTAAATACACAAACCCGTTTAGTGAAAATTCTACATATTCTATTGGTTTTAAAGGCGATTACCTTAAATTACCCTTTAAATATACAAACATTAGTGAAGTAAATAACATTGATTATGCAGAAAATATAAATGCTGCTTTTGTAGATTTTGTAAGTCAAACAAAAAACGTTTATTATGAAATTGGTTTAAGAGCCGAGTTTATAGAAATGAAAGCCGATTACTTAAATTTAAACAACACACAAAAAAATAATTTTAACAAGCTTTTCCCTTCAGTTTATTTAGAATATACATTAAGTGAAACAAAAAATTTATACTTTAGTTTTTCTCAAAATATGTTTACACCTTCCTATGAGGATTTAAAACCTTTTGAAGAAAAATATAGTGAAACATCTTCTTATATTGGAAACCCATCTTTAAAACCATTATATGTTGATGGTTTTAGACTTGGATTTTCTAGTTATAGTAGTAAATTCACTTTTTTACCAAGTTTATTCTATCAAACTTTTAATGATTATTGGCAAAAAATCACCTACGAAACTGGCGATCAATTAAGTGGAGTTAACAAAGTTATAACAACACCAATTAATTTAGGTAAAGTAAATTATTATGGTCTAAATATAAATACTACTTACAGAGCAAGTAATATGTTGAGTTTTACGGGTAATATAAATATATATAATTTTGACCAAGAAGGTACTTTTACAACCGTTAATAACGCAAATGAAACTATCATTTTAGATTATAATGATATTAGCACAGAGGGTTCCTTTGGCTTATTTACACAATTAAAAATACCAAAAGTATTTGATTTTCAAATAAATGCTAAACACACTTTAAAATCTGTTGGTTTATATTCAACAAGAAAAGCATATACCTATGCAAGTGCTGCGCTTAGCAAAGATTTGTTTAATAATAATGCTTCTTTAAGCTTTAGAGTTGATGATTTATTTTTATCAAATAAAACCGATAGAGATAGATACGATGCCAACTATTTTATTAAAAGTTTATTTAAAAATAAATACCGTACTATGTTGCTTTCTTTTACTTACCGATTTAATCAAAGTAAAAAAGACAGGTTAATTGATTTTGATAAAAAAGATATAAAACCTACCTATTAATTGTTATTTTTGCTAAAATTTTAATATGAAAATATATCACAATCCTAGATGTAGTAAAAGCCGACAAGGTTTAGCAATTTTAGAAGCGTCAAAACTAAATTTTGAAATAATAAAATATTTAGAAACACCTATTTCTAAAGAAGAATTAACCGAAATTGTTAAATTATTAGCAATTTCGCCAATAGATTTAGTTAGAAAAAACGAAGCCATTTGGAAAGAAAATTTCAAAGGAAAAGAATTATCTGATGCTGAAATTATTACAGCAATGGTAACACATCCAAAACTTATTGAAAGACCTATTGTAATTAATAATGGAAAAGCTGTTATTGGTCGTCCACCTGAAATAATAAAATCCATTTTATAAAAATTTAAGTTTTTCTTAACACCTTAAATTTAGCTTAAATCAGCGTTATTCTGATTGTAATTCATTTAAAACCAAAGCTAAAACCCTGTTTTTAAATACAATAAACAAAAACACATTCTTTTTGTTTTGTTTACCTTTTCTTAATTAAGATTAAACAAACGTTAACACTCGTTAACACAAAAAGAGTCAAGTCTAAACTATATTTGCACTATATTTTAACTAATAAATCATTCATGAAAAAAATTTTAATTTTATTTTGTTTATTTTCAACACTACTAAATGCCAAGAGTAAAGAAACTATTGAAAAGATTTCAATTTTAGGTAAAGTAATAGATAAAGAAACACAGCAACCTTTAGAATATGCTACAATTGTAGTAAAATCTTTAAATGATGAAATTGTTACTGGAGGAATAACTGATATCAATGGTTCTTTTGAAGTTCAGATTGCTAGAGGAACATATAACATTTCAGTAGAATTTATTTCTTTTAAGACTTTCACTTTATTAAATCAAGAGATAAAAAAAACAACCGATTTGGGTTTAATTTCATTAGAAATTGATGCACAAGCTTTAGGTGAAGTTGAAATTATTGCCGAAAAAAGTACAGTAGAAATCCGTTTAGATAAAAAGATATACAATGTTGGTAAAGATATGACCGTTAAAGGTGGTTCTGCTTCCGATGTTTTAGACAACGTGCCTTCTGTTACAGTTGATGTAGAAGGAAATGTAAGTTTAAGAGGAAACGAAAATGTAAGAATTTTAATAAATGGTAAACCATCTGGTTTAGTAGGTTTAAGTGGTGCAGATGCATTAAGACAATTACCTGCAGATGCTATTGAAAAAGTAGAGGTAATTACAAGTCCTTCTGCAAGATATGATGCCGAAGGTACTGCTGGTATATTAAATATTGTTTTACGCAAAGGAAAAGCTCAAGGCTTTAATGGTTCTTTAACTGCGAATGCAGGAAATCCTGATAACTTTGGAGGTTCTGTAAACCTAAACTACCGAACAAATAAAGCTAACTTTTTTAACAGTACAGGATATAATTATAGAAATGCTCCTGGAAATTCAAGTAATAAAACTACTTATTTTGATGAAAATGGTGGTATTTTAAGTTATAGAAATGAAAAAACAATATATGATAGAGAAAACAATAGATTCAATACAACATTTGGTGTAGAATATTTTTTGTCAGATAAAAGCTCTTTAACAGGAACTGTGCTTTATAGAAAATCTGACGGTGAAGATGTTTCTACAAATATTAATAACCAATTAGATGCTAATTATAACTTAATTAATACTTACCAACGTATTGAAAATGAAGACGAAAATGATGAAACTATAGAATATTCATTTAATTTTACACAAGACTTTAAAACAGAAGGACATAAGCTAATAATAGATTTCCAATATGGAAAAAGTACTGAAGATAGTTATGCTGAAATAAATTATAATGATGAAAGAAATACTACGGATGAAGAATCTAAAGACGTTTTAATAAAAGCGGATTATGTGTTACCTATTGGAGAAACTGCACAATTTGAATTTGGTTTTAAAGCTGATTTAAATAAATTAACCACAGATTATTTGGTTGAAGATTATAATTCAGAAACCAATCAATTTATTAATAATACCAATTTTTCAAACACATTAAATTTTGAACAAGATGTATTTGCAGTATATTCTCAATACGGTAAAAAAATAAATAAATTCTCTTATTTATTGGGTTTAAGAGCTGAAACTACTGATAGAAAAATAAACTTAATTCAAACCAATGAAGTTTATAATAAAAAATTTACTGAATTCTTCCCAACAGTTAACTTAGGCTTAGAGTTTAATGATTCTGAAAGTTTAACATTAGGTTATAGTAAAAGGTTAAGAAGGCCAAGAAGTTGGTTTTTAAACCCATTTGAATCTCGTACCAGTGAAACTTATGTAAGAAAAGGAAACGTAAATTTAGATCCTACTTATACAAATTCTTTTGATTTAGGCTATTTAAAAAGATGGGATAAATTCACGTTAAATTCTTCAATTTATTACCAACATGCCATTAATAACATAGAATGGGCACAAACTGAAGATGTAAGAGATATAGATGGAATTCCTACTTTGGTAATAATTAGAAACCCAATAAACTTAAGTTCACAAGATCGTTATGGTTTTGAGTTTACTACAAACTATAGTCCTTTTAAATGGTGGAAATTAAACAATAGTTTTAACTTCTTTAAATCTGTTACCGATGGCGAATACAATAATATTAGTTACGATTCTGATGATGTAAGTTGGTTTACTAGAATGGTTTCAAGAGTTACACTTCCAGGCGAAATAGATTGGCAAACAACTGGTTTTTATATGGGCCCATCTGAAGGAGCACAATCTAAAAGAGATGGAATGCTAAGTGTAAATTTAGCTTTTAGTAAAGATATCTTTGAAGAAAATGCCACAGTTGCTTTAAACGTTAGCGATTTATTTAATACCCGTAAAAGAAGTTCAACAAGTTATTCTCCAACAACCAAATCTGTAGGAGAGTTTCAGTGGAGACAACGTCAAATAATGTTAAATTTCACGTATAGATTTAATCAGAAAAAGAAAAGAGAAAGATCTCAAGGTGGATATGATGGCGGCGGAGAAGAAGAAATGTTTAAAGCATAAAACTAAAAAAGGGCAATTGTTAAATTGCCCTTTTTTAATATCTTAAATACCTAAATAATTAATCTTTAGGTACTGCTCTGCCTTCTTTTCTATATTTCCAAGACTCTTTAAAATATCCTATTAACCAATATGGAATTGCAAATGTTAATAAAAATATCATTAACCAAAATCCCATTGTGAAGATTGTTAAAAACACTAAAAAACCAGAAAATTGAGATAAATCCATAAATTTTAAATCTTATATTAATTTTTACAAAAATAATATTTATTTTTTATTAATAGTAATTCTTTTAATTTTTATTTTTAAATGATTCTATTAGTTAACTATTTCAAAAAAAACAACACCAACAATAAAGATTGTTGGTGTTGTTTTTTAATAAAATCTTTTTGTTTTTTGCCTATTTAAATTCTGCAAAGAAATCATTTCCTTTATCATCTACTAATAAAAATGCAGGGAAATCTTCAATTCTAATTTTTCTAACAGCTTCCATTCCTAACTCTGGAAAATCCACTACTTCAACAGATTTAATACTATTTTTAGCCAAAATTGCTGCTGGTCCTCCAATAGAACCAAGGTAAAATCCACCATTTGCTTTGCAAGCGTCTGTAACTTGTTGCGAACGGTTACCTTTTGCAACCATTACCATACTACCACCTGCTTTTTGAAAAGCATCTACGTAAGGATCCATTCTTCCCGCTGTTGTAGGACCGAAACTACCAGATGCCATACCTTTTGGTGTTTTTGCTGGTCCAGCATAATAAATAGGGTGATCTTTAAAATACTGTGGCATTGCTTCACCATTTGCAAGCATTTCACTAATTCTAGCATGCGCCATATCACGAGCAACAATTAAAGTTCCTCTTAAACTAAACCTTGTTTTTACAGGATGTTTTGAAAGTTCCTCTCGTATTCTTTCCATTGGCTGATCTAAATCTAACTCAATAGCATCCTTTAAGTGTGGTGCTTCTTTTGGTAAAAATTGTTCTGGATTCTTTTCTAGTTGTTCAAGAAAAATACCTTCTTCTGTTATTTTACCTTTTACATTTCTGTCTGCACTACAGCTAACTCCTAAACCAACTGGGCAAGATGCTGCGTGACGTGGTAAACGAATTACACGAACATCGTGTACAAAATATTTACCTCCAAATTGCGCTCCTACTCCACTTTCTTGACAAATCTTTGTGATTTTTTCTTCCCACTCTAAATCGCGAAAAGCTTGTCCTCCATCATTACCTTCAGTTGGTAAATGATCTAAATATCCAGCCGATGCTTTCTTTACCGTTGCTAAATTCGCTTCAGCAGAAGTACCTCCAACTACAAATGCTAAATGGTAAGGAGGACAGGCTGAAGTTCCTAAATCCATTATATGTTTTTTAACAAAGTTGGTTAAATTTTCTTCTGTTAACAAAGACTTTGTCATTTGGTACAAATAAGTTTTATTACCAGAGCCACCACCTTTTGTTATAAATAAGAATTCATATTTATTACCTGTTTCAGCATAAATATCTATTTGAGCAGGAAGGTTTGTTCCTGAGTTTTTCTCTTCTAACATTGTTTGAGGAACAATTTGAGAAAATCTAAGATTGTCAGTTTGATATGTATTAAAAACTCCTTTTGAAATATATTCAGCATCATTTACACCTGTATAAACATCTTCACCTTTTTTAGCTACACAAATTGCAGTACCAGTATCTTGGCAAGTAGGTAATTCACCTCCAGCAGTTACCATCTGGTTTAACAACATTGTATACGCCACAAAACGGTCGTTATCTGTAGCTTCTGGATCTTTTAAAATAGACTCTAGTTTTTTTAAGTGAGAAGCACGTAAATAAAAAGACACATCATGATATGCAGCTTGTGAAAGCAACTCAAGACCTTCTGGTGCAACTTTTAATATTTTTCTTCCATCAAACTCTACCACAGAAACGTGATCTTCAGTTAATAAACGATATTTTGTAGTATCCTTTGTAATAGGAAATGGCTTTTGGTATTTAAATTCAGACATCTTATATAATTTTTGTAACTTTATTTTTATTCTTGCAAATATACAATGGAAGTTGAAAATAGTTGGTAAAAAAAAGGTTATTTTATCCCTTTTATTTATAAAAATATAGATTATTTTCAGTTTTTAGAAGCTAATAATTTACACGCGAATTAAAACAGTCAAAATACCTAAATAAGTAAACAATCAATATGAAATACAGAATAGAAAAAGACACTATGGGTGAAGTTAAAGTTCCTGCAAATAAGTATTGGGGTGCACAAACTGAACGTTCAAGAAAAAACTTCAAAATAGGACCAAAAGCATCAATGCCTCTAGAAATTGTATATGGATTTGCATACTTAAAAAAAGCTGCAGCACATGCAAATTGCGATTTAGGTGTACTTTCTTCAGAAAAAAAAGATTTAATTTCTGCTGTTTGTGAAGAAATTTTAGACGGTAAACACGACAATCAATTTCCTTTAGTGATTTGGCAAACTGGTTCTGGAACCCAAAGTAATATGAATTGTAATGAAGTAATTGCAAATAGAGCTCATGAAATTGCTGGTAAAGTTATTGGAGAAGGCGAAAAAACAATTCAACCAAATGATGATGTCAACAAATCTCAATCAAGTAACGACACCTTTCCTACTGGTATGCATATTGCTTGTTATAAAATGCTAATTGATATAACAATTCCAGGAATTGAAAAATTACGTGATACTTTAAAATCAAAATCTGAAGCTTTCAACGATATAGTAAAAATTGGTAGAACACATTTAATGGATGCAACTCCTCTAACGTTAGGACAAGAATTTTCTGGTTACGTTTCTCAATTAAATCACGGATTAAAAGCCTTAAAAAATACGTTACCTCATTTAGCGGAATTAGCTTTAGGAGGAACAGCAGTTGGAACAGGATTAAACACTCCAAAAGGTTATGATGTTTTAGTTGCTAAAAAAATAGCAGCATTTACTGGATTGCCATTTATAACTGCTGAAAATAAATTTGAAGCTTTAGCTTCTCACGATGCTATTGTTGAAAGCCATGGGGCATTAAAACAATTAGCAGTAGCTTTAAATAAAATTGGAAACGACATTAGAATGATGGCATCTGGACCACGTTCTGGAATTGGAGAATTAATTATTCCAGCAAATGAGCCAGGAAGTTCTATTATGCCTGGAAAAGTAAATCCAACGCAATCTGAAGCATTAACTATGGTATGTGCGCAAGTAATAGGAAATGACGTAACAATTTCTTTATCAGGAACTCAGGGTCATTATGAATTAAATGTTTTTAAACCAGTTATGGCGGCTAACTTTTTACAATCTGCTCGTTTAATTGGCGATGCTTGTGTTAGTTTTGAAAAAAATTGTGCGAAAGGTATTCAACCAAATTTAGCAAGAATTAAAGAGTTGGTAAATAATTCCTTAATGTTAGTAACCGCTTTAAATACAAAAATAGGCTATTATAAAGCTGCAGAAATTGCAAATACTGCACATAAAAATGGAACTACTTTAAAGGAAACAGCTGTTAAATTGGGGTATGTTACTACGGAAGAATATGATGCTTGGGTAAAACCATCAGCTATGATTGGTACTTTAAAATAATAACCGTGTTTTAAAATCACTTTAAAAAAGAAAAAGACCTGACATTTAACACAAATATCAGGTCTTTTTGATTATAATTTAATTAAAACACTACATCTATTTATTAAAAGTATAAGATATCCCTAACATAATCATGTCTGTAGTCATTTCATATCCAACTTTTGATCCTGGAATAGCACCGTAAGGATTTGAAGCAGAAGCCATCATAGGATTTAAAATTTCACCTTCTGTTTTACCATCACTAGATCCGTGGTGATATACTCCATTTAAAGTAAAATTATCATTGAAATGATATCCAAACCCTAACTGAAATGCGTTTGCAATAATTGCAGTTGCTGGAGTTGAGAAAAATGCCAATTCTTCATCAATTGGATTACTACTGTATGTATAACCAACTCTTAAAGGTAATTTATCAATTCCTTTATACTGTAAACCAACAGATATAATATTAATATTTTTCCAACCAAAACCTGCTACCGATCCTGATTGAGTCCAACCTTTAGCTTCAAAACCATCTGTATTTTCATAATCTACCATTCTATAATCTAATGCAAAATCAATAGTCTCATTAGAGTAACCTGTACCAAATGAAAGTATTGCTGGATAATCCATATTAAAACTATTATTAGTTTTTTGATTATCTAAATGTGTATTTTCGAACTCTAAATCACCAAAAGATTGTGTCGTTTTATAAGAAGCACCTAATTTAAAACCTCCATTAGATTCATAAAATAAACCTATTTGCCCTCCAAAACCAATTGCCGAAGCTTTATCACTTATACCATAACCTGCAGCAGTAGGATTTGCAGTAGGATTTGGCGCTAATTCTAATGCTCCATAATTTAGCGTTGGCTCAATTCCAATTGAAAAGTTATCTGTAATTTCATACGCCCAAGTTACTCCAATTTGCAACAACATATAATCAGACTCTAAAAGCCCAAAACCATTCATATTTTGAGGATAATTAATAACATTTGAATTAGTAGGATCCCAAGATGCATTTGGATTTCCATTAGCATTCATAGGTAAATTAGTTTCTTGTGGAAACGTAACACCAAAACCACTAATACCAAAAGCCGAAACACCAAAAGTATGCTTACTGTCATTATTACCCCAAACCATTGCTAAAGCAGGCATAGGTGAAACACCTCTATCATCTTTAGTAATACCTGAAACTTCTGGTGAACCTTGCCACATCATATTTGCAGGCATTGTAGCGCTTAATTCTGGTGAAGAAAAGAAGAGTCCTAAATCAAAATTTATAATTTTATTATTAAATGTTGAAATTGAAGCTGGGTTCCATTGTAATGCTCCACTAATATCAATTGGCTGTGCTGTTGCAGCTCCTCCCATAGACATATTAACAGACCCTACTCCTTGCATAATATGGCCTGCCTGAGAAAAAGTTGCAGTTGTAAATAATAATACTGCTAATCTTAGTAAATTTTTCATAATATAATGTTTGTTTATTAATTTTTGTAGCAATTGGTTGTACCATAGTTTAATACTCACAATTAGTCTATAACAAATTTATATCCTTATATAACCATAATTACTGATAATTATCATTAATATCTATTTGTTATGTAACGGTTGTTACATATAAAAAACTAATATTTTCACTTTTATAAAAAGCAACTATTAATATAATTTTATAAACTTAATTGTATAATAATTTTACTAAGTCTATTTTTGTATGAAATTTAAACAAAATAAAATTGGAAAAAATTATTGAATTATTAACATATACGATACCTGCAATTATAACAGGAGCTGTAGCTTATTATTTTTTCATGAATCATACAAACTTTGAACAGCAGCGCATAAAACTAATGCTACTAAAAGAAAACAGGCAACACGCTTTACCTATAAAATTACAGGCTTACGAAAGGATGACCTTATTTTTAGAACGTATAAATCCTGCTAAATTATTACTGAGAATTACTTCAATAAATAACGACAAAGAAGCATATGCTTTGAGTATAATAAACACAATAGAACAAGAATTTGAACACAATTTATCGCAACAAATATATATTTCAGAAAAATGTTGGAGTGTTATTATTACTTCAAAAAATGCGACAATTCAGTTAATAAAACAAACTGAAATAAATGAAGAAATTAAAACTGCTCAAGATTTGCGTGAAGCTGTTTTAAGAAAAATGTTAGAAAATGCTTCACCTTCATCAACTGCCTTGGCTTTTATAAAAGATGAAGTGAGAAATTTATTTTAATAAAAAAAGCTTATTTAAACTTTAAAATCAAGTCTACTTTTATGGTTTCTTCCTGTCATATTGAGAAAATCCATTATTAAAATTTAATAATCACCAATAATTTGGCTGAGTTTATAGTTATAAAAACAGCCTTAAATTTTAAGCGAATTAACTTACAATACTTTAAAAATATTTTGCCTCTAAGAAAACTGTAATTTTATCCAATGCTAATTTAATTAGGATTAATTAATATTATTAAAATTCAAAAATATTACATTTGCTAAAATTTATTTTTAGATGAAATTATTTAGTTTACAATTAGTAACAATCATATTAATTATTATATGTTTTAATGCTTGCAAACAGCAGCCTAAAGCGGAATTAGACACCACAAATAATTATACCAAAACCAACATTAAATATGCAAAAGGTTTTGAAATTCAGCATTTTAATAATTATAAAAAGTTACTTATAAAGGCTCCTTATAAAAATTCAAAAGAAACATTTGAATTTATTTTATCCAAAAAAAAAGAATCAAACGTCAAAAATTCTATTCAAGTTCCTTTAAAATCAATAGTCGTTACAAGTACTACGCATATTCCAATGTTAGAATTGTTACAAGTTGAAAATAGATTAATTGGTTATCCAAATACCTCTTATATTTCTTCAAAGAAAACAAGAAAATTAGTTGATAATGGTGCAATTAAAGATTTAGGAAACGAGGAACGAATAAATACCGAATTATTACTTGATTTAAATCCAGATACCGTTATCGGATTTTCAATAAATAGCAATAGTAAAATGTTTGCAAATATTCAACAATTTGGAATTCCAGTAATATTAAATGGAGATTGGTTAGAAGAAACACCATTAGGTAGAGCCGAATGGATTAAGTTTTTTGGAGTGTTATTTGATAAAGAAAAGATGGCAGACAGCATTTTTAATGATATTGAAAAAAATTATTTAAATGCAAAAAATATAGCCTCCAAAGCTACCGAAAAACCAACAGTAATTTCGGGCGGACTATTTAAAGATATTTGGAATTTACCTGCTGGAAATAGCTTTGAAGCTACATTTTTAAAAGATGCTAATATTAATTATTTATGGAAAGATTCTAAAGGAAAAGGAAGTCTTTCTTTAAATATTGAAAATGTTTTTGAAAAAGGGAAAAATGCTGACATCTGGATTTCACCAAGTTTTTATCCCAATTTAACTGAGATTAAAGAAGCCAATGATTTGTATTCTAAATTTAAAGCATTTACAAATAATGAAGTCTTTTCTTTTGTAAATAAGAAAGGTAAAAAAGGAGGAATTATTTATTTTGAATTAGCTCCTTCCCGACCAGATTTAGTTTTAAAAGATTTAATTAAAATTGCACACCCCGAGCTCATGAAAAATTATAACTTTACTTTTTATGAAAGATTAAAATAATGTATAATAAAGAGTAACTATTTTAAAATAGTTACTCTTTATTATCAGCTATTTACGTATTGACTTATCACCATAAAAACTGTGTTTTTTTGATTCAGATAAGGCTATTTCATCAACTAACTCTATAATTTTACTCTCCTTCCATCTCTAAAATTTCTGTTGAGTTTTTCTTTTTCATCCAATAAAAGGGAGGCTTTCTAGAGTTGTTATTTTTACCAATATTTAAAATAATAGAAAACTCGTGCGATCCGTTATTATAATTAGAAAGGTTAGATGTAATAGCATCGTAGGTGTATCCAACCTTT
>Ga0193958_1000052_pt1 | contig 62894 bp, 66 predicted proteins | sample FB_1_MG_FD_140320 | JGI IMG/M metagenome (GOLD analysis project Ga0193958, IMG submission 140320) | Microbial mat bacterial communities from the Broadkill River, Lewes, Delaware, United States - FB_1_MG | ecosystem: Environmental > Aquatic > Freshwater > River > Microbial mats | place: USA... | reverse complement strand
TTAGTAGGTATGGTTGTAGCTTATTTAGCTTAAATTCACAAATTTTTCTAAATTAAGTATTGAATGGTAATGTAGCAATAATGCGCAACTACACCCGCAAAAATACCACCAATAGTATGAGAAATTAAGGCTTTAGATGTTAATTCTCTAAACTTTAATGTGTCTAACATTGCAGTATGTGTACTTAAATAACCACTCCAGCACATTCCCATAGCTGTAAATACGGCAATAGTATCTCCCGTTACTATACCATCTGCAATAAATGCTTTAACTAAAGAAAGTGAAGCTCCCACAGCACCTAATGACGTTATTGGGAATGCAATTAATTCTGGGTTTTTAAACCCAAATAAACCTTCAAAAAGCCACCAAATTTTTCCGGCTAATTCAGGCAGTAACGGAACACCTTCATAAGCTAAACCTTGATAACCAACAGTAGCATCTTTTACACCAAAAGTTAACATCATTACCATTGTAGATATTATTAAAACTCCTGGTATAATAGCTAAACCTAAGCTTACTCCAGATTTTCCTCCATCTAAAATAGAATTTAAAAATCTAATAAATACGCTTCCTTCACTCTTAAAACTAATATTTTCTTCAATTTTATTAGCCGCCTCATTGTCTGTTTCATCAATTTTACCTTTAATAAGATATTGCATTAATCTAGTTGAAACTACTGCCCCCATTAATGCTCCAAAAAGACCTATCATTGCTGCAATAAATAAGTTTTCGGTATTGCCAGGTATTTTTAATGTAGACATAAAAGTTATTACTATTAAACCCATTCCAAAAGCAGTTCCAAAATTTGTTAATGAAATAAGTTCAAATTTTTTGAAGTATTTATTGAAGTTTTTATCGTTAGACAAACTTATAATTGCTGGATTGTCTGACAAAAAAGTTAAAACACCAGCTAAGGATGCAACTCCTGGCAAATTAAATAAAGGGCGCATTAGTGGTGCTAAAATTATTTCTAATAAACGAACCACTCCAAATTCTATTAATAACTTACCCAAAGCACCTGATAATACAGTAATACCCATTATATAAAATACAGTATTCATTAGTAAATCCCAGGCGGTGTTCATAATTGTATTTAACATATTTGAAACTCCCATGGTTGATCCCATATACCCGAATATTCCAAAAAACACAAGTAAAAACACTATGGCCTCATAACGTCTTTGCTTCAAAAAGTTTGATTGTTTAATTGATTTTAAAGCGCTCATTAAAAAAATTATTTCTATAATTATTAATATTACCTATGATATTTCAACACAAAGACTCTATCTAAATGTCAAGTAAATTTAAAAATATTATAAAAATAGAAGTATAAAAAAAACCCTTAAAAATAAGGGTTTAAATGTTTTATGTAATTCTAATAAAACTTTAAAATTATGTAAAAATATGAAAGTTTTTTTATTTAAACACTAGAGATAATTAGGTAGATTTAACAATTGATTATTAAAAAATAAACATCATTTTAGTTTGCAACCTGACTTATAAACTTAATTCGCATTAATCTTAATTCTTCTTCGTCGTAATCTCCGTCAAATTCGTCTAAAGCGCTTTGAATACTGTCATTTTCAGCTTCCATAAAATATTCAAAAATTTCTTCTTGCTGATCCTCATCTAATAAGTCGTCTATACAATAATCAATATTAATTTTTGTGCCGCTATATACAATACGTTGCATTTCTTCTATCAGTTCATTAAACTCTAAACCTTTAGACTTTGCAATATCTTCAAGAGGTAATTTTCTATCTGTATTTTGAATAATATATAATTTTAAACCAGAGTTAACTCCTGTACTTTTTACAATAAAATCATCTGGTCTTAAAATATCATTTTCTTCTACATATTTTGCTATTAAATCAACAAAAGGTTTTCCAAATTTTCGTGCCTTACCATCTCCTACTCCATAAATATTTTTTAATTCATCTATAGTAATTGGATATTTTAAAGCCATATCATCTAAAGACGTTTCTTGAAAAACAGCATAAGGTGGAACACCGTTCTTTTTTGCAACAGATTTTTGAAGATCTTTAAGTAATCTAACCAATGTTTCGTCGGCGGCTGCACCACTACTTTTTGCATTTGTAACAATTGCTGCATCGTCACTTTCATCATATTTATGATCCTCTGTCATTAAAAAGGTTGTAGGCTTAGGTATATAATTTAAGCCCGCTTCAGTTATTTTAACAACTCCATACTGTTCAATTTCTTTTTTTATAAAACCTGCTACTAACGCCTGTCTAATAAGTGCCATCCAATATTTACCATCGTGTTTAACTCCAGATCCGAAAAATGGCTGCTCATCTGTTTTGTGCGACTTTAATAAAGCATTTACTTTACCTGTAAGTGTATTAACAACTTCTTTAGATTTATATTTTTGATTGGTTGCTTTTACAACTTCTAACAATAATTTTAAATCGTCTTTTGCTTCATGCTTTTTCTTTGGGTTTACAACATTATCGTCCATATTAGCACCCAAGCCATTAACTTCATCAAATTCTTCACCAAAATAATGTAGCAAATATTTTCTTCGAGACATAGATGTTTCTGCATATCCAACAACTTCTTGCAACAAAGCGTTTCCTATTTCTTGTTCGGCAATAGGCTTACCTGATAAGAATTTTTCTAACTTTTCAATATCTTTATAAGAATAATAGGCTAAACAATATCCTTCTCCTCCATCACGTCCAGCACGACCTGTTTCTTGGTAATAGCTTTCTAAACTTTTTGGAATATCATGGTGGATTACAAACCGAACATCTGGTTTATCTATCCCCATTCCAAAAGCTATAGTTGCCACAACAACATCTACTTCCTCCATTAAAAACATGTCTTGATGTTTAGATCTTGTTTTGGCATCTAAACCTGCATGGTAAGGAACCGCTTTTATCCCGTTAACTTGTAGAACCTGTGCAATTTCTTCAACTTTTTTTCTGCTTAAACAATAAATAATACCCGATTTATTTAAATGCAAACGAATAAATCTAATAATATCTGAATTTACATTTGCCGTTTTTGGCCGTACATCATAAAATAAATTAGGTCTGTTAAAAGATGCTTTAAAAGTTTTAGCATTAGACATTCCTAAAGTTTTTAGAATATCTTCTTGCACTTTTTCTGTTGCGGTAGCTGTTAATCCAATAATAGGAACTTTATCTATTTTTTCTATAATGGTTCTTAAGTTTCTATATTCTGGTCTAAAATCGTGCCCCCATTCTGATATACAATGTGCTTCGTCTATGGCTACAAAAGAAATTTCTTGTTTTTTTAGAAAATCTATATATTCTTCTTTTATTAAAGATTCTGGAGCTACATATAATAATTTAGTGATTCCGTTTTCAATATCACTTTTAACTTGAGCAACTTCAGTTTTGTTTAATGACGAATTTAAAACATGTGCAATTCCTCTATTGGCAGAAATACCTCTAATAGCATCCACCTGATTCTTCATTAAAGCAATTAATGGAGAAACAACAATTGCAGTACCCTCTTTAATTAAAGCTGGTAATTGGTAACAAAGTGATTTTCCACCACCTGTTGGCATTATTACAAAAGTATCATTCCCTTCAATTAAACTCTTTATAACTTGCTCCTGTAAACCTTTAAATTTATTAAAACCAAAATAGTTCTTTAACTCTTTGTGTAAATCAACACTTTTCTTACTCATTATTTATAATTAATTATCATTTAAAAAAACAAGACTGTATTTAAAATGTTAAAAATACAATTCAAATTTTTATTTTTTTAATAGTTTATTCAATTTCTAATTAAATAAATATATTTTTGTTTGAAACTAAAGATAAAACTTTTTTTAATAGTAAAACTTAATCTTTTGAAAAATAAAAATACAATTATTGATATTGCAAAGCAAACAATTATTGAAGAAAGCAAAGCAATTGCGAATTTAATAAATTTTGTTGACGATGATTTTACAAAAACTGTAAATTATATATTAGCTTCTAAAGGAAGAGTTATTGTTACTGGCATTGGTAAAAGTGCCAATATTGCTACAAAAATTGTAGCCACTCTAAATTCAACTGGAACACCTGCAATCTTTATGCATGCAGCAGATGCAATTCACGGAGATTTAGGTAATATACAAAAAAATGATACCGTTATATGCATTTCTAAAAGTGGAAATACACCAGAAATTAAAGTTTTAGTACCATTAATTAAAAATTATGGGAATAAAATTGTTGCAATTACTGGTAACATAAGCTCTTATTTAGGAACAAATGCCGATTTTGTTTTAAATTCATTTGTAGAAAAAGAAGCATGCCCTAATAATTTAGCACCAACCTCTAGTACAACTGCACAATTAGTAATTGGTGATGCGCTTGCGGTTTGCTTACTAGAAAAAAACAATTTTTCTAGTAAAGATTTTGCAAAATACCACCCTGGAGGTGCGCTTGGCAAAAAACTGTACTTGAGAGTGCATGATTTAATCTCTAATAACGAATTACCAGTTGTAACACCTACAACTCCTATTAAAGATGTAATTATAGAAATTTCTAAAAAACGATTAGGAACAACTGCTGTACTTGAAAACACTAAAATTGTTGGTATCATTACTGATGGAGATTTAAGAAGGATGCTAAAAGATAATACTGATATTAGCAAACTTTTAGCAAAAGATATTATGGGTAAAAACCCTAAAACTATTTCGGTTGATGCCATGGCAATTCAGGCTTTAGAAACTATGGAAAATAATAATATCACTCAAATTTTAGTAGAAGATGGTACAAAATACGTAGGAGTTGTACATTTGCATGATTTATTAAAAGAAGGAATTTTTTAAAATGGCGAAAGTAGAAAAAGAAATGTCGTTTTTAGACCACGTAGAAGAACTAAGATGGCACCTTGTAAGGTCTAGTATGGCAATAATTTTCTTCGGAATTATTGCTTTTGTTATGAAAGATTTTATTTTCAATACAATTTTATTTGCTCCTAAAGATGCAAATTTCTTAACGTATCGCGTATTTTGTAATGTTTCGCGTTTTTTTGGAACTGAAGGACTGTGTATAGAGGATATTCCCTTTACGTTTCAAAGTTTAGCGATGGCAGAGCAGTTTAGTGTTCATATTTGGACTTCTATTACTGTTGGTTTTATTGTTGCTTTCCCTTTTATTATATGGGAAGTATGGAAATTTATAAGTCCAGGCTTGTACGAAAAAGAACGAAAAAGTGCTAAAAGCTTTATAATTATTTCATCATTTTTATTTTTTATTGGAGTATTATTCGGATACTACGTTGTAACACCACTTTCTGTAAATTTTTTAGGAAATTATTCAGTAAGTGATGCCGTTGAAAGAAATATAAAAATTGGTTCTTATATATCTTTGGTACGCTCTTCTTTATTAGCCTCTGGTTTTATTTTTGAATTGCCAATAATTATGTATTTTCTAACTAAAATGGGATTAATTACTCCAGATTTTTTAAAAAAATACAGAAAACATGCATTGGTATTGGTATTAGTTTTAGCAGCCGTAATAACCCCACCAGATATTATAAGTCAGATAATAGTAGCAATTCCAATACTTATGTTATATGAATTAAGTATTTATATATCTAAAATTGTAATTAAAAGAGAACTTAAAAAAAGTAAACAAAATGCCTAACCAAGTAGAAGAATTTAATGAGTATCGTTTAAAAATGAACGATAAAATTTTAGCTAATGACAATAAAGTTATAAAGCGTATTTTTAATTTAGATACAAATGCTTTTAAAGAAGGTCATTTAGATGTTAAAACAAAAGAATTATTAGGTTTAGTTGCATCTGCTGTATTAAGATGCGACGATTGTATAAAATACCATTTAGAAACCTGTTTTAAAATAGGTGTTACCAAAGAAGAAGCTATGGAAACCCTATCTATAGCAACCTTAATTGGCGGAACAATTGTAATTCCACATTTAAGACGTGCCTATGAATTTTGGGAAGAACTGGAAGGTTTAGATGTAAAAAGTTAGACGTTAAATTTGGTCAGCGATTAAACAATAAAAAATTCAACCACAATTAAAAAGATGAAACTAAGAGCAGAAAATATTAAGAAAAAATACGGTAGCAGATATGTAGTAAAAGGAATTTCTCTTGAAGTTGAACAAGGAGAAATTGTAGGTTTACTGGGTCCAAATGGTGCTGGAAAAACCACCTCTTTTTATATGATTGTTGGAATGATAAAACCAAACGAAGGCAATATTTATCTCGACGATGAAAAAATTACCGAATTCCCAATGTACAAAAGAGCACAAAAAGGAGTTGGTTATTTAGCTCAGGAAGCTTCTGTTTTTAGAAAACTCTCTGTTGAAGATAATATTATGTCTGTATTACAATTTACAGACCTTTCAAAAAAGGAACAAAAAGAAAAATTAGAATCGCTTATTGAAGAATTTAGTTTAGGTCATGTTCGCAAAAACCGTGGAGATTTACTATCTGGTGGAGAACGAAGAAGAACTGAAATTGCACGTGCATTGGCATCCGACCCAAAATTTATTTTATTAGATGAACCTTTTGCTGGTGTAGATCCAATTGCTGTTGAAGATATTCAGAGTATTGTTGCGCATTTAAAAGATAGAAATATAGGTATTTTAATTACCGACCATAATGTACAAGAAACATTAGCTATTACAGATAAAACCTACTTAATGTTTGAAGGAGGTATTTTAAAAGAAGGAACTCCAGAAGAATTAGCCGCAGATGAAACTGTAAGACGTGTATATTTAGGAAAAGATTTTGAACTTAAAAAGAAACGATTTTAAAACTAAAATAGTCTTATAAAATCCTACATTACACTTTATTATTTCATCTTCAATTTAAAACAGACTAAATAAATGTATGATTTTAAGTGGCTGTAGCTTATAATCTAAATTAATTTTACTTTTTATGCAATCTACTTTGGAACCAAAACTGATGAATTAAGAATATAATTAGCATGAAAATTACTTTAAAGGCAAAGAAAATTTAAAATTACTTCCTTTTCCTACTTCACTTTCAATCCAAATTTTGCCTCCATGTTTATTTATAAAATCTTTACAAAGTATTAATCCTAAACCAGAACCTTTCTCGTTAGCAGTACCTTTAGTTTTAACATTTTTATCAATAAAAAACAATTTGTTTAAAGTCTTTTCGTCGATACCAATACCATTATCTGAAACCGTAATTATAACAAAAGTATCATTCTTCTCGGCGTATATATCAATTTTCCCATTTTGATTTGTAAATTTTATACCATTAGAAATAATATTACGCAATACTGTATTTAACATATTTTCATCTGCAAAAATCTCTAAATCAATTGAATGATTATAATTTATTGATATATTTTTAATCTCTGCAGATGGCTTTAATACTTCAATTATATTTAAAACTATTGGCTTTAACTGTAATATAGTTGGATCAAATGTAATTTTTCCTGATTGTGATTCTGCCCACTTTAATAAATTATCGAGTAAAACAAGGGTGTTTTTAGCTGACGAATTTATCATTTCACTGTATTTTCTAGCTTTTTCAATATCGTAACTTTCAATATTATTTTTTAATAAATCTGAATAACCCAAAATACCGTTAAAAGGACTTCTTAAATCATGTGCTATAATAGAAAACATTTTATCTTTTGTAATAATAAGTTCTTTTAATTGTATTTCTCGTTCTTTTAGAAGTTTTTCTGTTTTTTTGCGTTCCGAAATATCTCTAGAAACTCCATGATATCCTAAAATATTTCCATCTTGGTCGTAATGAGGAGTCGCAGTTGCTTCAATCCAAATCCAACTACCATCCTTACATATTTCTTCAACTTCATAAATAGCCGGAATTGATCTAACTCCTTTTACTTCATTTACTAAACGTTTATTATTGAATCCTTTAAGTAATTTAATTCCTTCAGGTTTTAAAATAGACCATACATATTCCCCAATTACTTCTTCCTTTTTATATCCTCTAATTCGTTCATCTGCAGCACTTATATAAGTAATTTTAAGATCCTTATCTAAATGCCAAATTATATCGCTAGAATTTTCTGTAATAATTCTAAATTTCTCCTCACTTTTCTGTAATTCAAGATTTTTTTGATTTAAATTTTGAGTTTTTTTCTTAATCTGAGTGCGTAATTGCCATACCCATATAAAAAATAGAATTAACAATGCTATAACTACTGTAAAAACAATTCCAATATATTTAGCCAAACTTTCATATTTAAAACCGTCATCATAAACCATCCATTTAGTGTGTAATTTCTTAAGCTCACCATTGGCTCGTAACTCTGAAATTCCTTTATTTAGAATCCCTAATAAATTAGTATTTCCTTTTTCAACCGCTAAACAATAAATACTTGAAATTATGGTAGTTGCTTTTATATGAATATTTTCATATTTATTATTAATAATTTCATTCATTCCTACAGAATATGGAGCTACAACATAGTCTGCCCTTCCCCACTCAATTCCTGCAAGAGCATCGGGTAGCGATTTTGCAACACTAAAGTCTTTATAAAGTCCCATTGGAATTAAAAATTCATCAATAGAAATATCCTTATCCAAGACCATTAATTTATAATCTTGTAAATCTGAAATTTCATTAAAGGGCAACTCTTTTCTAATGTATAAGGAATAGTAACCCGCATGAGTAGGATGTGTAAAATCGAATACCTTCTCTCTTTCTTCAGAAAAAATAATACTTGCTAAAATATCGGCTTTACCAGATTCAATAGAATTTAATGCTTCACTCCATTCACTAAGTTGATATTTAAAAGTTAATCCAGTTTCAGCTGCAATAGCATTTAGTATATCAATGTCTAAACCAGCCGCATTTCCGTTTTTATCTATAAATGAATAAGGAGCATAATCAAAATCACCTGCTACAGTATACTCTTGCGCTTGTAAAGTGCCAACTTGAATAAAACAAGTAATTGCGATATGTAGTAAGTAAAAATTTCGAATCATTATGAAGCTTTTACTGTTTAAAACTAATTTTAGATTTACATTAAAGATAAAAAATATTACGCTATAAATAGAATATCTTTTAAAATAAAATCACTTAATAAAGGGGAGCAGAAAACTGAATTACAAATTAGTGACTATAAGTAGTTAAAAACTTTGGCTTCATTATATTTTAAGCTATATTTTTTATTATTTAGCAAAACTTTTCTTATTGTAAAAAAACGACATTAATACATAAACTATAATAACAACAGGTATTGCAACAAATTTTAATGCAATACATAAAATGGCTGTTATTAGTATAAACCCAAATTTAATTTTATTGTTTTTAAAGCTATAATCTTTAAATTTTAGAGAAAATAAGGGAATTTCTGCATTCATTAAAAAACTTAAAATAAATGTTAATCCAATTAAAAACCACTTATTTTCAATTATAGTTGTTGTAAAATCTAATGAGCTATAATTTAATATTAATGGTAACGACAAAACTACCAAAGTTGCTGCAGGTGTTGGTAAACCAATAAAAGAACTCGTTTGGCGTTCATCAATATTAAATTTTGCCAATCTAAATGCAGCGGCTAATGTAAATAGTAAGCCAAAAAAAGGAAGAAATTCTATATCTTGCGTTTTCCAAGAAACAATTTCAGTATTAAAAACCTCAATCGTATTTTTAGTTTGTAATAATTTATAAATTACAATTCCAGGTACTACTCCACTTGTAACAACATCGGCTAAAGAATCTAATTGTTTTCCTAATTCACCATCAACTTTAAAAATACGCGCTGCAAATCCATCAAAAAAATCAAAAAAGATACCTAAAAACACTAAATAAGCTGCAATTTCCAATTCATTATTTACTGCATATATTGTTGCAATTGTTCCGCAAAGTAAATTTAAAAGTGTTAATAAATTAGGAATGTATTTTTTAAGATTCATCTTTTTAATTTTTTGTAAATTTAACAAATTGTTTTCAGTAAATTAATGTATCGTTATTTTTTAATAGTTTGTTCCCATGCCAATAATTGAATCTAGTTATAAACCTTCTTATCTTTTTAAAAATACGCATATAAATACTATGTATAAAACATTATTTTATACAGGAAATAACGCATACAAAAGAGAAAGAATTACAACCGAAGATAACGACTTTTTAGATTTAGATTTTTCTACAAATAATTCCGAAACTTTAGTTATAGCTATGCACGGACTTGAAGGAAGTTCAAAATCTAAATACATAATTTCAATTGTTAATTACCTAAATAATAACAATATTGATTGTGTTGCTGTTAATTTTAGGGGATGTAGCGGTGAAGATAACAACCATATTTATTCGTACAATAGCGGAAAAACAGATGATGTAGCAACCATAATTAATTATATTCTAAAAAATTACAACTATAAAAATATTGTACTTTTAGGCTACAGTATGGGTGGAAATATTACGCTAAAGTATTTAGGTGAAACTACTAAAATTCCTTCGGAAATTAAAGGTGGAATTGCAATTTCTACTCCGTGCGATTTAGAAGGATCTTCAAATTCCTTAGCAAATTGGAGCAACACAATATATTTAAAACGATTTATGATGAGTCTTAAAGAAAAGACTTTAAAGAAACTAAAGAAGTTTCCTGACTGTAAACTCGATAGAAATGCCATTGCATCTGCCAAAACATTTAGAGACTTTGACAATGCTGTAACAGCACCTCTTTTTGGTTTTAAAAATGCACGTGATTATTGGACACAATGCAGTTCCAAACAATTTTTAAAAGACATTAAACTTCCTACCTTACTTATAAATGCAATGGATGATACTTTTTTATCTGAAAGCTGCCACCCTTTTAATGAAGCATCAGCAAATAATAATTTAACTTTTGAAGCAACTAAATATGGAGGACATGTTGGTTTTAACACTTCCTTCTTTGGAAAAGATTTATTGTGGAGCGAAAACCGAATTTTAAACTACATTAATCATATTATTTCTTAATAGTGAACGTTAACTTATAAAGTTTTTTTACTTTCGTTTTAAAATATATTATCTTGAAAAAATATTTAGTACTCTTTTTAATTTCTTCACAATTTATAACAGCACAATCTGTTCGAAAATATTCTAACGAATTTTTAAATATTGGTGTAGATGCTGCGGCATTTGGAATGAATAAAGCTGTTGTTGCCACAAGTAACGATGTAAATTCGGCATACTGGAATCCAGCAGGTTTGGTAAATGTAAATGATTACCAAGGTGCCATTATGCACGCTGAATATTTTGAAGGAATTGCAAAATACGATTATGCTGCTTTTGCAATGCAAATTGATCAAAAAAGTGCTGTTGGAATCTCAATAATAAGATTTGGAGTTGATGATATTTTAAACACCACAGAACTTATTGATAATGAAGGAAATATAGATTACAACCGTATTAGCTTATTTTCTGCTGCAGATTATGCTTTAAATCTATCGTACGCTAGAAACTTAAATATTGAAGGATTAAATGTTGGGTTAAACACTAAAATTATTAGAAGAATTATTGGAGATTTTGCAACTTCTTGGGGATTTGGATTTGATGCTGGGGTTCAATATGAAAAAAACAACTGGAAATATGGACTAATGTTAAGAGATATTACAACTACCTATAATTCTTGGAGTATCGACGAAAAAGAATTTGAAAAAATACAGAATGCAATTCCAGATCAAAATCAAGAATTACCTGAAACTACAGAAATTACGCTTCCAAAAGCACAACTTGGTATTGCAAGAAAGTTTAATATTTCAAAAGATTTTAATTTACTTTCCGAATTAGATTTTAATCTTCGTTTTACAAAAACTAACGACATTATTTCTTCAGATGCTGTTAGTTTAGATCCTGCTTTAGGTTTTCAATTAGATTATACAGATTTGGTATATTTAAGAGCTGGTATTGGTAATATTCAAAAAGAATTACAATTTGATATGACCACTGAAACTTCTATACAACCAAATTTTGGTGTCGGATTTAAATACAAAGGAATTCAAATAGATTATGCCCTAACCAATATTGGAAACGTTGGTGCAGCGCTTTATTCAAATGTTTTTTCTATAAAAGTTGATTTTGAAAATTTTAGATAATTATGAAACTTAAATATTCTTTATTTTTAATTATAGTATTATTTTCAATTAGATTTAATGCACAAATTAATCTTTCGGAAAAAGCAACAGTAAGTGTTGTAACTTGTGGTCCTGGAAGTGAACTTTATTCAACTTTCGGTCATAGTGCTTTTCGAGTTTTTGATCCCGTAAATAAATTAGATAAAATATATAACTATGGAACTTTTAATTTTAACGCCCCTAATTTTTACCTAAATTTTGCGAAAGGAAAACTAACATATCAATTGTCAACTTCTAGATTTGGCTTATTCTTACAAATTTATAATTACGAAAAAAGGTGGGTAAAAACTCAAGAATTAAATCTTGATCTAGCTCAAGTACAAGCAACTTACAATTTTTTAGAAAACAATGCCAAACCTTCTAACAAAGATTATCAATACGATTTCTTTTACAACAATTGCTCTACCAAAATAGAAGAAGTTATTAAAGGTATTTTAAAGGATGATGTAGCGTTTAGCAACAGTCATATTTCTTCGTCCAAAACACATAGAGATTTAATTGCGGATTATACTAAAAATCAAAAATGGGGAAAATTTGGTATTGATTTAGCGTTGGGTTCTGTTATAGATAAAGAAGCAACAAAAGACGCTTATAAATTTTTACCAGATTATATTTTTTATGCGTTTGAAAATGCAACAATTACTACTACAAATGGAGTAAAACCTTTGGTTAAAGAAACTAAAACAGTATTATATCCTAAATCAAATGAGATTTTAAAACCACTTAGTTTTATAACTACACCACTTTTTATTATTGCTTGTTTCAGTTTAATTATACTATTTATTAGCTATAAAAACTTTAAAAATAATAGTAGATCTAAATGGCTAGATTTTTTAATTTTCTTTATAACAGGAATTATAGGAATTGCAGTATTATTACTTTGGTTTGCTACAGACCATACTGCAACATATAAAAATTTAAATTTTTTATGGGCTTTTGCTCCCAATTTAATAGTTGCATTTTATCTGTTAAAATCCAAACTTCCAAAATGGATTTATTATTATAATTTAGGTATAATCGGCTTAATTGTACTAATGCTTTTAGTCTGGATTTTTAAAATTCAAGTTTTTAATATTGCATTGCTTTCTTTAATAATTGCATTTATAGTGCGCTATTTATTTTTGATTAATTATATGAAAACGAAATTTTAGAGGTGTTTTAGAGTCTATTTAGTTGTTTTATCTTCACGTAAAATTTTATCCATTTTTCGTCCTTTAGCTAATTCATCTACTAATTTGTCTAAAAATCGTACTTGTTTTGTTAATGGATTTTCTATTTCCTCAATGCGATAACCACATATTACTCCTTTAATAAGCTGCGCATTTGGGTTTAATGTTGCGAATTTAAAAAATGTTTCAAATGTTACCTGTGCATCAATTAACTCTTGTGTTTTCAACTTATTAAAACCTGTTAACCATTCTATAACTTGATGCAGCTCTTCCTTTGTTCTACCTTTCTTTTCTACCTTTGTAACGTAATGAGGGTATACTGAAGAAAATTTCATTTTGGCAATTCGTTCATTGTGTTTTGCAGTAACTTTCATTTTTTATATGGTTTTAAATTATGTAGCCTCTATTAAGAACATAGAAAAATTAATATATAAGCCTAATTCTCAAATTATACATAAAAAGCTTGAATATGTATGTATCCTAAGGAAGCCAAAAGCATTAATATTTGTTAATTAGCCTGCCAATACTTATACAAAATGTTGTGTTGTATATTTATAATGTCAGTTTTAAAACAGTGCGTCCTCTAAGTTTTCCTTTAAGCATTAATTCAATTTTATGCTGTATTTCTTCGAAAGTAATTTCGTTACAAGTATCTTCTAAATGGTTTGGTTTCCACTTGTCTGATAATAGTTCCCATACTTTTGTTCTGTTTGTCATCGGGTAGTTCTGAGAATCTATCCCAACAAGTGTTACGCCCCGAAGGATAAAAGGGAAAACGGTTAAATCTAGTTTGGGAGAAGCAACGTTTCCGCAACAAGTAACTACACCATTAGACTGGGTTGATTTAATAATGTTTTCAAGAATAACTCCACCAACCGTGTCTACTGCACCAGCAAACAAAGGCCTCAATAATGGCTTTTTATCAAAGTTTTCTATTTCATTGCGAAATATGATTTCTTTTGCACCAAGATTTAGTAAATATTCTCGTTCTATTTCTTTTCCAGTTATGGCAACCACGTCATATCCCAACTTGCTTAAAATTGAAACACTTAATGCTCCAACACCTCCTGTAGCTCCAGAAACCGCTATTTTTCCATCTTCTGGTTTTACTAATTTCGTTAATTTCAAGACAGACATGCCAGCGGTTAATCCTGCTGTTCCGTATATCATGGCTTCCTTCATAGTCATGTTTTTTGGTAGTTTAACAGCCCATTCTGAAGGTACTTTTATGTATTCAGCAAAACCACCATCGGTATTCATCCCTAAATCATAGCTAGTTACAATTACTTTATCTCCAACTTTCAGAATTTCACTATTCGACTTCTCAACAGTTCCAACGGCATCAATACCAGGAGTATGTGGGTAATTCCTAGTAACTCCTTTATTTCCAGAAGCGGATAATGCATCTTTATAGTTTAATGAACTGTAATGCACTTTAACCAATATTTCACCCTTATCTAAAGGGCGAAATTCCATTTCTTTAACTAAACCAATGTAGCTTCCTTCATTTTCTTCAACTCGAAATGCCTTAAATGTACCATTATTATTTTCCATCCTATGTCTTCTTATTTTATGTATTTTTGTACAAATATCAGAATAAATTTACTACTTATCAACAACTTACAAAAGGTAGGCTTACGAACATTTAGTTCTGTTTTTAATAATTTCAACACTTTAAGAGAAGAAAAAAAATGAAAAAAAGTTATTGTCCGATAGATACGTTTATAAATGTGGTTAAAGGGAAACGAAAAGGAACAATTATTTTACATCTTTTTCAAGGAGCTAAAAGGTATAATGAATTGGTTAAATTATTAACTGATATTAGCGAACGTATGCTATCTAAACAACTAAAAGAATTAGAAGCTGCTGGTTTAATAAAACGAACTGTTTTTCCTGAAGTTCCACCAAGAGTTGAATACAGTCTGACAGCACTAGGTCAAGAAATTCAACCAATTTTAAAGGGAATGTACAAAGGCGGGATTCTTTTCGAAAACGCTATTGATAATTTAGAAAATTAAAAGGCGATACCGCCTACTTTTATACCACTTGTTTCACCATAATATAACTAGTCCTTTTTCGGTTTTTAATAACTTATTTTTCAGAATACACCTCGTATTAAGGCTTTCTGAATTGCAATTTCTCCCTCTCTTAATAAAAGAGTTTTAGAATTAATTTCCTTTTTAACAAACAACTCTTGAAACCGTGACCAATTTCTGTTGTTTTCTATTATTATGTTAATCAATTTATAAATCATTTTCAAAGTTGCTCAGCTATTTCAATATGCGATGTGTTTTTTATTATTTGCGCGAGACTGTAAAATTGGAGACTCTTGGGATATAGTAAATCGTTTGATGAATGTTTGTCGGTTTGTATTTAGTTTAAATTTTAGCATAAATTATATGAGGTGTTGTATATCATGCTATTTTCGTTTCTGAATTCAATTTCATTATTCAGTTCGAGAAATTATAAACCCATTTTCAATTTTATCAAATCCAATTTTAGGATAGTATTCTATTGCCAATGCTGCAGAAAGTAAAATTAATGCAGTTTGCTTTCCAATCTCTTTTTCTGTTAATTTTATTAGTTGCTTTCCAATTCCTTCTTTTTGGTATTCGCTTTTCACAGCTAAATCCGATAAATAGCAAGCATAACAAAAATCGGTTATAGAGCGTGATATTCCAATTAGTTCATTATTCAACCAAGCAGTTATAATCAGATTAGAATTTTTATACATTTTAGTTATTCGATTGCTGTCTTTGGTTGGTCTGTTTATTCCCGAACTATCATAAACCTCAATTATTTCAGATGTTTTAGGAACTATTCCTATTTTAAATTCTATATTTTTCATTAATTTTTGTGGTTTAACAACAGTCTTATCTTTTATTCATTATTATCGGCGCAAGTTCTTTTTTTAATTTATCAAATTCTTCTTTAGTCATCATTTCAATTTCCGTTAACTCTTTGGCCTCTTTTAATTTTGCAATTGCCTCATCTCTAGTCATTTTTCTATTTTTTAATAAAATCTCGCCAGATTCTAGAGCTAATTCAGTATCCATTACGCTTAAATATTTATTAATGCCGAAAGCTCGACCATTGATTTCTCCTAAAACCATAATTACATATAGAGGTTTCTTTTTACTTCCTCTATGATAAGCTTTCATTTCATTTACAATAACTGTAGTGTTTTTTAAACTATTACTTGCCATTATCTGTGATTCACCGCCCATAGCAGTCATAATACTTCCGAATCCTGCAGGTCTTCCCATTTTAATAAACTCATAAGTTTTAGTTGATGTACTTCTTGTATTACCAACACTACCTCTTGCTCTGTTACCGTAGCTACCTGAATAAGTTCTTGAGTTAAATTCTTGTGATGTAGGGTTCCCTAAAATTAATGTATCTCCAATCTTAACAATATTTTCATTAACCGTTTTATATTTTTTTACTTTAGTATTGTTTTTAATTTTACTAAAAAAATTAATATCTTGAGTGTTATCAAAGGTCAATGAATTTATTTCTTTTTGTGCATTTATACTTGTAATTATTAATAAAGTAAATGTAAATAGGGTTAAGATTTTTTTCATAATTTTAGTTTAAAGTTTAATTTTAGTTTATTTTAGAGCAGCTTAGAATATGAAAAAATGCGATTTTGAAAACTCAATTTTTCGATCCTTAAATTTATTTTTTTTTAGAACTATTCTATTTTATGGATTTAGCTTATTTTAAATCAATTGTTAGTTACTTTTATTATTTCTTATTTATTGCTTTTATGATTCTATCTTCTTTTATTAGAACATCTTTCATTAAAAGTTGATATGGGAACTGTTTATGTTTTGAATTCTTAAACGCTTCAAGTATTTTTAAAAGGGATGAAGCCGTTATTAAAGACAAATTTAATTCAAAATCAAGGTCGCAATCATTTACAAACTCATCACTAAAATCTGGTGCAACTAATAACGATTTTACAACATTGTGTCCATTTCCAGTCGCTAAATCAATATATGATTTCATTTGACGAGTTACAGAACTAAATTTATTGTAACCACTTTCTTTAACGGTTTTACATTCAATAATTATTAACCCCTCATCGCCCAAACTTAAGACAAGATCAATTTTATTTTTTTTAGTGTTAAGTTTCTTTTTTAAATCTTCGTCTATATTAAAACCAAGTTTTTCAAATATTGCTTTTGTAACATCCTCAAATTTTAAACCTAATTCTGCTTCTTTTAAACTAATACCATTCTCTTTTAAAGAGTTTAAGTCTCTAAACCCAATATTTTCATAGTTTTCAATAAATAGATTATCTGAATCTTTATAACCATCTAGAATATTTAAAACAGAGTTCCCTCTTTTTTTTAGATCGTATTTTTCACAAAAATTAAGAAGTTCCTTTTTCTCAATTATGTCCAGTATATCTCTAGGTTTAATATTGAAATCTAATAAATAATCACTTTTTAAAACAAACTCATCTTGCATTTCAAACTCTGCCCGAATCGTTTTATTAAGTTCTGGGAAAGTTTCATTTAAATCAGAAAGTAATTGACTATATCCATCTATTGAAATTCCAACCTTTTCATCTTTTTCAATTTGGTCGAAATAATAGATTAAGTTACCAATTTTCTCTTCTAAAGTTGTGCCTTTAAGATTTCCAGACATTTCAAATCCCTTTTCCCATATTTCATTTACAAATTTTTTCTTTTCGGTTAAAGAAGTACCTTCTTTATGAAGTTCATATGATAATAATTTTGAGAATGAAATACCTTCATTTATAATATTCTTTATCTTTTCTTCAATCGAAAGTTTAATATCAATATTATGATTTCTACAAACAATATTAATCTGTGGCTCTCTTAATAGTTTTAAAAATCTACGGTAAAATTTATCTGCAACTTGTTTTTTACGTATTTTCCTCAAAACTCTTACAATTTCATCAGCGACATAAACTTGTCTGTTTTTCTTTGAATAGAAAATTAAACCTACTGCTTTCAAGTCATTTATAACTTGCTCTATTTGCAATTTTTTGGGTGGAATAACAATATAATTGATTAATTTAATTTCTTCTTGTGATAATCCCAGTTCATTTGACAAGGTTAACAAAATGGATAATTCGTCATTTGTTATCTTTGTATCTCTATTATTTACGTTATCGTTAAAATATGCTGTATTTACACAAGCTTTGTAAATCAAATAATCACGCTTTCTATGTGAATTAAGGTCTGATTTTTCATTATCAAGTTTCTTAATTAATTCGGTTGTTTTCTTTTTTATACTTTTAATTTCTTTATCGTAAAGATTTACAAACCAATCTTCTTTGATAAGATTATGTCCGTCTCGAATAATAATATCAATCAAAATATCGAGTTGGGAAGTTGTATTAAGAAATTCTTGTTTTATTACTTCTGTAAATTCATCTGTTAAAAGCTTAAATACTTTTGCAATATTAATATTGTCAATAGCTTTCAAGTTATTATTATTTTCTGATAAAATTTTTTCTATTTCTTTATAATTACTTGGGTGATTTGAAATTATATTGTCAATGATTTTTAAAAATGAATTCTTTTCTAGTGAATTTACATTATCTAATATTTTTTCTAATTTCATAGCTCTTTGTTTTTATATAGTAATTTATCAATTTTTTTTTCTAATGAATCAATTTTTTTTTCAAGTGCATCGTTATTGTCACTTACCATAGCATCAACGAAAATTGAATTAACAAGAGATAATCCGAATATTCCTCCAGAGATTACAACAAAAATAAAATACAAATATGTAAAGAACGATGTTGTAGATGATAAGTTTTGTGTTAATAAATCTGGTATTTCATACCAACCTTCAACAGTGAAGATTTTAAATGTAGTATAAAGAGAATTCAAAGGGTTTCCGAAATATTCTGTCGAAACTCCTTTAAAAAGATAAAAGGATAAAATACTTATAATGAATATATAAATTATAAACCCAATAAAAACAAAAATAGAAGCTTTTAGTGCTCTATTAATTCCTTTTACTAAGTGTTCTATTCCTGGAATAAACTTTAAAAATCGGAATGATTTAAAAACTCGCATAACTCTAAATACAAGTAAGAAACTTAAATTTGTAATTTCAAAATTACCGACAAATGCAATTAAAGCTGGGAGAGATAAAGCTATTAAAACAAAATCAAATTTATTCCAATTTGAATCGAAATAACCTTTTATTCCAAATTCTTTAAATTTCACTATTAATTCTGTAATAAAAAGTCCAGTTATTATATTGTCAGTTATTGAAAAAATAAATCTGTTACTAGGCGACATTTCAAATCCACTTGCAAAAATTGTTACTGCATTTATTAGAATTAATAGAAGTATGAATTTATCGTTTAAAAATATTTTTTTTACCATTCTATAATTTCTTCTTTTCAGAGGTTCGTTTTAATAATTGCCACCAAACTGCTTGTATACAAAAGTTGATTTTGTTATTGCTTTTTTTCGTTTATAGTAAATCGTTTGATGAATGTTTGTCGGTTTGTATTTAGTTTAAATTTTAGCATAAATTTTATGAGGTATTGTGCTTTCGTTATTTTTTATATCAATCAATTTCATTATCATTAATCTTTTGGTTCAGTTAATCTGATAATTTCATTGATTTGAATTTCAATGGGTTCTTCCTCTATTGCTTTAATAATGGCACTTAAATAACTCCTTTTATCTATAATATAATTTTGAAACTTTATGGTAGAACTGCCTGTAAGACTCATTTCTGAGTCTAACCCTGAATAATCTAATGTTTCCCTCCAATAAGGCCAAAAGTGGTCATTCATCATTTTATAGTACATATTTTCTTCTTCTTGATAATCTAGTAACACATCTTTCCAAGAGACCAAGTATTCTTGTAGTTCTTCATCTTGTATTAATTGAAGTGAATTTGAATTGACTACCAAGTCTACAGAGCTAGAATATGGATTATAGGTATGGTCTTGGATCTGTGAGAAGTATTTCCAAAAAGTCGCAACCTTTATACTATCTCTGTTTAAAGGGAACAAAACAATCATGCTGTCCAAGGCAGTAAGACTTCGATAGTTAATTACTTTAACAGAATCAAAACTAATTTTATTCTGAATAAAATCTCTATGAATATTGTCTAAAAGTTTACGCTCGCTAATGCGGTCTTTCCTATCCTGATTCCAATTGCTCACTTGTAAAGCAAGTAAAATACCAATCATTACCAACACAATTTCACCAATAGCATACTTGAGATACTTTCCTGTTTTATTTCTTTTCATAAGGTCGTAGCGTATTTTTCTAAAGAATTTTATCATTGGATAGCGGTTTGGTCATAATGAAGCACAACGTGTTTTTATAAGATTTGTGCGACTGAGAAATCGGAGATTTTTCGGAAGTAGCAAATTGTTTGATGAATGTTTGTTGGTTTGTATTTAGTTTAAATGTAAGCATAAATTTTATGAGTTGTTGGCAGTAGTTTTTTATTTCGTTTGTCTTAATTCAATTTCTATTTCCTTTTCTCCACAAACAAATTTTATTCTATTCATACCCCAATTTCCTGATGTAATTATATGTTCATTCGTAAAATCAAATTTTTCAACTCCACCGTTTACATTTTCATCGTTTTTAACTTTTACAATTGGTGTTAATTCAATTATTCTATTATAAGTTTGAGTTGTATCTCTATTTATTCTTTCAGAAATATGAATTTCTTTAATACTTGGTTTCCAATTACCCTCAAACTTAATTTCTCCATTTATTCTATATGAAATCAATGATTTAAAATTAAACAAGTTCAATTTGCTTTCGATTATTTCTATGTCAAGATTTTCAATTGTTAATTTATTTTGATTTGTCCACCAACCAATATTATAAGTTATTGGAATTTCTATTCTCGGATTACTAGGTTCTCTGCCAAAATCTGTCAAGTACAAATAAACTCCACCAATAATTGGTGCAATAATCAGAATTATAATTCCTAATATTTTAATATTTTTTTTCATTTATACTATTACTGTCAAACTCTGTTAAAAATTCATATTATAGAAATTCATCCCCAAAATTATCGGGATAAGGTGAGTCAAACTTCAATATATTTATTGTAAAATCCATAGCATTTAGGAGTAACATTCAAATATAAAAAATTTAATCAATTATTAATGTGACTATTATCATTTTATAAGTTGTTGTCCATTCTTAAACAATCATCTTATTATTTTTATACTTCCTGCAGTAATTAAGTAAACTTTACTATGCTTTATAGCATATTTAGAAGCTCACCATCTATTTATACTATAAACGACATGAAAAATAGTAGTAACGAAAAGCTTTTTAAAAACAAAAAACTCCTTTAAAAGGAGTTTTTGTTGTAGGTTCTATGTTTTTAAGGTGTCTTGCGAAATAATTACTTTTATCTTAAAGTTGCACCTACATTTTTTTCGAAAGTTTGTTGCAATTTCTGCATAACCTTATCTATTTGTTTATCGTTTAAGGTTTTGTTTTCATCTTGTAATAAAAAACTAACTGCGTACGATTTTTTTCCTTCCTCTAATTTATCACCTTCATAAACATCAAATAAATCAACGTGTTTTAGTAAATTCTTTTCTGCTTGAAAAGCTAAATTATAAATTTCAGAAAAAGTAACTTCTTTATCAAGTAACAAAGAAAAATCTCTTTTAACTGCTGGGAATTTAGGTAGTTCCGAAACATTAACAGTAGATTTTCCACCTACTTTTAAAATATTTTCCCAATTAAAATCTGCAAATAACACTTCTTGTTTTATTCCAAATTCTTTATTTATAGAACGTTTAACTACACCTAAATCAACTAATTTAATTTTACCTAAACTTAATGTAATTCCTTCAGAAAATACATCGTTTTTTGTAGGAGTTGTTTTTGTTTTATTAATACCTAAACGTTGTAATAGTGCCATTACAATTCCTTTTAAATAAAAGAAATCCGATTTTTTTTGAACTACATTCCAACGCTCTTTTGATCTTGATCCAGAAACAAATAAAGTTAAGTGCTTTTGTTCGGAATATCCACTTTCAAATTTGTGGTATGTTTTTCCAAATTCGAAGAATTTTAGCGCATTATTCTTTCGGTTTATATTATATAAAACAGATTCTAATCCGCTAAATAACAACGACTGGCGCATGACATTTAGATCGTTACTTAGAGGATTTAACATAACTACATTATGATCTTCGTTTAACATTTCTGACAACGAAACATAGTCTGATTTTGTTAAAGAATTTGCCATAGTTTCATTAAAACCTTGAGCAACTAATTGGTTAGAAATAACGTTTTCTATTTTTACATCATCAAATTCAGAAAAAGAAATAGAAGTATTTAACTTATGAGAAAATTCTACATTATTATAACCATATACCCTTAAAATTTCTTCAATAACATCTGCTTCTCTTGTAACATCTACACGGTATGCAGGGATTGTTAATCCAATACCTCCCTCGGTTACACTATTAAATTTAATATCTAATGAAGCTAAAATGTTTTTTACGGTTTCTTTTGGGATTTCAGCTCCAATTAAACGGTTCATTTTTTCATAAGACAAAAACACTTGAAAGTCTTCAAATTTTACAGGATAAAATTCAGAAATTTCTGATGAAATTTTTCCTCCTGCAACTTCTAAAATTAAAATAGCAGCGCGTCTTAACGCATATTTTGTTATAGATGGGTCAATTCCTCTTTCAAACCTAAATGACGCATCGGTATTTAACGCATGTCTTTTAGCTGTTTTTCTAATAGAAATAGGGTTAAAATAAGCACTTTCTAAAAATATTGAAGAAGTATTTTCTGTAACTCCAGAAGTTAAACCTCCAAAAACACCTGCAATACACATTGGTTCTTCATTTCCATCGCAGATCATTAGATCTTCCTCGTGTAATTCACGTTCAACTTCATCTAAAGTTGTAAATTTTGTTCCTGTAGGTAAGGTTTTTACAATAATTTTGTTTCCTTTTACCTTTGATGCATCAAATGCATGTAATGGTTGACCTAATTCGTGCAGTACATAATTAGTAACATCTACAATATTATTTATTGGAGTTAACCCAATTGCTTTTAACCTATTTTGAAGCCAATCTGGAGAATCTTTAACCGTAATATCTGAAATAGTAACACCTGCGTATCTTGGTGCTTTTTCTTCGTCTTCAACAACTACATCAAATTTTAAAGTTCTGTCATATACGTGAAAATCACTTACCGAAGGAGAAAGTAACTCTAAAGAAATGCCTTTTTGAATAAGACCTGCGCGTAAATCACGTGCGGTTCCATAATGGCTCATAGCATCTGCTCTATTTGGTGTTAAACCAATTTCAAAAACCTCATCTTTTTCAATATTAAAAACTGTAGCTGCTGGCGTACCTGCTTTTAAAGTTTCGTCTAAAATCATAATCCCGTCGTGACTGCTTCCTAAACCTAGTTCATCTTCAGCACAAATCATTCCGTGACTTTCTTCTCCTCTTATTTTGCCTTTCTTAATTTTAAACCCTTCCCCTTTAGCATCATACAGCGTTGTTCCAATTGTTGCTACAGGTACAGTTTGCCCTGCAGCCACATTTGGTGCTCCACAAACTATTTGCACTGGATCACCCTTTCCTAAATCTACAGTTGTAACTTTTAATCTGTCAGCATTTGGATGCTGTACGCATGTTAAAACTTTACCTATTACAATTCCTTCTAAACTTCCTTTTATAGATTCTACAGTTTCTAGTCCTTCAACTTCTAGTCCTAAATCAGTTAACAATTCTCCTGTTTTTTCGGCTTCCCAATCAACCTTTAAAAATTGTTTCAACCAATTGTATGATATTTTCATCTTTAGATTTTATTTTTAACAAGATGCAAAGATAAACAAACCAACTTTAAACTTAAACCTTAAACAGGTTTTTTGAGGGTTGTTTTGAAATAATTTTAACTAATATTAGACCAAATGGTACTGTTTTTACTAATTTCTTGGTATGCAGTTCTAATAAAGTTATTTTCTGGCAGCTTTAATAAAGGATCTTTTGTTAATACATCAATTGCAATAACTCTTGCTTTTTTTAATAACTGAGTGTCTTTAACAATATCTGCAATACGTAAATTTAAAACACCACTTTGTTGGGTTCCCATTAAATTTCCTGGTCCACGTAATTTTAAATCAACTTCTGCAATTTTAAATCCATCACTAGTATCTACCATCGTATTTAAGCGTATTTTAGCATCTGAAGAAAGTTTAAAGCTGGTCATTAAAATACAATAACTTTGTGCTGCTCCACGTCCTACTCTACCACGTAACTGATGTAATTGAGACAAACCAAACCGTTCAGCACTTTCAATAACCATAACACTTGCATTTGGAATATTTACCCCAACTTCTATTACGGTTGTTGCTACCATAATTTGAGTTTCACCCTTTATAAAACGTTGCATTTCATACTCTTTATCTGCAGGTTTCATTTTTCCATGTACAATACTAATTTGGTAGTTTGGCAATGGAAATTCACGAGCAATACTTTCGTATCCATCCATTAAATCTTTATAATCCATAGCTTCAGATTCATTGATTAACGGATACACAACATAAACTTGGCGCCCTTTTGCAATTTCTTCTTTTAAAAATTTAAAGACCGAAAGCCGGTTTGCATCGTATCTATGTGCTGTTTTCACTTCTTTTCTTCCTGGAGGTAATTCGTCAATAACAGAAATATCTAAATCGCCATAAACACTCATTGCTAAAGTTCGAGGTATTGGTGTTGCTGTCATTACTAAAACGTGTGGTGGCAGTTTATTCTTTTGCCACATTTTAGAACGTTGCGCTACTCCAAACCTATGTTGTTCGTCAATTATTGCAATGCCTAAATTTTTGAATTTAACTTTATCTTCAATAAGCGCATGGGTACCAATTAAAATATTTAATTCACCATTTTCTAATTGTTCATGTATAATTTTTCGCTCTTTTGTTTTTGTAGAGCCTGTTAATAATTTTATAGAAATATTTAAGCCATCTAACAATTCAACCAACGAATTATAATGCTGTGTTGCTAAAATTTCGGTAGGAGCCATTAACGCTGCCTGAAACCCATTATCTAAAGCAATTAACATAGTTAACAATGCAACAATAGTTTTTCCAGAACCTACATCGCCTTGTAATAAACGATTCATTTGCGCATTAGAACCTAAATCTTTCCGTATTTCTTTTAACACTCTTTTTTGCGCATTTGTTAAATCGAAAGGAAGTTTACTACTGTAAAAATTGTTGAAATTATCGCCTACTTTTTCAAAATTAAAGCCTTTTATTTTAGCTTTTCTAACCAGTTTTTTTCGAATAAGTTGCAATTGAATAAAAAACAATTCTTCAAACTTAAGTCTAATTTGTGCTTTAGTTAATAATTCTTGATTTTGAGGAAAATGAATGTTTAATAATGCTTCCTTTTTTGAAATTAAATGAAGTTCATTTATAATTGAAGCTGACAAGGTTTCTGTAAAATTACCTTGTACTTCTTCAAACAAGTTCTGAATCATTTTAGAAACAACTTTGTTTGAAATGCCCTTGTTCGTTAATTTTTCAGTTGAAGGATAAATAGGTTGCATAGCAGTTCGCAAACTTTTTTTATAATCTTCAACCAATTCCATTTCTGGATGCGGCATAGAATACAAACCATTAAAAAAATTTGTTTTCCCAAAAATTACATAAGGAGTGTTAATTTTTAGTGCATCTTTTATCCATTTGGCTCCTCTAAACCAAACCAGTTCCATTTGTCCTGTTCCATCGGTAAAAGTAGCTACCAACCTACTTCCTCTTTTTTGCTGAACAGTTTTTATATTTATAATTTCCCCTATAACTTGAACTTCAGATGAATTATTTTGAAGTTGATTTATTTTAAAAAACTGAGTTCTATCTATATATCTATTCGGAAAAAAATTAATTAAATCGCCAAATGTATGAATACCTAATTCTGATTTAAGTAAAACAGCTCTATTAGGTCCAACACCTTTTAAATATGCAATAGAAGTATTAAAATTATAATTTGGCATTTTTTTAATGAAAGCACGAAGGTAATAATTAGAACAGCAATAAACAATCTCTAAATTTAAAGCCTAACTTCTTAGCTACAAATTATGTATCTTTGCAGCCTTAAATTTTTAATATGAGATTACACAGAAATTTAGTATTTACCGTTGTAGATGCTATAAAATTAATTTTTAATGAAGGAGAATATGCCGATAAAGTGGTTCAAAAAGCATTAAAACGAGATGCTCGTTGGGGAGCAAGAGACCGCAAATTTGTTGCAGAAACTATTTACGAAATGGTGCGTTGGAAACGATTGTACAACGAAATAGCTGGAACAAAATCTCATTATTCAACCGAAAATGTTTGGAAGAATTTTGCTGTTTTTGCAATTTTAAAAGGCTATAAATTACCCGATTGGAATCAATTACAAGGAGTTCCTGAAAGAAGAATTAAAGGTAAATTTGATGAACTTCAAAAAGTTAGAGTATTTAAAGAATCTATTCCAGATTGGTTAGATGCTATAGGTATAAAAGAATTAGGCGAAAAACATTGGACTAAAGAAATTACGGCTTTAAATATGCAAGCTGAAGTAATTTTAAGAACAAATACCTTAAGAACCAACAAAGCTTCACTGCGAAAAAAACTTGCTGATGAAGGAATTGACACTGTTTTTATTGACGGTTATCCAGATGCTTTAAAATTAGTGGAACGTGCTAATGTTTTTAGAACAGATTGTTTTAAGGATGGTCTTTTTGAAGTACAAGATGCTTCTTCTCAATTAGTTGCTGCTTATTTAGATGTTCAACCAGGAATGAAAGTAATTGATACTTGTGCTGGTGCCGGAGGAAAAACATTGCATTTAGCTGCTTTAATGGAAAATAAAGGAAATATTATTGCAACAGATATTTACGAAAGTAAATTGAAAAAATTAAAAATAAGAACACGAAGAGCTGGAGTTCATAATGTTACAACAAAAGTATTGGATACCACTAAAGTACTAAAGAAAATGAAAGGTACTGCAGACAGGGTTTTAATTGATGCGCCGTGTAGTGGTATTGGTGTTTTAAAAAGAAACCCTGATAGCAAATGGAAATTAGAGCCTGAGTTTGTTGAAAATATTATTAAAACTCAAGCTGAAATATTAGAGAACTATTCTAAATTGGTAAAAGTTGGTGGTAAATTAGTGTATGCAACTTGTTCAATTTTACCATCTGAGAATGAAAATCAAGTAAAAGCGTTCTTAAAAAACAATCCTAATTTTACGATTATTAAAGATCATAAAGTATCTCCTTTTAAAACAGGTTACGACGGATTTTATATGGCATTGTTAACATGTAATAGTTAGCTTCTAGCCCTTTAAAAAAACAATTTTTACACAAAAGAAATAAAGGTAGTGATTTTTTATCACTGCCTTTTTCTAGTTTCTATACTGTTTTATTTTGAAAATTTTTTGCCAATATATCTTATCAACAGGTAATATTAAATTTTCTGCTATGTTTTGGTTAAAAGTGGTACTTGTTATTATTGCTCAAAATTAGTTGCTTATCGGGTTGAGATACCTTTTGATTGACTGTATATCCACAATCAATAGTAGTATATTATTATTAAAAAAATTGAGTAATAAAATGTTTTATTATTTAAAAAATAAACTAAATTTACAGCGGTAATACACCCCAATTTTACCAACTTTTAGAATTTTTTATACTAGCTATAGTTGACTTTAAGAGTTTTTTCAGGTTTGTTTAATACCCTCACAAATAACCTAACCATTTATTTATTTAACAAATCATTCATTAGCCCAATGAAAAAACTATTATTAGTATTACTATTTATTACGTCTATTACCTCTTATAGTCAAATTCCAACAGGTTATTATGATAGTGCCACCGGAACAGGTTACACTTTAAAAACACAACTTTATACCATTATTAAAGATCATACAGATAATGGATATTCAGGATTATGGACAACCTATCAAACCTCTGATAGAGATATTTATTATGAAAATGATAATACTATTTTAGATATGTACTCTGAAGATCCAAGCGCTGCTGATCCCTATAATTTTACATTTTCAACAGATCAATGTGGAACATATTCAATTGAAGGCGATTGTTATAACAGAGAGCATATAATTCCTCAATCTGTTTTTAACCAAGGTTCACCTATGAGGAATGATGCGCATTTTGTAACACCTACAGATGGAAAAGTAAATGGATACCGATCTAACTTTCCTCATGGCTTAGTTGGTACACAATTCTCTTCTTCTCCTTCTGAAAATGGCTCAAAATGGGGTTCCTCCTCTCTTAGCGGTTATTCAGGAACTGTTTTTGAACCTATTGACGAATTTAAAGGAGATATAGCAAGAATGTATTTTTATTTTGCAACTCGTTATGAAAATGTTTTAACAACTTGGGGAGTATCTTATGATATGTTCAATGGAACCACTGATCAGGTATTTGCAGAACCTTTTTTAACATTATTGATGACATGGCATACAAACGATCCTGTAAGCGTACGTGAAATAGGTAGAAACGATGCTATTTATGCGAGACAAAATAACAGAAATCCGTTTATTGATCATCCAGAATATGTAGCTCAAATTTGGAGCGCTACGGCTGATACACAAGACCCAACAACACCTACAAACTTGACTGCATCAAATATTACAAATACAACAGTAGATTTAACTTGGACAGCATCAACTGATAATGTTGGTGTAACAAGTTATGATATTTATGTAGATGGTTCTTTATTTGATACTTCAGTATCTAATTCTACTACTTTAACAGGTTTAACTATAAATACTAGTTATGCTATAACAGTGTATGCAAAAGATGCATTTGGAAATACTTCAACGGTTAGTAATACAGAAAACATAACAACTTTAAATACAAATACTCCTAGCTCTTGTGGTTCCGAAACTTTTACAAGTTCAAATGCGACAAGTAGCTACACTAATAATAGTTTTACTGGCGATAATGGTGTTAGTTGGAATTATGTTGAATCAAGAAACCAAGAAAGTTTTTCTATTACTGGAACCGGTTTATTACTTAGAAATACTTCAAGTAAATTAACTTCTTCCAGTATTCCTAATGGAATTGGAGAGTTTACATGTGATCTTTTAAAAGGATTTACTGGTGCAGGGAGTAGACAAGTTACATTGTTTATAAATGGTATTTTTATAGAAAACTCTATTGCTTGGGATAATACAACTGTCCAAAAGTTTACTGTCAGTGGAATTAATGTTGCTGGTGATGTTATTGTTGAAATCAGAAATGCAACTGGAAAACAAGTTGTAATTGACAATATTTCTTGGACTTGTTATACAGCCCCTGATTCAGAAGCTCCAAGTACTATTTCAGATGTAGTTGCTAGTAACATAACGAGTACTTCTGCAGATTTAAGTTGGACTGCAGCAACAGATAATATTGGAGTAACTTCTTATGAAATCTTTAAAGATTTTGTATTTTTAGCATCTTCTGCAATAAATTCTTATGCTATTTCTCGGTTAACTGAAAGTACAAGTTACGATTTTACTGTTTATGCAAAAGACGCTGCTGGAAACACTTCTTTAGTCAGTAATACAGAAACTTTTACAACCCTAACAGATTCTTCAGTAGCTTCAGAACTTTTTATCTCTGAATATACTGAGGATGGAAATAATAAAGCTATAGAGATTGCTAATTTTACAGGAAGTTCCGTAGACTTATCTAATTATAGTATTAAAAAGCAAGTTAATGGAAATGGCACATGGGACAATCAATTGAATTTTACATCTTCTGCTCTTGCTAATGGAACTGTATATGTGATTGCAAATGGCAATGCTTCGAGTGCAATTAAAGATGTTTCAAATCAAACTACTTTAAGTGCTCCTATTGATTTTAATGGTGACGACCCAATTGGCTTATTTTTTGGTACAACTTTAATAGATGTTGTTGGTTACACGGGAGATGTGACTTTTGGAGAAAATGTTACCCTAAGAAGAAAATCAACTATTTCATCACCGAATACAACTTATACAGTTAGTGAATGGGATGTATTAACAGGAATACCACTTGACGATTTAGGTTCTCATGCATTAAGTTCTTTATCTGTTCAAGAATTTGTTAAAAATTTATTTAGGGTGTATCCTAATCCAACAAAATCAAATAGTATTACCATTACTGTTACAAATAATGAAACTATAAATGGGGTACAATTCTATAATTTAATAGGACAATTAATTGTAGATTATAAAAACATTGGAGCTATTCAAAATAAAATTGAGATTCAAAATATTCCTTCAGGTTTTTATATAGTAAAAGTATTTAACGATACAACATATTCTACAAAAAGATTGATTGTTGAATAAAACAAAAAAGTAGTTGTCTAAAAAGTCGTATTTGCAAGTAGAACAATGCAATATTTAAATTTTAAGTTGCTGACAAACAGATTATTTCAAAATTAAAATTTTTCGTAATGATGTTTGTTTAAGTAACTCTTTTTAGACAGTCTTTTTAATTAATCTAAGATAGAAACACCATTTAAATCTGTGGTGAGTATTTCACTCATATAATCAAAATAAGGTCTCATTGCTTTAAAACTCGCATCTATTTCATGTAAAAAATTTGGTGCTAAAACTTCATTTTCACTAAAATTACGCACTACAATAAACTGTTTCATTTTAATTAGGTCAATATCTTGATGTTCTTTATCAAAACCTCTTGGTGCTGTTTTTAAAGATTCTCCTTGTAATTTTCCAAAATGCTTAGTAAATGTTTTGTCGTTTATAATTGCTCTAATTTCAGCAGTATCCATTTCAAATTCTTTTCTAATTCGCAATAAATCTTGTTTATTAGGTTGCCAAAATCCACCTGCTACAAAACTTCCTTCAGGACTAATATGCACATAATAACCACCTCTTAGTCTTTTAGTTGCTCTAGAAAATGATCCTGAAAAATGTGTTTTATATGGAGTTTTATCTTTAGAAAAACGTACATCTCTATAAATTCTAAAAAACTTAAAAGCATCAATTGAATCGTGTAATTTTAAACGTTCCATTAAGGTTTTATAAAATTCTTTAGTCTTTTTTTGTTCAATTTGAAATTGAGGTTTATTTTCTGTAAACCAATCTCTATTATTATTTTCCTTTAATTTTTTTAAAAAAACGAATGTTGATTTATCTATGGTTGTCATTTATATTTTTTTAGAAATTTCAATTTACAAAAAGAGTTTTCAAAAATCTGAATTCAACCTACTATTTTTTTATTTTATACTTAATTTTTAGTGAGTTTAAAAATGAAATTATTGATAAAGTTCTTACTTCAAAATTGATATATATCATTTTATCAGTTTGCTTTTTTGGGTAACTTTCATAAAGATTTAACAAAAACATGAATAGAGGTATTTTATTTCTAACACTAACTATAATATTGTCAAGCAGTTGTGGGTCGTTTGTTTATATTTCAAAAACAGGCACCACTCCTCCAGCATGGTATTATCCAAATAAGGTAGAAACCGTTAGATATATTTATTTTCCAGATTATGAAATTTATTACGATTTTTCGTTGAACAACTATCTTTATCTCAACAACGGAGATTGGCTAAATACTACTATTTTACCAAAAAGATTTACTGGAATTAATTTACGACGAAGCAAACAGGTTAGAATTACAAATTATTATGGAGACAGTATAAAAAAATACCATTGCGAAACTATTATTAAAAGAAGAAATTCTCATCCGAAACGCTACCAATAATAATGTAGATTAAAATAAAAATTTCAAATTTTATTTAATTTTTTTAATATGAAAATTGAACATTTAGAAGAGCGCATTAATGATTATAAAGATTCTATTAAAACAGTTGTAGAAAAAAAAATATGTTGGCAAACGCAAACCAAAAATTTGCTTATTACTACTCTAAGTAGTATTGTAAAAAAATATAATATTGGGTGGCGTGTTCAAGAGCTTAATTGGATAAATACCAATGAGGCAATAAATATAACATTAGAATCTTTTCCAAATGATTTAATTGAAAGTACAAATAAAATACCTTCTTACCAGTTTATAAAAGGAGGTTCTTTAGTGTTTTCACAATCGTACAATGGAGATGTAGCTATTTTTATTCTATTCCCAATAGTTGAAAATGCTATAGACACACCTAATGAAACACCAATAGAAACTTATGCGCCAGAAACAATTAATGAAAAACTAATTATAGAAAAAGTAGATGAATTCTTAAAGGAAATGATAAATTGGGAAGTTCCTTCATTAAAAAACAAAGTAGGCTTTTAATTGTTTAGCTACTTTTTTTAAATGTAATAAATGTAATTTCTGGACGCATTCCTAACCTGCCAGGATATCCCAACCAACCTAAACCTCGATTTACATATAAATATTGCTGTTTAATCTTATACAAACCTGCCCAATGTTTGTATTTATATTTTATTGGACTCCATTTTTTACTTTTTATAGAAATACCTGCTTGCATACCGTGCGTATGTCCAGAAAGTGTAAGTGCAATATTGGTTTCATCTAATACTTCTTTACTCCAATGTGATGGGTCGTGAGATAGTAATATTTTAAACACCCCTTTAGGTACATTATGTAATGCTTTTTGTAAATCTCCATATTGTTTAAAGGGAGGAAGACCCCAGTTTTCAACACCAACAATTGCAATATTGGTATTTTTAAATTTAACCAATTCCGATGTATTTAACAATAATTTAAAATCAATTTTCTTAAAAAAATAATGCAATATTTCTTGATTTGTTAATTTAGCCTTTTCAGTTTTCCAGGTACTGTAATCACCATAATCGTGATTACCTAATACTGCAAACTTACCTGTAGTTGCTTTTAATTGCTTAAAAACAGTGCTCCAACCTTTTAATTCCCAGGCATAATTGTTTACCAAATCTCCTGTAAAAAAAATAAAGTCGGGTTTTAATTCATTTATTGTAAGAATTGCTCTATCTAAAATATGATATCTAAAATTAAAACTTCCTAGATGAAGATCTGAAATATGAACTATTTTTAATCCTTCTAAATCCTTTTCTAATTTTTTAAACCTTACTACAACTTTATGTGTTTTAAAACGATATAATGCCCTAAAAATACTATAAACTATTATAAAAAAAGGTAAAAACCCAGCAATTAAACCAAGAAATACAACAACAATTAAAGAAACTGTCTCAGATAAATAAGTATTGGTAATATTTAGTATCGTACTAAATATTATAAAAATAAATTTAGGAATTAAAGAAGAAATTACCAATCCATATAACCAAGAAGAAATTAATTGTTTTCTATGAGGATTAAATGCATTTACGTTAATTTTTAAGAAAATTATTGAACTAATTAAAGCAATTGTAAAGAGCCAAAACAATATATAAATTAAAGTTTTAAAAAAAGGGGAAGTAATTAACTTTATAATAGAAAGCAGCCAATAAAAAGCAACAACATCAACAATAAGAATTAATAAACACAGTAAAATTATAATATAAAGTGGATAACTTCGCATACAATTTATGTTTTTTTATTTCTACGTTTATCTTGTATTGCCCAGTAAATTCCTTTTACACCAGCAACCCATTTATCGTACATAAAAATAAGTGTAATTTCTTCAATCGTTTCTAATATACCAACAATAATCATTACATAAAACAACCAGTATATTGGTTCAAAAAACAACAGCCAAAGTATAAAAACACTTTGTACAACAGCAGATAATTTTGCTAAATAGGTATGAAAAGCAGTTGCCTTACCATACTTTACAAAAGCAATTAACATTTGTATAAGATACGGCGAAAATGAAATAATTATTAATACATAATTGGTTTTAATAAAATTAAATTCAAAAATAAAAATACCAATCAAACCAAGCATAAATGTAATTTGATCTCCAAATGAATCTAATTGTGAACCTCTAGAACTTGTAATTTTTAATTTTCTGGCAATAAAACCATCAATAGCATCGGTGCAATAACTAACCAATAAAAACCAAGTAAAAAGGTTTCTTTCATTTAAAATTAATAAAACTATTAATAAAGGAGCCGCTGCAATTCTATAAAATGAAATCCAATCTGCAATATTAAAATTTTTAAAGGTTAGCATTTCTTAATTGTTTACTTAATCACTAATTTTTTATTTTAACATAACACATTTTAAAATGATATTCAACATAAATTTAAAACCTTACATAACAATATAAAATGATAATTATCAAACAATCAATAAAATAAAGTATAAAATATTCGATAGTTAATTATTTTTTTCCGAAATTTAATGTACTTAATGACTTAGAAGTAATGGTATGTTTTTTCAAAATCAAAATATTTTTAATATTCTTTTTGAAGCAATTCCAGAAGGAGTAATTATTGTTGATGAGGCTCAAACTATATTAGCAGCCAATACATCAGCAGAAACAATGTTTGGCTATAATAAAAAAGAACTATCCAATAAAAAATTAGATAGTTTAATTCCTCAAAAATACCATACTAGCCATAAACATCATTTTTCTAATTTTATTAAAAGTAATAACATTAGAAAAACAACACACAGCCCCAATTTAACAGGTGTTAAAAAGAATAATATACAGTTTCCTATTGAAATTGGTTTAAACCCATTTTCTGTAGATAATAATAATTTTGTACTTGCCCTATTAATAGATATCACCGTTCGAAAAAAAAACGAAAAGAAAATCAAATCTTTAAACACACAATTAGAAAAACAAGTAACACAAAAAACTTTAGACCTGAAAAACACTATAAAACAATTAAAACTTCTTAATTCAAACTATAAACAAGAAATAATTAAAAGAGTTGATGCTGAAAATAAAATTAAACTTGCTCTAAAAAAAGAACAAGAACTTAGCAGTCTTAAAACCAAATTTTTAACATTAGTCTCTCATGAGTTTAAAACGCCTTTAAGTGGCATTCTAACTTCAACCATGTTGATTAATAAATATCAACTAAAGCGTGAGCAAAACAAAAGGTCTAAACATATAAAAACTATAGAAAGTAAAGTACATTATCTAAACAATATTTTAAATGACTTTTTATCTGCAGAACGTTTAGATGCTAATCAAGTAAATTACAAAATCACAAAATTTAATTTAAGTAAAGTTATAAATGAAGTTGTTTACAATGCAAACATGTTATTAAAAGGTGGACAAAAAATTGAGGTTCATCAAAACACAGATACCTTTATTTTAGAACAAGATGAAATTATTTTAGAAGTAATTTTATCTAACTTAATCTACAACGCAATAGCATATTCACCAGAAAATACAACCATAGATCTTGAAATAGTTAAGAAAATAAAAAATATTCAATTTATTATTATTGATAAAGGAATTGGAATCCCACTAAACGATCAAAAATATATTTTTAATCGTTATTTCAGAGCTGGAAATGCACTCAATACCCAAGGAACTGGTATTGGTTTAAGCATTGTAAAAGCTCATGTAGAGAATTTAGGCGGAACCATTAGTTTTAAGAGTAAAGAAGGCGAAGGTTCTGTCTTTTCACTTAAACTACCTATAATAATTAAATTATGAAAAAAGTATTATTAATTGAAGACGATACGGTTGTAAGAGAAAACACAGCAGAACTTTTAGAACTTGCAAATTATACAGTAATTACAGCTGATAATGGTAAAACTGGAGTTTCTAAAGCTAAAAAATACCTGCCAGACATAATTATTTGTGATATTATGATGCCAGAATTAAATGGCTATGGAGTACTTCAAATACTTTCTAAGGAAAAATCAACAAAACAAATTCCATTTATTTTTCTATCGGCAAAAATTGAACATGAAGACGTGAGAAAAGGAATGGATTTAGGAGCAGATGATTATATTACCAAACCTTTTGATGAATCTGAAATTTTTAGCGCTATTGAAAGCAGGCTTGCCAAAGTAGCCATATTTAAAGAAAATAGAGATAAACAAAAAATTGAAAATACTACCGAAATTGATTTACACGAAAATGAAATAAAAACAATAGATCAGTTAAAAAGCTATTTTTCAGAAAATGTTGAAGAGTTTATATTTCAACCTAATGAAATTATCTATAATGAAGGTGATAACTCTAATTATGTTTATTTAATTAATACAGGAGTAGTTAAAACTTATAAAATAGACGAACAAGGAAAAGAATTAATAACTTCTATTAATAAAGAAAATGATTTTTTTGGATTTACATCATTTACACATAACATAAATTATAAAGAGTCTGCTTCAGCAATTGAAGTTGTAACTGCATTTAGATTAACAAAAAATGAACTTCAGCAAATGCTAGATAAAAACCATCTTTTAACACTAGAATTAATAGATTACTTATCTGATAATGTCAGCGAAATTAAAGAACATTTATTAGAAATGGCATACAGTTCAGTTAGAAAAAAAACAGCAAGTACTATTTTACAATTCTCAAAAAAAATAAAAAAATCTCCAACAGATAATCCTAAAATCTCAAGAAGTGACTTAGCAAGTATTGCTGGTATTGCAACAGAAACATTTATAAGAACCCTATCCGATTTTAAAAAAGAAGGCATTATTGAAGTAGAAGGAAGAAATATAAAAATTATAAATTTTGATAAATTAAAAAAGATCAATTAAATCAAACATTTATTAGAATTGATAATTATCATTTAGCAGGTTACTTTTCATTAGTAAATTAGGGTATTCATTAAATACTACAAAGATGAAAAATATACTAATACCTACCGATTTTTCAGAAAATTCTTGGAATGCAATTAAATATGCGCTGCGTTTTTTTAAAAAAACTCCTTGTAATTTTTATTTATTACACGTAACACTAATTCCTAATTACGCCGCCGGAGATGTTCCAATTATTCCAACAGCAACCGTACTTGAAAACACTCTTTTAAAACAAGCAAAAAAAGAATTAAAAGAATTGCAAAAAAAAATCCAAGAAAAAGATCCCAATCCAAAACATCACTTTTTTTCAATCTCTAAATATAATTTTTTTATTGATGCTGTTAGAGAAGAAATTAAAGAAAAAAACATAGAACTAATTGTAATGGGAACCAAAGGTGCTTCTGGTTTAGCTGAAGTAATTATTGGAAGCAATACAGGTGATTTAATTACAAAAGTTAAATGTCCCGTTTTAATAATCCCAGAAAAAGCGGTTTTTAAAATTCCTACAGAAATTGCATTCCCAACAGACTATAATATTTTTTATGAACCATCAATTTTAAAAAACATTTCCGAATTTATAAAAATGAACAATGCTGCTATAAGAATTTTACATGTTGCAAAGAAAAATGAAATGTTAACAGAGTTTCAATTGGGGAATAAAGATTATTTAAACGATTATTTTTTAGATGAAAATCATAGTTTTCATAGAATTACTTCTAAAAAAACAGAAAATGGCATACAATGTTTTGTTGAAAGCAGAAATATTGATTTAATTGTAATGGTTGCAAAAAACCTTAACCTTTTTCAACGTATTTTATTTAAACCTACTGTTGAAGAAATTAGTTATCATATAGAAATTCCATTCCTCGTATTGCACGAATAAACACTAGTATTATGGAAAATATATCACTTTTTTTAGCAAAATTTTGGGGTTGGTATTTAATTATCTTTTTCTTTATTTTAAGTTTTAATCCTAAAAGAATTGTACAAATAATTAAAGATCTCGAAGATCAGAAATTTACAATTCTTATTTCATTTTTATCCATAATTATAGGGTTATTAAACATTTTATTTCATAATTTATGGACAGGTAATTACAGATTAATTATTACGCTAATAGGCTGGTTTGCACTGTTAAATGGCTTGGCATTATTTATATTTCCAAAACATACCATATACTGGATAAATTATATGAATATAAAATTTGTACAAGTATTATATATCTTAATATTTTTTATTGGACTTTTCTTATTAAATATGGGATACGGCTTCATTTTATATTAATACAATAATTGATAACAATCATACATATAATTGATGAAAATCATATGATTTTTAAAAACTCCACCCTACTTTTAAAGTAATAAACACAAAAAGTTCTTTGATAGTTAAATTAAACTTTTTTTTAAAAAATTAAGGTTTTAAGAGAGCGTTTAAAGGTTATAATTTTAGTATTGTTTGTAAAACAATCAGTTTTAAAGTTGTTTAGATGGATAGTTCACACTTAAAATCTTATAAAGGAAACAGGAAGTTTAAACTTCCTGTTTCTTATAAAAATAAAGAGTTTTAGTAATTTTTAATTAGTAGATTTTAAATTGGTTAATTAAAAAATCAATTTTATAAATTGTTAGAAAGTTAAATACCTAAACTCTTTTAGAAGAAGTTGTCTAAAAAATTTAAGTAGTTATTTGGCAGTAGAAGAAATCTAATTGTAAAAAATTAGGTCGATTTATTGTTACTAGAAATAGAAATTTTTACGCAACTTCTTCTTCTAATATTAAAATGAATTAGAAAAAACATCTAACTAATCACTTTTAAGTTTATTAAAGGGTTTAAAAATACAATTTAATTGCATTTCTTTGGGTTAATTTTGGTATAAAATATATTCAAGATAGCAGCTTAGATAGTAGCATTAAACTCTTTAAAAGGAAACAGGGAATGTAAAAAATTCCCTGTTTCTTATTTTAATTTAAAATATGAAATATGAAAATTAGTATACAATTTGAAAAAATGCCAACAAACCAATCTATTGAAGCTCTGGCAATAAAAAAACTTCAAAAACTTTACAATAAATTTGATTGGATTATTACTGCGAAAACATTCTATAAGTTAGAAAAAGATCCAAAAGGAAAAGGGAAAATATGCCGAATAGAATTAAGTCTTCCTGGACCAAAAATAGTTGCTTTTTCTAACGAAGAAACTTTTGAAGAGGCTACAGATGAAACTATTCGAGATTTAAAAATACAGTTAAAAAAAAGAAAAGGAGAAATGAAACCCTTTGCTTAAGAATGAAGCTCATCTATTTTTAAATTTACATTCGCTTTTTTGAATAAATTAATGACTTGAGAATCATCAACCTGTTTAAACTCTTCAAAAAATTGACCAACAGCCTGAAAACTTCTAGGTTCTAACAAACAAATAGTCGCATCTACAGCAGGTAAGGCTTTTATCTTTTTTAATGCTGAAGGAGGAGCTACTGGAAGAGCTACAATTATTTTTATAGGCGCTGCAATTTTAATTAATTCTATACTCGCAATTAGGGTATTTCCAGTCGCAACACCATCATCTACTATAATTACTGTTTTATTTCTAAAATTAATTGGCTTTTTAGAACCATAAAATAATTGCTGCCTTTGTTTTAAAATACCTCTTATTTTTTTAATCTCATTATTAATATACTTGTTTGAAACTCCTGACACAGCTTCACTTATAATATAACTATCTAATGTTACCGCTCCTATTGCGAACTCCTTATTAAAAGGATGTCCAATTTTCTTCGAAAGCACAATCTCTAATGGAAGGTTTAATTTTTTACAAATTTGATATCCTACCGGAACACCACCTCTAGGAATTGCTACAATTACTGTATCTTTTTTATTACTATAATTTACCAACTTATTAGCCAATAAAATACCTGCTTCCTCTCTACTTTTAAACATCACATATATTTATTAAACCAATCTACAGAAAGTTTGGCTACAATTTCTAACTTACCATGTTCTTGAAATAAATGAGATGCTCCTTCAATAATTTTAAGTTCACAGATACCTGTAATTTTAGCTTTTGCAAGTTTATTTAATTCAATTACCGCTTTATCTTTCTCTCCAACTAATAACAAAGTTGGAACTTTAACCTTGTTTAGTATGTCTATTGAAAGATCTGGTCTTCCTCCTCTTGAAACAATTGCTTTAATATATTTATTAGACATACTTGCTGCTGTTAAAGCAGAAGCCGCACCTGTGCTCGCTCCAAAATAACCAATACTTAAATGTTTAGTTTCTTTATTACTACGCACCCATTTCGTAACCATGGCTAATCTATTTGAAAGTAACTTAATATTAAATCTGTTTTCGTAAATAAGATCTTCTTCAGTTGTTAAAAGATCGAAAAGCAGACTAGAAAAACCCATATTTAATAGCACCCCTGCAACATAATTATTTCTTATACTTAACCTACTGCTTCCGCTTCCATGAGAAAAAATAATAATTCCTTTACAATTGTCAGCTAAACGTAAATTCCCTTTTAATTTAACAGAATCAACATTTAAATCTATTTCCTTATACATTCCTTTTACTGCATTCATTTTAAACGTTTTAGAACATAAAATCATGATACACTATCGATTTTAAATCTTTTGGTAATTCACTTCTAATGTCTTCCAATTCGCCTAAAGAAATAAACTTACGCAATAGAATAAAAGTAGTGTGTATGTAGTTTTCTGCTAGTTCATCATTTTCAAAATCATGAAAAGCAGTTACTCCATTAAAATCTCTAACTAAATCAATAAATTCTTCAATATTTTTTACTTTATTTTTCTTATGACTAGACCATCCATTTACATAAATTGCCTTTAAAAACATTGGAAACTGCGCCATTAATTGCAACGATTCTTGTATTGAAATAATTTCACGCAAACCGTGCAAAATAGATGTTAAAATTCTACCTGCTTTATCGGTATCATTTTTAAGGTTTAATTCTCTTGTATATTCATTTAGAAATGAAGTTGCTTCTGCTGCAAAATGATTGAAATTTAGTGACATACTATTATTTTTAAGTTAAAATTGATAAACATCCCATTTCATATCGTGTTTTTGAACTGCAACAATTCTTGGTGCAATAAATTTAGAATGAAATGCTGGAGGCACTTTAGATTTTCTTTTTTGTAAATTATATTTAAAAGGGTTTTCTAAATATCGTACTTTTTCACCCATCGTATTAATTACAAATTCTTCAATATTAGAAGAAATTATATCTTTATTTAAAAGCTTATTAAAACCAATAACTTCTTTAGATGGAGCTATAATTAGTGCATGCCCGTTTTTATAATTAGTAGCATTTAAAAATTGTGGTGTTATAACTACTGTACCTGTTTTATCTATATAACCATAATAATAAATTTCATCTATTCGCTTTTTAATTAAGCATCTATTATTTTTAAATACTGGATAAGAACTTAAATTGCCTAGATTATTTGTTACTACCAAATCACTTCTATAATCAATTACCAACTCACCTTGTTTATTTATAAAACCCCACTGATTGTTTTTTTGCACTGCGGCTAAATCTTCTTGAAATGGATAAATCTCATCAACATCACTTAATATTTGCGCAATACTTAAAGTGGTTATTTGAAGGAAAAAAAATATAATTAGTAAATTTTTCATGATGTTTTATGTATTTATTTCCTATAAAGCTATATATAGCATTAAGTTTTTAAAATGATCTTGCTCAATTTTTAAAAAAAATGCACAAAAATTAATGCACAAAATAGAGCGTCTTAATTTCTAGACTTGATGAATATCATTTAAGAACTGCGTACACTAACGTAATTTAGAGACCTATAATTAAAATCGTATGTCTAACAATTTAAATTTTCACAATATAAATTATATTAGTAATGTAAAAGAATTAGAATTTAAAGTAGAATTTTGGATTTCAGATTTAACTTTTTTTAAAACTGAAATTGAATTTTTAAAAAAAATTTTGAACACTTATCCTTTTATATCAAATACTAGAAACTTATTTGAAAACATTCAAATATTTAATACTAATCTCGATAATTTTGAATCTAAAAGATTGCTTATTTTAAACAAATTATCCACAGTAAAACAGCAACTTTCAAAAAACAACAAAGAGGGTTTTCAAAAAAAACATAGCCAATTTATAAATGAATTTAACAATTTAGAAGACGAAATACTAACTTTTATAGAAACCTATAAAAGTTTAAAAAAAAATATCTATAACTATGTTTACACCTTATCACCTTCATAATTTATTAAAAATCAACACAGTTAACCTAAAATGATGTACATCATTTTAAACTCACTAAATAGTTCTTAATTTTAAGTAATAAATTAAAAAAACTGTAAAATGAATACAAAAAATAAAAAAGAAAAACGTGGTAGTTCTAGTAATAAAAAAACTGAAGAATTACATTTGGCTTCTAAGACTTGGCTTTCTGAAATTGATTTTATTAGTTATGAAATTCAATTTTTGAAGAATTTACTTGGCACAAAATATATTGATTGCTTAGAGGTTGGTTTGTATGAACGAATTAAAGAAGTTACTAAAGAAATATTTGATAAAAAGAATGATTGCGTAAGTCTTAAAGAACTTATAATAAATCATGAAACTAAAATTTCTGATTTAATTGAACAAGATAAAGATGGTGATAAAAACTTTTTAGAAGCACATACAAAACTAGCTTTAAAAATAAACAAGTTTATAAGTAGTTATAAATATTTAAAAATGCAAGTTTTTGAAATAGTAGAAAATACTTTAGAAAAAAAAAGACAAAAGAAGTTAAACTAAAACAAAGCTATTCTTTATAAACTGGTAAAGAAAATATAAATTCGCTACCTTTACCAAGGGTGCTTTTAACCGAAATTTGACCTCCATTTTTTTCAATAAAATCTTTACAAAGTATCAGTCCAAGACCAGATCCTTGCTCATTTGCTGTACCAATAGAACAATTTTTATTTTCAATATTAAATAAATTTTCAATAGAATCAGCAGACATACCAACTCCATTATCTTTAATAGAAATAGTAATAAAATTGTTTTTAACACTTGAACTTATATGAATTTCGCCTTCTGGATTGGTAAATTTAATTGCGTTAGATAATAAATTTCTAAGAATTGTATTTAACATATTTACGTCAGCGTTTACATACAAAAAATGATATACATTGTTATAAATACTAATCTCTTTATTAATTGCCTGAATTTCAACCAAAGAAATAACATCTGAAACTTGTTTTACCAATTCTATTTTAACTGGGTTAAATTTTATAGTTCCCGATTGTGAATTTGCCCAAATCAATAGATTGTTTAATAAATCTGAGGCTTTGGTTGTTGAGCCTTTAATAATTTTTAAAAATTTAAGACGTTTTTCTTCATCATAACTTGCAATGTTTTCTATCAATAATTCTGTAAAACCTTTAATTGAATTAAACGGATTTTTTAAATCGTGAGCAATAATTGAGAAAAATTTATCTTTAGTACTGTTTAATAGTTTTAAATTATCTGTTTGAAGCTTAATTTCCTCGTTCATTCTTCGAATTTGATAATTTTTAAATTCTAACAAATTATAAGCTTTCTTTTTTGATGTTTGCTGGTAAATTAAAAGCACTACAAAAAAACCAAAAATTGAGATTGCAATTACTAAAAAATACATTATTTTCTTTTCATTCTCGTTTTTTAATGAAAGTTGATTAATCTTAAAATTAGATTCTTCTAATTTATTTAAAGCGTTAAACAATAGTACTTTTTTTCTTTTATTCGTTTTTAAAATAGTGTCATTTATTATAGTATATTGTTTTAGAGCATCTAATGCTTTTAACTTATTACCACTTTTTTCATACGCAAAAGACAAGTGTTTTAAATCATCTTTTTTAATATCTAACAAGCCTAGTTTATTAGATATTTCAAGGCTTTTATTTCCGTAAAATATAGCCTTCCCAAAATTTCCAACGCTATTTTCTAAATCAGAAAGGTTTGAATAAATTAATGCTTTTAAATCTTCACTATTATTTAATTCGGTTATTTTTTCTAGAGCTTTATTAAAATAAATATTAGCATCGTTATAGTTATTTAAGTTCATATAATAATCTCCAATATTATTATAATTTAAAGCAATACCTTCAGTATCTTTTATAAACTCCTGCAGTTTAATAGATTCAAAATAAAAATCTACACCACTAGAAGTATTATCTGAATCTGTTATAGCATTTGCTAAATTTGTATAGGTTGATGAAATACCTAGCGTATCTTTCAACTTTATATAGATATTTAAGGCATCATTATAATATTTTTTGGCAAAATCATAATTTTCATTTTCATAATATAAGTTACCTATATCTGTATAATTATAAGCTACACCTGCTTTGTCTTTTAATTTACGACAAAGTATTAACGATTTAAAATAATAATCAATTGCTTTATCTCCTTCTGTTAAAACCGCATAATTATAGCCAATTAAATTTTTAATTTGAGCTACCGTTTTCATTTTATTTAACGATTCATATAATACAAGAGCATTGTTAAAGTATTCAATGGCGCTATTATATTTATATGTTTCTTGGTAGTAGATAGCAATATTAAACAAACACTCAGCTATTTGAGATTCAGAGTCAATACTCTTAGCTAATTCTAAAGCATTGTTATAAAAGTAATATGATGAATCTATTGTTTCTGAATGATGATGTGCTTTTGCAATTTCAATAATTTCTGCAATACGAGTAGTGTCTATTTTTTTGCGTTTGGGGTTTTCATAAATATCTTTAGTATTACTCAAAAAAACAGAAGCACTGCTTTTAAAAGTAACTATAAATAGAATTAAAAAAGCACTGTTTTTTATCATTTATTGAGGTGATAACTGAAATTTAGTCTAACTAATTATTTATTTTATCAAACAAATTTAATCTATTTTTTTTAATTACGGATATAAACCTAAAGTGTTAATCTGCTAATAGTCTTAAATTTATATCCAAAACATTTTCTGAAAAATAAGTATCTAAAAAATCTTTTGTTAAATATTCGTTACCATTTAGTTTTAAATCATTATAAAATGTTCTTAAATTTAATTTTTTAAATGCTTCTAACATCGGTTTTGATAACGGTTTATAGGTATAATGCCAAGGCTCATATTTAAAACCTTTTCTTTCTGAGTTTTTAGTATACACCAAATAAAAGCCAAAAGATTCAGCATTTTTATCCATCCATTTTTTTAGTTGAAAATATGGGCCATTCTCTACATAATTAATTTCATTTAATAAACTATTAGGAGCTTTAACTGAGGCATCAATAATATCAATATCTGTTCCCCAATGATGTCTTGAAGAACCAGGAAGCGTGGAATATTCAACTATCTTTTGTAATGCTGTATTTGGCTCTAAACCCTGTGAGATATATAAATTGTATTTTCTGTTCCAAATAAGTTTTTGACGATCAAAACTTCTGTAACCAGAAACAATCTTAATAGAAATTCCTTCTTTTAAAGCCGCTTTCTTCATTTCTTCAAAAGCTTCAAACACCTGTTTTTGCAATTTAATAGATGTGCCTACCAATGTTAAATCTCCTTTTCCTGTTAATGCTTTTTTACTAAAATTATTTTGAGAAGAACCTACAAAACTTAATGTTAAAAAAAAACAATATAAAATATATCTTAGCATACTTATTTTAAGTATTTATACATTACAAAATGATCCCCAATTAACGGAATATTAAATTTTTCTTCAAAAGTTCTAAACCCTTGCTTTTTATAAAAATCGACTGCAATTATGCGTGCATTACACCATAAACAATCAACATTTAAAGAATTTAAAATTTTCTCGGCTTCCATAATTAACAGTTTTCCTATTCCAAAACCTTGATATTGCTCTAAAGTGGCCATCCCTCTTAATTGGTATTGCGTACCTTTAAAATGGTTGTTTTTTACATTCATAAAACTTGAAATAGCTATTAATTCTCCTTTATTAAAAGCGCCAAGATGGAAGGTGTCTGTGTCTAAATCTCCATTAAATTTATAAGGTAAATCTATATTTTTCCTTAAAACTTCTAATCTAACAGCATAGGTTTCTTCTGCGCTAATATTTTTAATTTCGATCATTTTAATTTGTACTAAAAATCGTTGATATGCTAACTTTCCTAACTAAATTTAAGTTTTAAAACTAATTACCTAAGAAAGCTAATTTACTATTTAAATAGAGATTATTAAAATTTAATACTATCTAATAAACTATAAAAAAGAATCATTTAAAATTATAATTTATTCAATCAATTGAAAATGAAGTCCATAAACAAAAAGGTTTTTACTAAATATATGGAGTGTTTTTTTATAAATTAAAGAACTTTAAAAGGTTAGATCTTACAAGTCAAAAATATTTTAAATTTCTTAAAAAAACGTTTGCTAAAGTTAAAAAGGATTGTATATTTGCCTCACCAATTGCGAGAGTAGCTCAGTTGGTAGAGCTTCAGCCTTCCAAGCTGACTGTCGCCGGTTCGAGCCCGGTCTCTCGCTCAAAAAAAAGCCAAACATTTGTTTGGCTTTTTTATTTTAAACGATTTCCAAAAAGTAACAATAATACAATTGGTACTCCTAAAATTAAAACCGTAAAAGTACTTCTAAAGAACACTTCTGGATACACTAACAATGTTAGTGCAAAACCACCAATTGCTCCACCTAAATGTGCTGTATGTCCTATATTTCCTAGCTTTTTTTTCATTCCATAAATAGAATAAAGAATATAACCAATTCCAAAAATATAACCTGGAATAGGTATTGGCAATGGAAAAATCATTAAATTCATTGTTGGATTCAATAAAATAGAGCTGTAAATTATGCCTGCAACTGCTCCAGAAGCACCAACTGCACTATAATACAATTCATTTTTATGAAATGCTAGTGTTAACAGACTCCCTGCAATTAAACTTCCAAAATAAATTATTAAAAACTTAACTACTCCAAGTCCTATAATAATTGGTGCAAAAAAGTATAAAACATACATATTCAAAATTAAATGCAAATAATCTACATGCAAGAATCCAGAGGTTAACATCCTAATTTTTTCACCTCTGTTAATAGCTCCAATCTGAAATTTATACTTATCAAAAAACAAACGATCACTAAAACCTTTTATAGAGGCAATTACATTAACAATTATAAGAATCAACAGTATTTTATCAATATTCATTTTAATATTTTTTATAGGATTGCACGAATGTATAAAAAATTGATGATATTGAATTAATTGTTTATTAAGAAACAAAAATTAAATACGATATTTGCATCACTTAATATGAATTTACTTATTTACATACTCGTTTACCCAATAATTTGGCTACTTTCTAATTTACCATTTAGAATCTTATATATTATTTCTGATGGAATTTATTTATTAGTATATTATATAATTGGTTACAGAAAAAATGTAGTTTTTAATAATTTAAAACTATCATTTCCTGAAAAGACCGATAAAGAACTTGTGCAAATTAGCAAAAAGTTTTACAAACATTTTATTGATGTTTTTATTGAAATGATAAAATCTTTTACCGTTTCTAAGGAAGCAATTTATAAAAGATACAAATACCCTAATATTGATTTTTTTACAGAATTGTATAAAGATGGAAAAAGTGTAGTTTTAGTTGGTTCACATTATGCAAATTGGGAGTGGATAATGAGCGTAGATTCTTTTGTTTCATATAAAGGATATGCTGCTTATACTAGAGTAAACAATAAGTATTTTAACAAAAAAATATTAACATCTAGAACTAAATTTGGAACTTCATTAGTACAAACTTCTAAAATTATTGCTGAAATTAAAAACAATCAAAAAAACAACATACAAGCTATGTATGGCTTACTTAGTGATCAATCTCCGCAATTAAAAAAGACCTTTTATTGGAGCGAGTTTTTAGGTGTTAAAGTTCCCATTCATACAGGAGCAGAAATGCTTGCAAAAAGATATGATTTAAATATGGTATTTATGGATGTAAAAAAAGTAAAACGAGGTTATTATGAAACCACTTTTAGCTTAATTACAAATAATGCTACTAAATTTGAAGATTACCAGTTAACCGATATTTTTTTAGAAAAAGTTGAAAAACAAATTAGAACTAAGCCAGAATTTTATTTTTGGACACATAAACGCTTTAAACACAAAAATAAAGCACCAAAATAAATAATTTACAGCACTCTCTTTTATTTTTTTAAGTACTTTTGAAAGTATTAAATACGTTTTAATTAGCACCAATTAAATTATGAGTAAAAAATTTAAATATGAAGCAAATGCTTCAAGATATAGTGAAATGAACTACAGAAGAACTGGTAATAGCGGCTTATTATTACCAGAATTATCTCTTGGATTATGGCATAACTTTGGAAAAAATGACGATTTTAATAATGCAAGAAATTTACTAAAATGTGCTTTTGATAATGGCATAACACATTTTGATTTAGCAAATAATTACGGACCACCTTACGGTTCGGCTGAAACAACTTTTGGCAAAATATTAAAAAAAGATTTCAAAAAATATAGAGACGAATTAATAATTTCATCTAAAGCTGGTTATGACATGTGGGACGGACCGTATGGCGATTTTGGTTCTAAAAAATACCTAACTGCTAGTTTAGATCAAAGTTTAAAACGTATGGGATTAGATTATGTAGATATTTTTTACCACCATCGTCCAGATTATGAAACACCATTAGAAGAAACTATGGGAACACTTGATTTAATGGTGAAACAAGGTAAAGCGTTGTATGTAGGTATCTCTAACTATCAACCTGAAAGAGCAGCTGAGGCTTTTAAAATTTTAAAAGAATTAGGAACTCCTTGTTTAATTCATCAACCAAGATATAATATGTTAGACCGTTGGGTTGAAGATGGATTGTTAGATTTAATTGAAAAAGAAGGTGTTGGTGCAATTGCTTTTTCTCCTTTAGCACAAGGAATGCTTACCGATAAGTATTTAAATGGGTTCCCTGAAGATTCCAGAGCCGTAAAAGACGGACGGTATTTAAAAACAGATCAAGTAGAACAGCAACTTTCAAAAATTAAGCAATTAAATGAAATTGCTAAAACCAGAAATCAAAGTTTGGCACAAATGGCTATTTCTTGGATTTTAAAAGATGATAGAATTACATCTGTATTAATTGGGGCAAGTAAAACCGAACAAATTTTAGATAGTTTAAAGGCTATTAAAAACACTACTTTCTCAAAAGAAGAAATTAAAAAAATTTTAGAATAACATCTATAAAACACTAAAAAAAGCGGCAAAATTGCCGCTTTTTTTAAACTGTATTCTTAAAATTATTTAAATTCTAATATTGTCTTTTTAATAATGGCAATACATTCTAATAATTGCGCTTTAGTCATAACTAACGGTGGTGCAAAACGAATAATATTTCCGTGCGTTGGTTTTGCCAACAAACCATTATCTCTTAATTTAATACAAATATCCCAGGCTGTTGAACTATCTTCGGTATCATTTATTAAAATTGCATTTAACAAACCTTTTCCACGAACTCCTTTTACCAAACTACTTGAATCAACAATTTTTTGCATTTCGCTTCTAAAAAGCTCTCCTAAAACAGCTGCATTTTCAGCAAGCTTCTCATCCTTAACCACTTCTAATGCTGCAATTGCAACACCGCAAGCTAAAGGATTTCCTCCAAAAGTAGAACCATGTTGTCCTGGTTTAATAACATTCATAATTTCATTATTTGCAAAAACAGCAGAAACTGGGTAAACACCGCCACTTAGAGCTTTTCCTAAAATTAAAATATCTGGCTTAACTTCTGGTTTACCCGAACAATCTTTGTTTTCACAAGTACAATTTCCACAAGTTGCTAATAAACGTCCAGTTCTTGCAACTCCTGTTTGAACTTCATCTGCAATAAAAAGTACATCATACTTTTTACACAAATCTTTTGCTTTTGCTAAATATCCTTCAGAAGGCACATAAACTCCAGCTTCACCTTGAATTGGTTCCACTAAAAAACCTGCAATATTTTTGGTTGTTTTTAAAGTGTTTTCTAAGGCGTTTAGGTTATCATATTCTATTTTTATAAAACCTTCAGTAAACGGACCAAAGTTTTTTCGTGCATCTTCATCATTAGAAAAAGAAATAATTGTAGTTGTACGTCCGTGAAAATTATTTTCACATACTATAATTTGTGCTTCATTTTCTGGAATCCCTTTTTTCTCATAGGCATATTTTCTACATAATTTAATAGCAGTTTCAACAGCTTCTGCACCTGTATTCATTGGTAAAACCTTATCAAAACCAAAATAATCTGTTACATATTTTTCGTAATTTCCTAACACATCATTATAAAATGCTCTAGATGTTAGAGTTAATTTACTGGCTTGTTCTGTTAAAGCATTAATTATTGTTGGGTGGCAATGCCCTTGATTAACTGCAGAGTAAGCAGATAAAAAATCGTAATATTTTTTTCCTTCTACATCCCACACAAATACACCTTCTCCTTTACTTAAAACTACAGGAAGTGGATGGTAGTTATGTGCACCGTATTTGTTTTCTAAATCAATTGCTTGTTGTGATGTTAATTTTTCTGAAATCATCTCAATAAAAATCTAAATTATAAAATAATCAATTCCTCATTTAAGGAGAGAAATCATCCTAATTTTTCGCAAAATACAAAATATTTAACGGATTTTAATACTTCAAAAAAGAAGTATTAAAACAAAATAAAAATGTCATATAAATCACATAATGTTAAAATTATTTCGATAAATTTGTTCTATTATAATTAAATTAAAAAAAGATGAGAAAATCAGTTTTAGTGTTAGGTTTAGTTGCTGCAATATTTACAAGTTGTGGTGATAAAAAGAAAGAAGAAGTAAAAAAAGAGGTTGATACAAAAGTTGAAGCAGTTGAAGAAAAAGTTGCTGATGCTGGAGACAATATTGAATTAGGAAAACAATTATTTACAGATAAAACATGTACAACATGCCATCAGCCAGATGCGAAAGTTATTGGCCCATCAATTAAAGAAATTGTTAAAATTTACAATGAACAAAATGGTAATCTTGTAAAATTCTTAAAAGGAGAATCTCCCGCAATTGTTGATACTGACCCTGGTCAAGTTGCAATTATGAAGGCTAATTTAGATGGCTTTGTAAAAGACTTAACTGGAGAAGAATTAGCTGCACTTGCTGCTTATATGAAAAGTGTAAAATAAAACATAAAACAATTTAACTAAAAGCATCTCTTTTCGAGGTGCTTTTTTTGTGGTAAAATATTACATTTGCAACATGGCAAGAAGAAAGAAACAACTTATTTTTGAAAACATAGAAGTAATAGATGCTGGTGCAAGAGGAAAAACTGTTGCAAAAGCACCTGACGGACGTGTTATTTTTTTAACAAACACAGTTCCAGGCGATATTGTTGATATTAAAACTGGTAAAAAAAGAAAAGCATATTTTGAAGGTACTGCAATAAAGTTTCATAAATATTCCGATAAAAGAACAGAACCTGTTTGCGAACATTTTGAACATTGCGGTGGTTGTAAATGGCAAAATATGGCGTATGAACACCAACTTACCTATAAAGAAAATGAAGTTGTAAACAATCTAATTAGAATTGGACATTTAGAATTACCAGAAGTTACTCCTATTTTAGGTTGTGAAAAAACTTACTTTTATAGAAATAAAATGGAATTTTCGTTTTCTAATAGCCGTTGGTTAACCTTGGAAGAAATAAATTCTGAAGAAGAAATTGACAACAGAAATGCTTGTGGATTTCACATTTCTGGAATGTGGGATAAAATTTTAGACGTTTCTAAATGCCATTTACAAGAAGATCCATCAAATGCTATTCGTAATTTTATTAAAGATTACGGTATTAAAAATGGGTTGGAGTTTTACAACCCAAGAGATCAAGATGGATTATTACGTACTATTATGTTACGAATTTCTTCAACAGGAGAAATAATGGTTGTAGTTCAATTTTTTAAAGAAAATAGACTAAAACGTGAAGGCTTATTAAATGCCCTTACTGAAAAATTTCCAGAAATTACATCACTTCAATATGTAATTAACAGCAAAGGAAACGACACTTTGTACGATCAAAATATTATTTTATTTAAAGGAAGAGATCATATTTTTGAAACCATGGAAGGGCTACAATTTAAAATTGGACCAAAGTCGTTTTATCAAACAAACTCCACTCAAGCCTACGAATTATATAAAATCACACGAAACTTTGCCAATTTAACAGGCAACGAAGTGGTGTACGATTTTTATACAGGAACAGGTACAATTGCTCAATTTGTTGCAAAAAATGCTAAAAAAGTAATTGGTGTAGAATCTGTACCAGAAGCAATTGAAGATGCTAAACTAAATGCACAATTTAATAACATTGAGAACGTTGAATTCTATGCAGGAGACATGAAAGATGTTTTTAATAATAGTTTTATAAAAAAACACGGTCAGCCAGATGTTATTATTACAGATCCACCAAGAGATGGAATGCATAAAAATGTGGTTGCAAAAATTTTAGAAATTTCACCAAAACGTATCGTGTACGTAAGTTGTAATTCTGCAACCCAAGCACGTGATTTAAGTTTAATGAAAGCGCAATACAATATTATTAAAACACAAGCTGTTGATATGTTTCCGCAAACGCATCACGTGGAAAATGTGGTACTGCTTGAATTGAAAGACGCTTAAGAAGGTTATGTTTTATTGATTGGGGAAAAACTTCGGGGAAACTGCCGAAAAACTATTGAATTAAAATAATTATGAAAAAATATAGTACATTAATAATTTTAGCACTTATCTTAATGTTGAGTTGTGAAAAAGATGACATTTGTTTGGAAAACACAACACCCTATTTAATGCTTAAGTTTTATAGTTTTGAAAATGATACACTTGTAAAAACTATAGATATAGATTCTATTAGAGTACTTAATAAAGGTTTAATTTCTAATTATACAGCTAAATCTTTTGATTCGATACAAATTCCTCTCGATATAAATCAATATACCACAAGCTATCAAATTACATCTGAAAAAACAACAGATACTATTTATTTTAGTTACGATAGAAAAGATATATTTGTATCTAGATCGTGTGGCTATAAAACTAATTTCGAAAATTTAGCCATAGATAGCATAACAAACAACTGGATAAAAGCATACAATATTAATACTACAACTATTGACAATGATACAACGGCACATATTAATATTTATCATTAGTATTCTAATTCATTTTTCGGCAAATTCACAAGAGCAGAGACAAGAAAAAGAACAAGATTCTGTTAAAACAAAAATTAATTATGCCATTAGAGTTGGTGTAGATATTAGCAAGCCTATTAAATCTTTTTTAGATGAAGATTCTAAAGGATTGGAATTAACGGGAGATATGCGCATTATAAACAATTATTTTGCCGCCGTTGAATTAGGTTTTGAAGATGTCTTAAAAACTGAAGATTATCTAAGTTTTACCACAAAAGGTTCTTATATAAAGTTAGGTATAAATTATAATGCTTACGATAATTGGATAGGGATGAATAATCAAATTTATGTAGGTGCACGTTATGCTTTTAGTCTTTTTGAACAAACTTTAAATAGCTACACACCTAATGTTGATGGTACTTACTTTATTCCAACTACTGTTGAAGCTGGAACAAATTTTAAAGATTTAAACGCACATTGGTTAGAGTTTTTGTTTGGAATGAAAGTCGAAACATTTAAAAATCTTTTTCTAGGTGCTCAGTTTAGTGTTAAAAAAATGATTAGTACCAAAGAGCCTGAAAACTTCAAAAACTTATATATACCTGGATTTAACCGGGTTTTCTCTAATGATTTAGGCATTGGCTTTAATTATACAATAAGTTATAATTTACCTATATTTAATACGTATAAATAAATTTTAGTACTTTTATAGGTAAACATTTTTTTTATGAACAATATTCCAAGTGTAGATTTGTCAGACTTTTTAGCTGACGATCCTTCAAGAAAACAGAAATTTATTAAAGAAATTGGCGAAGCTTATGAAGAAATAGGTTTTGTAGCATTAAAAGGTCATTTTTTATCTGATGAATTATCTTCAAATTTATACGCTGAAGTTAAGCGTTTTTTTGAGCTTCCAACAGCTGTTAAAGAATCTTATGAAATTGAAGGTATCGGCGGACAACGAGGTTATACATCATTTGGAAAAGAAAGTGCAAAAGGCAAAAAAGAAGGAGATTTAAAAGAGTTTTGGCATTTTGGACAAGAAGTAATTAATAATGATAAACTAAAAGCTGAGTACCCAGAAAATGTAATAGTTCACGAAGTTCCAAATTTTAATAAAGTTGGAATGGAGGCTTATAAAAATTTAGAAAAAACCGCAATTTATGTGTTACGAGCACTAGCTTTATATATTGGTTTAGATGAATTTTATTTTGATAAATACGTGACTAATGGTAACAGTATTTTACGCCCAATACACTACCCTCCAATTCAAGGAGAACCAAAAGGTGCAGTTAGAGCTGCCGCACATGGTGATATTAATTTAATAACATTGTTAATGGGAGCTTCGGCTTCTGGTCTAGAAGTACAAAATAAACAAGGAAAATGGATTCCTGTAACAGCCTTACCTGAACAATTGGTTATAAATGTTGGAGATATGCTAGAACGTCTAACAAATAATAAATTGCGCTCAACAATACATAGAGTAGTAAATCCACCAAGAGAAGAATGGGGAAATTCACGTTATTCTATACCTTTTTTTACGCATCCAATTAGCGAAATGTCTTTAAACTGTTTACCAGAATGTATTACAGAAACGCATCCAAAAGTATATGATAATATTACTGCAGGAGCATTTTTAAATGAACGTTTAAGAGAATTAGGTTTAATAAAATGATTTCAAAAAAAGTAATTTCGTTTTTTACATTTGGTATTTTTTTAATAATTGCAGGTGCAATTTTAAAAATTACAAAAAACCCACAAGCAAGTTTAGTAATGGCTATTGGTTTACTTTTTGAACTTTTTGCCGCATTATTATTTATTTGGAATAAGCTTAAAAAATAAGACTAGTTTTAGTATTTTTGTAAGTATAATTTCGAATAAAAATGAGTAAAAAGAAAATAAATAGTCTTGAAGATTTAGGTGGTTTTGTGTTTTCTACAAACAATGATTTTGACTACAAGAAAGAAACTACAACAGAAACTTTAGCTCCAAACAAACAATTTTTAGAAGCGCATTTTTCTAACAAAGGAAGAGGCGGTAAAACAGTTACTGTTATCACTGGTTTTGAAGGTACAGAATCCGATTTAAAAACCTTAGGCAAATTGCTTAAAACAAAATGTGGCGTTGGAGGAAGTGTAAAAGATAATGAAATTATTATTCAAGGAAATTATAGAGATAAAATAATGCAACTTCTAAAAAAAGAAGGATATAATATAAAACGCGTTGGCGGATAACTTATGAGAAAAATAGCAGATTCAGAACTAATTTTAAATCCAGATGGTAGTGTTTACCACTTAAATTTAAAACCAGAAAATATTGCACACACTATAATTTTTGTGGGTGACCAAAATAGAGTTCCAAAAATTACAAAACACTTTGACTCTATAGAGTTTGAAACTCAAAAAAGAGAGTTTAGAACAATTACAGGAGTTTATAAAGGCATTAGAATGTCTGTAATTTCAACAGGTATTGGACCAGATAATATAGATATTGTACTAAACGAGTTAGATGCATTAGTAAACATAGATTTAGAAACTAGAACTGTAAAAACAGCACATACACAACTAAATATTGTTAGAATTGGAACTTCTGGATCATTACAAAAAGACATTCCTGTAGATAGCTTTGTATTGGCTAAATATGGTTTAGGTTTTGACGGTATGTTACTTTCTTACGATTGCGACCACATACTAGAAGCCGATTTCGAAAATGCTTTTATAAAACATACCAATTGGAGCGATAGAAAAGCAAGACCTTATATAGTTAAAAACAGTGATTTATTAGAAAAAAAACTTTCAAGCAACAAAGTTTTTACAGGTGTAACAGCTACAGCTGGTGGATTCTATGGTCCACAAGGCAGAGTATTAAGATTGGCAATTCAAGATCCAGAACTAAACAGTAAGATTGATAATTTCGAGTACAAAGGTGTTAAAATAACTAATTTAGAAATGGAAACTTCGGCAATCTACGGCTTGTCTAAATTATTAGGTCATAATGCCTGTTCTATGAATGCTATAATTGCTAATAGAGCTAATGGAACTTTTAGTAAAGACCCATACAAGCCTGTAGAAGAACTAATTATTTATACCTTAGATAAACTTAGCTCGTAAAATATTTTGTATATTTCATCGTTCAAAAATAATAAAACTCCTTTTTTAAAATGAAAAAACTTATTACTTCTTTTATCGCTGTTACTTTTATATTGCTTTTGTGTATTTCTTGTGGATCTTCAAAAAAAGGTTGCGGTTTAACTTCCGATGCTTCTACAATTGAAGCTCCCACTTCAAAAAATATTGTTGTTGCAGAAGTTAATTAAGTAAGGATTTTAAAAATGAGTTTAATTACAATTAAAAGATCACATATTGGCTCAGATTTATTGGTACTTAAAAGCAAATTAGAATCCGAAGGAATACAATGTTTTTTAAAAAATGAATTTACAACTCAAATAATGAATTACATACCTTCTTTTGAAATTGAACTTCAAGTTTCAAATTCAGATTTAGAACGCGTAAAAGAAATATTGAGTAAAATGGAAGATAACTAGACACTCTTTTACAAATTATTCTTTCTAAATTAACAGAATTAAAGTAAGACTTGTGCCATTTTTTATCTCTTTGTTAACATTATTCCCTTTTATAAACCATAATAAATTGTATTTTTACAACTTAAAATAATTCTATATTCTTTTATGGGAAAAATAATTGCAATTGCCAATCAAAAAGGCGGTGTTGGTAAAACTACTACTACTGTAAATTTAGCAGCAGCTTTGGGCGTTTTGGAAAAAAAAGTATTGCTAATTGATGCCGATCCACAAGCAAATGCATCTTCTGGACTTGGTATTATTGTTGAAGATGTTGAAATTGGTACTTACCAGCTATTAGAACATGCAGCAACGGCTAAAGAAGCTATTCTTCCTACAAATTCCCCCAATGTAGCTATTATCCCAGCACATATAGATTTGGTTGCTATAGAAATTGAATTGGTTGATAAAGACAACCGAGAATTCATGCTAAAGCAAGTACTTCAAGAAATTAAAAATGACTACGATTATATACTTATAGATTGTGCACCTTCACTAGGGCTAATAACCTTAAACGCATTGGTAGCAGCAGATTCTGTAATTATACCAATTCAATGCGAGTATTTTGCGTTAGAAGGATTAGGAAAACTATTAAATACTATAAAAAGTGTTCAAAAAATACACAATCCAGAATTAGATATTGAAGGTTTATTATTAACCATGTACGATTCACGTTTAAGACTTTCTAACCAAGTAGTTGATGAAGTTAAAAAACACTTTCAAGATATGGTTTTTAAAACCATTATTCAAAGAAATGTAAGGTTAAGTGAGGCTCCAAGCTATGGTGAAAGTATTATTGCTTATGATGCTACAAGTAAAGGTGCCATAAATTATATTAACTTAGCTAACGAAATTTTAAAACAACACGCTAAATAAATATGGCAAAAGCACTAAAAAAACAAGCCCTTGGAAGAGGATTATCTGCTTTATTAAAAGAAAACACAGCTACTATTAATTCAGCAAATGATAAAGATGCAGACAAAGTTGTTGGTAATATTATTGAAATTGATTTAGAAACAATTGAAGTAAATCCTTTTCAACCAAGAAGTTATTTTAATGAAGAAGCTTTACGCGAATTAGCAAGTTCAATTAAAGAACTAGGTGTAATTCAACCTATTACAGTTAGAAAATTAGAAAATAACAACTTTCAACTAGTATCTGGTGAACGTAGATTTAGAGCTTCTAAATTAATAGGAAATAAAACGATACCTGCTTATATTAGATTGGCAAACGACCAAGAAATGCTAGAAATGGCATTGGTTGAAAATATTCAAAGAAAAGATTTAGATCCTATTGAAGTAGCATTATCTTACCAACGTTTAATCGATGAAATTGATTTAACACAAGAAGAAATGAGCCAGCGCGTTGGAAAAAAGCGTTCTACAATAACAAATTATTTACGTTTATTAAAATTAGATCCAATAATTCAAACTGGTATGCGCGATGGATTTTTATCTATGGGGCACGGTAGAGCACTTATAAATATTGAAAACACAGAAGAACAGTTAAGTATTTACGAAAAAATTGTAGCTCAAAAATTATCTGTTAGGCAAACCGAACAAATAGTAAAACAACTAAAAGAAGGTATTGAAAAACCTAAAAACACAGCTACTAAAAACAGTGAAACTCCAAAATTTGTTTCTAAAGGTTTAAAAACTTTTAATGAATACTTTGGGCATAAAATTGACGTTAAATTATCTGGAGCTGACAAAGGAAAAATTCTAATCCCTTTTCATTCTGAAGAAGATTTTAACCGTATAAAAAAATTATTGGAATAGTGTTTTATAAAAAGTTTCATATTTTATTAATTGCTAGTTTATTTTTTACTATCCATTCTTTTGCACAAGAAGAATTAATAATAAAAGCAAAAGATACCATCTATACTTCTCCAAATGAGTTTGATATGTTATCTCCTGCAAGAGCCGCATTTTATTCTGCAATACTTCCCGGTTTAGGACAAGCATACAATAAAAAATATTGGAAAATACCACTAGTATATGCTGCACTTGGAACAGGTGTTTATTTTTACGATTTAAACAATACCAATTACAATAGAGCACGAACTGCCTTTAAATTAAGATTAAATGGTAAACCAAATGAATTTGATGGTGTTGATGGAAATATATATTTATCGGATGATGCTTTGATTCGTGCACAAAAATCTTATAAAAAAGATAGAGACTTGTCGTTATTAGTAACTGTAGGACTGTATGTTTTACAAGTACTTGAAGCCAGTACAAATGCACATTTATTACAACACAATGTTGATAATAATTTAACGCTGTCTCCACAAATTATTAAAGATGCAACTAGCAATAAATCTGTTGTTGTAGCATCCTTAAATTTTAAATTTTAACAAAGTACGGAACATGCTAAAAGTTGATAATCCAACGGGAATTATTTTTACAAAACAGCATAGAACAATAATAAACGAATAAAAAACACATGAAAATAGCTTTATTAGGTTATGGTAGAATGGGTAAAACAATTGAAGAAATTGCTTTACAAAGAGGTCATGAAATAGTTTTAAAAGTAGACGAAAACACTAAAGAATACAATATTAAAATTGCTGATATTGCTATAGATTTTAGTATTCCTTCTGTAGCTTTTGATAACATTTCTAATTGTTTAAATAATAGTGTTCCTGTAATTAGTGGAACAACAGGTTGGTTAAACAAATACCCTGCTGCTACTGAACTTTGTAACAAAAAAAATGGTGGTTTTATTTATGCATCTAACTTTAGTTTGGGTGTAAATATTTTCTTTGAATTGAATGAGCAACTCGCAAAAATGATGCATCAATTAGAAGAATATGATATTTCTATGGAAGAAATTCATCATACAAAAAAATTAGACGCCCCAAGCGGTACTGCAATTACATTAGCTGAAGGAGTTATAAAGCATACCAATAAAAAAAGTTGGAACTTAGATGTAACAAATAGTGAATCTCAAATACCTATAATTGCAAAACGTATAGAAGATGTTCCCGGAACACATACGGTTGCCTACAATTCTGTAGTAGATAGCATAGAAATTAAACATACTGCACACAATAGAAGCGGTTTTGCATTAGGTGCTGTAATTGCCGCAGAATGGCTATGTGGTAGAACTGGAGTTTTTACTATGAAAGATGTATTAGGTTTAAAATAATATTAAAATAGTTTATTATGACAATGACTGAATGGTTTATCTTTTTTCTAATAATACAAGTTATTCACTTTTTAGGAACTTGGAAATTATATATAAAAGCAGGTAGAAAATCTTGGGAAGCAATTATTCCAATCTACAATGCAATAGTTTTAATGAAAATTATTAAAAGACCTACTTGGTGGGTTATTTTATTATTTATTCCAATTATAAACTTATTAATGTTTCCTGTAATTTGGGTTGAAACTGTTAGAAGTTTCGGAAAATATAAAACTATTCATTCTATACTTGCTGTTGTTACATTTGGTTTTTATAGTTTTTACTTAAACTATATAGAAAATGTAACTTATATTGAAGACAGAAGTTTAAAATCTAGAACGGAACTTGGTGAATGGGTAAGTTCTATTGTTTTTGCTATAATTGCTGCTACATTGGTGCATACCTATATTATGCAACCTTATACAATTCCTACCTCTTCATTAGAAAAATCGTTGTTAATCGGTGACTTTCTATTTGTAAGTAAGTTTCATTATGGTGCAAGAACTCCTATGACAACTGTTGCTGCGCCAATGGTACATGATTCTTTGCCTTTTGTTGGCACTAAGTCTTACTTAAAAAAACCTCAATTACCTTACTTTAGAATTCCTGGTTTTCAAGATATTAAACGAAATGAAATTGTTGTTTTTAGTTGGCCTGTAGATACCGTTCAAAGATTTTTTGATACTTCAAATATTCATATTAAAAAACCTATTGATAAAAAATCAAATTATGTAAAACGTTGTGTTGGTATCCCTGGAGATTCATTAGAAATTAGACAAGGATATATTTATATAAACGGAGAAAAAACCGTGTTACCAGATAGAGCTAAAACTCAATATATGCATAAAGTTGTAACAAAAGGGCAACAACTTAGCGGCGCTACTTTAAAAAGATATGGAGTAACCGAAGGTCATAATTTTGGAGAATATTACAATCTTAATTTAACAGATGAAAATGCTGCCAAACTTAGAAATAATCCAGTTATTAAGAGTGTAACCAAACAATTAACTCCAAGTGGAACATATAATCCAAGAGTGTTTCCACATAATGAAAAATATGCTTGGTCCGATGATAATTATGGTCCCATTTATATTCCAGAAGCTGGAAAAACAGTTGCTTTAAATTTAGAGTCATTACCATTTTACAAAAGAATTATTGAAGTTTATGAAAACAATAACTTAACAGTTAATGGAAATGAAATATTTATAAACGGTAAATTAGCTACTGAATATACGTTTAAGCAAGATTATTATTGGATGATGGGAGATAACCGTCATAATTCTGAAGACGCTCGTTATTGGGGATATGTACCTTTTGACCATGTTGTTGGAAAACCTGTATTTATTTGGTTTAGTTGGGATACAAACGGAGATGGAATTGCTGAAAAGATTAGATGGGATCGTGTATTTACTACTGTACATGGTTCTGGAAAACCAGTATCTTACCTTTACTACTTTTTAGGTGCTTTAGCAATTTGGTATGGGTTTAGCATCTATAGAAAACGTAAAAAAGAAGAAGGGTAAATTAAAGTTTAGGATCTAAAGTTTTAAGTAATCCTAAATACCAGATATCAACATCTATGATTTTAGTGCAACCAACTTATTTTTCACCAATAATTCAATATGTAGCTATTTCAAAAAGCAATAATATCTGTTTTGAAGTTGAAGATAATTTTCAAAAGCAAACCTATAGAAATCGATGTTATATTTATACTGCTGATGGTAAGCATTTATTAAATGTACCTGTTCAACGCGATAAAGGAGTTAAGCAAAAAACAAAAGATGTAAAAATTGATTATAAAGACGATTGGAATAAACTACATTTAAAAACACTAATTACGGCCTATAGTTCTTCTCCATATTTTGAATTTTATATTGATGAGTTACTTCCTGTATTTAATAAAAAACACACTTTTTTATTAGATCTAAACTTGTTAAGTCATCAACTTATTTTAGATGCATTACAATTGGAAATTACCACAACAAAAACCAATAAGTTTATAAAAGAAACAACCTTAAAAGATTATAGAAATTTGGCTGTTGCAAAAGGAGAACCCGCATATAATTTAGTTAGATATATTCAAGTTTTTGAACAAAATCATGGTTTTATACCCAACCTAAGTATTTTAGATCTACTTTTTATGGAAGGTCCAAATGCCCTAAATTATTTAGAATCTCAAAATTTTAAATTTTAGCCTTGGATATTCTTCGTTTTATAACACATTACGGAATGCACTTTTTAGTTCCTGGAATTTTTGCATTTCTATTCTTTAAAAACAATTGGAAGAGGGTTTGGTTTATTTTTATTTTAACAATGCTTGTAGATTTGGATCATCTTTTAGCTTCTCCAATATTTGAAGAAAAAAGATGTAGTATAAATTTCCATCCGCTTCATTCTTATTATGCTATTTGTGTTTATTTTTTACTATTAATCCCTACTAGAACAAGAATTGTCGCAATTGGATTATTATTTCATATGCTAACAGACTTTACAGATTGTTTTTGGATTTAAATAGTTTTTTTTTACGATTGTTAGTAAAATAAAACTCAATTTCTTAACTTTAATAATTATTACTACTAATTAATTAACATATTCTAAAAAATTAGAATTATGGTAGAGTCCGATTTATATTAAGTATTTGTAAAATAAAAAGTGACCCAAAATGAGTTTGTGTAAAAAAATTAATTATTTTTTTATAGTTCTCTTATTCAGCATCCCATTATTATGCTATTTAGGTTTTAGAAATACTAATAAATTATCTGAGTTTGATAATTTTAAAGATTTAAAAAATGGCGACCTTATTTTACGCTGTGGAAAATCTACCGAAAGCTTCGCAATACATTTAGCAGATAATACTTCAGAATTTACACATATTGGAATTATTTCTATAGAAAAAGAACATCCGTATGTAATTCACGCAGTTCCAAACAAGCAAAACATCTTAAAAAAGGAAACACTTTTAGAATTTATAGATCCTGAAAACAATTCAACCTATGCAATTTATAGGTCACAATATAATGTCGAAACTCTTTCTAAAG